>PJQE01000009.1_pt1 | contig 24719 bp, 26 predicted proteins | sample 1503751 | NCBI WGS metagenome assembly PJQE01 (sample SAMN07775948, study PRJNA414020) | Biofilm metagenome, whole genome shotgun sequencing project. | reverse complement strand
CTCTTCCGATCTGCATCAACCTCCCCGAAAGCAAACTCGACCTCCCGGCGATCACGCCCGAAGACGCTTCGATACTCGAGTTCGTGGTCGAGCACGCCGACATCGTCGCGATGTCGTTCGCCAATACCCCGGGCGACGTAAGATCCCTCCTCGCTCACATTAAACGCATCGCCAAGGGCGAGCCGGGCATCGTGCTTAAAATCGAAACGAAACGCGGATTCGAAAACCTTCCCGCGATGCTTCTCGAAGCCATGAAAAGCAGGAGCTGCGGGGTCATGATCGCACGCGGCGACCTCGCCGTCGAAACGGGGTTCGAGCGCCTCGCCGAAGTTCAGGAAGAGATACTCTGGCTCTGCGAAGCCGCGCACGTCCCCGCGATATGGGCGACTCAGGTGCTCGAAACCCTCGCCAAGCAGGGCTCGGCGACGAGGGCCGAGATCACTGACGCCGCCATGGGGCACAGGGCGGAATGCGTCATGCTTAACAAGGGCCCGCACATCTTGGAAGCCTTAAAGGCGCTCGACAATATACTGAAGCGAATGCAAACCCATCAGCTCAAGAAGACAGCGATGCTCCGGGAGCTCCGGCTCGCCTATAATTTCCCGCACGAATAAATCGGGAAATCCAAATAGGGAACCCGCTTCTATCTATTACGCGGTACTAAAAGCCGCGTATAAATCTCCGCCATATCTGTTCACAACAAATTGAACTTATAATGTCTTATTCGCTGCGAGAACGGCGGCGGATAGGAGGCGGATAATGGAAGCACTAAACAGAAAAGGCACCAGGGGTTTTGTACGCGTTGCCTTATTTTTACCTCTCGCATTCTTGATACTGCTCTCGGCGGCGTGCGACGAAGGCGGGGGCGGCAAGAATCACGGGGAGCCCGTCGCCGCGGTTGTCGAGCGCTCTCGCGACGCGGGCCAGACGAACGACTTCCTGAGACTGATTTTCTTCCCGGCGAACGTTGTGCCGACGACGCTCGGAAGGCCCGACGCGCTCCGCGTGTTCGTGAGCGTAACGTCATATTTCGAGCCGCCGCTGTCCCTTTTCAAAACGGCGGATTTTTTCGGGATTCCGGTCGGCGACGCCCAGAGGCAGCTCGACCTCGTCGCGCTCAGGTGTATTCCGGAAGACCCGGCTGCCTTAGGGCCTGGCTTGGCTACCTGGCCGCGCGTTTTCGGGCTTTTGACATCCGACCTCGGGGGAGAATTCATATGTCCCCCCGACCCCGATTCGCCCGAGAACGAGCTTTATTGCCTTGCGGCCGACTTCGAGGACGTTCCCGGCGGAGATGTTACGGGAACCATCGAGAACGCGATCGGCCTCGGGGCGGCCATAATGTCCGACGCGGATCTCTCCGGTGTGCTTCAGCGGCTCTACGGTATCGACCAGTCCTTCAGCGGGCTCGGCTTTTCCGTCAACGCGAGCGCCGGAAACGAGCTTAAAGCCTCAGAGGCGCTCGAAGCGTCCGTCGTCACCGAGTACCTTGTCAGGAACGCCACGTTCGAAGACGCGGGCTGCTTCTGCATTCGAGTCCCGCCATACGAAGGGCGCGAGGACGATCCCCTCGACGTCGATTTTATAGTAAGCCAGGGCGGATTCGGGGAGTGCGTGACAGTCGACAGGCTGAGGTAAACAGGCAGGCAGCGGCGCTTTACCCGACCGACGTCCCGAGTAAATATCCCACGCCCGCCGTCACCGCCATGGCGACAGCTCCCCAGAATGTGATGCGAGCCGCGCCTTTGAGCATCGAAGCGCCGCCCGTATGGGCGGCCAGCGCCCCGAGAGCCGCGAGAAAGAGAAGAGACGTCACGGACACCACGGTCACAATATGCGGAAGAGGAGAAACGAGCACAGTCGAAAGGGGGAGCGCCGCGCCGACGGCGAAAGTCGCCGCCGAGGTGAGCGCGGCCTGTATCGGCCGGGCGGCGACGACGTTCGATATGCCGAGCTCGTCACGCGCGTGGGCCGCGAGAGAGTCCTTCGCCATGAGATGAAGCGCGACCTGCCTCGCGAGGTCCGGATCGAGGCCGCGCTCGACGTATATGGACGTGAGCTCTTCCTGCTCCGATTTGACGTCTGAAGCGAGCTCTCTCCGCTCGCGCTCCAGGTCAGCGTTTTCGGTATCGGCCTGGGAGCTCACGGAAACATACTCTCCCGCGGCCATCGAAAGCGTACCGGCCAGAAGCCCCGCGAGCCCGGCTATCAGAACGTTCTCGCGCGCTGTATTCGAAGCGGCGACACCCACTATGAGGCTGGCCGTCGACAGAATACCGTCGTTCGCCCCGAGAACGGCGGCGCGAAGCCATCCGATGCGCCCGGTGCGGTGCGGCTCCCCGTGTTTTACCGGCATAAGACCCCTCCGACAGATTAATGATACTATCCACCAGGGTGATTTTGAATACGGGCTTGGCGAGGGCCGGCTCCGGAGACCCGGGGCCGCCCGTAAACGGCGATTTGTAAACCTGCCGTTACTTCTTTTCCTGATCGTCCTTGTCGAAGTCGAGCGAGGCGGAGTTGATGCAGTATCTCAGCCCCGTGGGAGCGGGGCCGTCGGGGAAAACGTGCCCGAGGTGAGCGCCGCATTTGTTGCACGTAACTTCTATCCTCGTCATGCCGAAGCTGGTGTCGAGCTCCTCGTCTATCTTGGCTCCCTCAGCGGGCTCGTAGAAGCTCGGCCAGCCGCAGCCCGAGTCGTACTTGGCGTCCGAGGTAAAGAGCTCCTCGCCGCAGCATACGCACTTGTACTTACCTTCTTCCTTGTTGTCGTAATACTTGCCGGTGAATGGCCTTTCGGTGCCCTTCTGCCGGGTCACGTAGAACTGCTCATCGGTCAGCTTCTCGCGCCACTCGTTTTCGGTTTTTTTCGTTTTCTCAGACATTACAGCCTCCTCGAAGTGGTTTTTGTAACGCCTACAGAATAATTTTAAGAATCCGGGGACTAGTTTCAATAAAGAATTTTCGGATGCCGGCGCTCCCGCCCGGAGCGGCCGCAGGTATTTATATGCTTTCGGTAGACGGTTTGATTCAGGGATTCAAAAAATATTGCTGATAATGGAGGGAGAGACTAGTCGGGCTTCAGCTTTCCGATGGTCAGCCACGATACTATGGAGCCCGCGAAAAGGAGGGCGGCCGAAATAATCATCATGGTCCTGAAGGTGCCAATGAAGGATTGGGATATCTCCTCCCTGAGCTCGGCCCTTGTTTCGTCGGGCAGGTCCGGCGGTATGTCTATCGCGGCGAGCTTTATACGCTGGGAGTCTATCGCGTGAACAGTGTCGGGCGAGAGGTTCATAACGGCGAGCCTGGCGTCGAGGTTGTCGTTGAAAGTCGAAAGGGCGAAGACGCCGAGAATGGCGATAGAAAGAAGCCCGGCTATCCTTCCGACCGTGTTGTTTATCGCGGAGGCTATGCCGGAATGCTCCATCCGGACCGAGCTCATGACAGTCGTCGTAAGCGGGGATATCGTCACAGCCATCCCGATCCCGAGGACGACTATCGCCGGGAAGAACGTCGTCCAGTAGCTTCCGCCTATGCCCGGGCGCGTAAAGAGGAGGCAGCCGACCCCCGCGAGGAACGTGCCGACGATTATCGGGAAGCGGCCCCCGTAATTCCCGACGAGCCCGCCCGCCCACCTCGAAAAGAGAAACAGCGCGAGGACGAGCGGAATGAACGCGATGCCGACGCCGGCGGCGCTATAGCCCTGTACCTGTATCAGGTTGAAGGGCACGAAAAATATGCCCCCGACCCACGCCGCCCAGAAAAGGGCCGAGACGATGTTCGCCCCGCTGAAGGTCTTCGAGCGGAAGAGGCTGAGCGGCATCATCGGCGAAGGGGTCCTCGATTCGTGGACTAGAAAAGCGATAAGCGAAAGCCCGCCGCCAACGAACGGCACTATGACCTTCGGATGGCCGAAGCCGGAATTCCCGGATTCGATGAGGGCGAAAACTATAAATCCCAGGCTGAGGGTGGCGAAAAGGGAGCCGGCGAGATCGAGCTTGCCCTCGCCGTTGTCCTTTTTAGTTTCCGGGATTTTAAACAGGAGCGCGGTGAGAACCACGATGCCGAGCGGTATGTTAATAAAGAATACGAGACGCCAGGATACGCTCTCGGCAAGCCACCCGCCCAGGATCGGACCGAGAGCGGTCGTCATGGCCGTGAACGCGGACCAGGTTCCGAACGCCCTCCCCCTTTCCTTTTCGCTGAAGGAGACGTTCACTATAGCGAGGCTTCCCGGAACGAGAAGCGCGCCGCCGACTCCCTGAAAGGCGCGGGCGACGATGAGGTGACCCGTGCTCGGCGCGACGCCGCACCATATGGAGGCCAGGGAGAATATCACGACGCCCAGTGCGAACATGCGCTTTCTGCCGAATTTGTCGCCGAGCGCGCCGCCGAGAAGCATGAGCGACGACATGAATATCGCGTAGGCCTCGACTATCCACTGCATCTGCGGGATCGTGGCGTTCAGCTCCAGCTGAAGCACGGGAAGGACGACGTTCATGGCCGTGCTGTCTATGAAGGCCATGCCCGAGCCGAGTATGGTGACGAGGAGGACCCACTTCCCTTCGCCCCTGGCAAGGGAATGGACGACCGCGACGCTGTCCATGACGGTTTTATCTATGCGGTGTTTATCGGGCACTTAGCTAAATTCTCGCCTTACGAAACGAATGAGCTTCTCTATTCCCCGGCCCTGAATTCGCCGCCGGTGAATCCTGAGACGGCCTCTCTCGCCGCCGCGCGAAACGACGCGGCCATGTCGGCAGAGAATCGGGGAGTTATCTTCTTTCCCGAAGCGCGGAGTTATCTTATTTTACCTGCGTGAGAGGAAATTACAGAAATGCGGAGGAAAACTTCGCTCATCCGGGCGAAAACCAGTACTCGAATCGCGGGAGAAGCCGGTGCGCTACAAGCGTATTCGGTTGACAAGCTCAGAAAGGCTCGTCATCATCGAGCCCCAGCTCTGGGCGCCGAGCTTTGTTTTTATCTCATCCTGCGTTTTCTTCCAGATGGGAAAGGCCTCTTCGAGCTTCTTCCTGCCGGAGTCGGTGATCTTCACAATCCTCGTCCTTCGGTCCTCGCCGCGGCCGATTTTAATGAGGCCGCTCCTTCGCATGGGCTCGAGATTCCGGGAAAGCGTCGTTCTGTCGGTGACCATTTCTTCGGCGAGCTTGCTGACGCTTATCGGCCCGAGAGCCAGGACAAGCACGAGCAGCGTATACTGAGTCCCCCTCAGATTGATCGACCTCATCGCGTTGTCGAAGAGCTGCGTTATGACGCGCATGCCCTTTCTGAGATTAAAACAAGTGCAGTCCTTAAAACCGTCGAGCGTGGGAAGCTCGATTGATTCCGGCCTTTCGGCTTCATGATTATCCACGTCACACACCCCCTTGACACTGTTTATATGTATCATTGGTAAAGGAATAGTCAAGGCCGGGCTGCTAATTGTGTTAATATGCTATGCTACTTATACTTACGGTGACCGCGCTGGAAGACGCTTCGGCGCGGCGGTCATTCAGCGCTGCGAGGTAGATAAATGTCGGCGATCAAAGGGAAAAACATAGTCCTCGGGGTTACCGGCGGCATCGCCGCCTACAAGGCGTGCGAGCTAGTGCGGGCTCTCGTCAGGGAAGGCGCGTCGGTCGAGGTCGTCATGACCAAAAACGCCATGGAGTTCGTCATGCCGCTCACCTTCCAGACCCTTTCCGGAAACAGGGTCGCGACGAGGCCCTTCGACCCTGTTTGGGAATCCGAGATAGGGCACATAAGCCTCGCCGACAAGGCCGACCTCGTCGTCATAGCCCCGGCCACGGCGAGCTTCATAGGAAAGATAGCCTCGGGAATAGCCGACTCGCTCCTGTCGACAGTCGTCCTCGCTACCCTCGCGCCAGTTGTCGTCTGCCCGGCCATGAACGTCAACATGTACGCCAAGGAAGTAGTTCAGGAAAACCTTAACAAGCTGAGAGAGCGGGGCATGGTTATAGTCGAGCCGTCCGAGGGCTTTTTAGCCTGCGGATGGGAGGGCAAGGGAAGGCTCCCCGAAACGGAAGACATAATGAGCGAGATAGAATTAGCGCTCTCGCCGAAAGACATGGCCGGCGAAAGAGTTCTCGTAACCGCCGGGGCGACAAGGGAGCATATAGACCCGGTGAGGTTCATATCCAACCCGTCGAGCGGGAAAATGGGATATGCCCTCGCGAATGAGGCGAGAATGAGGGGAGCGGAAGTCGTGCTCGTCTCCGGGAAGAGTAATCTTACGCCGCCCAAGGGGGTAACATTCGTCTGCGCCGAAAGCGCGGACGACATGTACGCCGCGGTGATGGAGCGCCTTGGCTGGTCGACGGTGATAATCAAGGCGGCTGCGGTCGGGGATTACGCGCCAGTATCGAAGGCTGACGGGAAGCTAAAGAAAACAGAAGAGGAGCTCAACCTCAAACTCAGGCGGACGAAGGACATACTGAAGGAGATCGGCGAGAAGAAAAAGCAGCAGATCGTCGTCGGATTCGCCGCCGAAACGGAAGACCTCATGAAAAATGCGGCCGCCAAGCTAAAGGCGAAGAATGCCGACATGATTGTCGCTAACGACGTCGGCGCGCCGGGCGCGGGGTTCGAGGCCGATACGAACAAAGTACACCTGATGCACTCCTCCGGAGCACTGGAAGAGCTTCCGCTCGCGCCCAAGACCGAGATCGCCGGAATCATCATCGACAGGATTTCAGGTCTCAGAAAATCTAGTTGACGCTGAAAGATTCCAGTATGAGATTCAGCTTGTGGGCTATATCCTCGACGGAGCTGTCCTTCGTTATATAGCCGACGGCACCCATCTCGAGACACTTCGTTATCTTCTTCATCTCGGAGAGCGCAGTCAGCATCACGACCGGTATCCTTCTGTGCCGTTCATCGTTCTTCAGCACCCTCAGCAGCTCCATGCCGTTATAGTTCGGCATGACTATGTCGAGCACTATGATGTCCGGGTTGAACTCGGGGAGTTTCAAGAGTGCGTCCTCACCGTCGATTGCTGTTTCGACGGTGTAGTTTCTCGAGCTCAGGATTCGGGTGTAGAGGTTCCGCAGGGATTCTTCGTCTTCTATAAGGAGCACCTTAGCCATTCAGTTCCCTCGTTTCAGCGCGGGCGTCTGGAGTCTGCCTCGGCGCTTACACATGCTTAACCGGCGTATTTAACTATATATTTACCGGGCCACTGAGGAATTATACAGCTTAAAAAAAATATTTGTGAGTATTTGATAAGCGGTGATAAGAAATTTTCCGGCGAAAGGAATTCGACGAAAACAAGTCTACCTTAAGGGATAACTGGCCGTTATCCCTTAAGGTCAATCTTGTATCCGAATGAGATAAAATCTGGTACTGCCCTGAGTCTGGAGTTGGCTTTTACTATCCTAAAACAGCATCCTTGCAGGCTTTGGCTACCCTGAACTTTACGACCTTCTTTGCCGGTATCTTTATCTCTTCGCCGGTAGCGGGGTTTCTGCCGATTCTCGCCTTTCTGTTGTCGAGAACGAGCTTGCCTATTCCGGGAATCGTGAATTGCTTATTCTTCTTGGCTTCCTTATAAGCAACCGCGGCCAGCTCGTCCAGAATTTCACCGGCAACCTTCTTGGTTACACCGGCCAGCTCTGCGATGTGATTTGCCAACTGAGACTTGGTCATGGGCTTTTTCTCTGCCATCTCCCTCTCCTTTAAAGTGAGTATTTGCGTGAATACTACAGAAATGCACTGTAAAAATCAATACAAAAATAAAAATGCGCGTATCGACCAGTGAGACCGGGGCGCTGTGTTTCAAGGGCTGAAAGCCGGACCAGAGGGGCGCGGAAAAGCTCCGGCACGCGGACGCGGAGAGGAAAACCTCTCCGCACCATTCACGCGATACATACTCTGTAAAGAAAAATTCTCACCGTCAGAATTTGCCCGATCTGTAGTCGTCGATCGCGCGCCGTATCTCCTCGTCCGTATTCATGACGAAGGGGCCCTGCCCGGCTATGGGCTCGTCGATGGGCTCCCCGCTCAGTATGAGGAGCCTCGAGTCCCGGGCGGCTTCGACGCTTACCGTCTCGCCTTCCCTCGTCAGGAACGCGAGCTCCCTCTCGTCTATCTCTTCCGCGCCGTTCGCGAGAACGCCGCCCCTGAGTACGAGTATGAACGCATTGAAACCGTCCGGGAATTCGAGGACGGTTTTCTTGCCGCCCTTGAGTTTCACATCCCACACGTTCACAGGCGTGAAAGTCCTGGCGGGGCCGCGCGTGCCATTATATTCGCCCGCTATCACCCGCGCCTCCCCCGCGCCGTTATCGAGCGCCGCCACGGGGATATTTTTGTCGAGTATCTCCTGGTAGGCGGGCTCGGTCATCTTGTGCCTGGCGGGCAGGTTAACCCACAGCTGAATCATCTCGAGCGTCCCTCCCCTGCGGCTGAATTCGCGCCCGTGCTTCTCGACGTGAAGTATCCCGCGTCCGGCCGTCATCCACTGAACATCGCCCGGGCCTATTTTGCCCGAGTGCCCGGCGTTGTCCCCGTGCTCGACCTCGCCCTCGTAGACGATGGTCACGGTCTCGAACCCCCGGTGCGGATGGCGCTCGACGCCTCGCGGCGAGTCCGACGGCCCGAACTCAGCCGGGCCCGCGTAGTCTAAAAGGAGGAACGGGCTTATGTCCGCGCCCATAGTGTGATACGAGAACATCGTGCTCACCGGAAAGCCGTCTCCGACCCAGTGCCGGCCGGTATCGTGGGAAATACGGTCTATTTTTTTCATTGCCATGTCATGCCTCCATAATATTTTTTGAAAAATCGCCCATCTAACGCTTTACTTCGGGCGGCTTTGTGATAATTTAGGCATGTACGAACCTTTTGCAAGTACGGGCATTCAGGATACCGCCCTCGGGAGAAATGGCTCATGGCCAGAAAGCACGTTTTCTGCCCGGTCGAGATAACGCTCGACGTGATCGCGGGGAGGTGGAAGGTGATGATTATCCATTATCTCCTTCAAGGGAAGAAGAGATTTAACCAGCTCCAGAGGGAGCTCCAGGGTATCTCGCACCGCACCCTTGCCAGGCAGCTCCGCGAGATGGAGAGTCAGGGGATTGTGGTACGCGAGGACTACGGCGAGATACCGCCGCGCGTGGAATACAGCCTCTCGCCCCTCGGCGTCTCGCTCAGGGACATCCTTCTCGAAATGCACGCGTGGGGAGAAAAGTACGGCGGCGATGTGGAGCTCGACGCGGCTGGAGAAAGCTCCGGGGATAAATCGCGAACGAAATGATCTAGCAGCGGATGAGGGGAGCCCTCAAATTTTACGCTTCCACCAGAAAACTATCAGGAAGACCGCGACGGCTATGGGGATGATGATCATCCAGATGAACTGCTCTACGACAGCCGCGCCGGCAACGCACGCCCCGAGCACTATGCCGACGAGCATGAAGCGCCAGTCGAGGTGTACTCCTGCGAGGAACGTCGTAAGCGCGAGGGCGAGGAGGCAGAGTATCCCGAGCTGGGTCTCTGTTATTTTCTGCGCCGGATCGTAGAGAATATATATAAGCACTATGGCCGCGAAAAGACCGGCCCAGTGAAGGATCTGAACACGGACGATCCTGGATACGCCCTCCCCTCTCCTTCTGGCTTTAGACCAGCCGATAAAAAGGCTTACCAGGCCGAAGACAGGAGCCATGACCGTCCAGTACCAGAAGCTTTTTGCGGCGTCGAAGTTGGTGACGCCTATGCCTATGGCGGAAAGAGCGATGAGTGTGATGAGTATGGCCTCGTCGGTTCCCATGCTCTTCGCGAAGCTTTCGCGAGGGGGCGGGGAATCCATGCTATCGCCGGTGTAGGGAGTCTCTTCGCTCATTTCGCTCACTCAAGACCCATTATATCACCATAGCGGCGGCGGACAAAGCCATAGCTTGGAAAATTGCGCGGTTATGCGTGGGACGAAAATCCGGAGGTCACGGAAAGGACGGACGCAGCATGCCGGAGACACGATATAAACCTCTCCGCCGGCTCGTTTTTCCGATTGCCCTTCCGGGCTTTTTTTGTGGTGATTAGAAAGAAGGGTTGATGAAGGTGAAGTAAACGCCGCCGATAAAAAGGAGGATAGTCATTATTATGAGCGCCGTCGCCGCGAGCACAAACAGCCCTTCGTAATTATTCACTGTGCGTACTTTGGAATCCCTTTCGTCGCTCATTCGGATTACTCCCCCTTTATCGATTCACGTATATATTATGCTTTCAGAAACTCATGTCAAGGCGGCGTCGGGTAGTATTACTAGGGAAAATTCCGGAAAGGACTCAACATGGCGAGAATAATTCTATATACGGGAAAGGGCGGCGTCGGGAAGACGACCACGGCGGCCGCAACAGCCCTCCAGGCGGCAAAGAGTGGCTACAAGGCGCTCGTCGTATCCACAGACCCCGCGCACAGCCTCCGCGATTCGTTCGACCAGGAGATAGGCCCCGAGCCCAAGAAGATAATGAAGAATCTCTACGCCCAGGAGATAGATGTCTTTTACTCCGTCGACAAATACTGGGGGAAGCTGACAGGATACATTCAGTCGCTATTCAACTGGATGAAGGTCGACGACATTCTTGCCGAGGAGTTCAGCATATTCCCGGGCATGGAGGAGGTTTCGTGCTTCCTCTGGGTCTATAGCCACTATAGCGAGAGCGATTTCGACGTGATAATCGTCGACAGCGCCCCGACGGGCGAGACACTCCGGCTCCTGTCGCTCCCGGACGTGGCCAGGTGGTGGATAGTCAAGGTTTTCCCGATAGAAAGGAAGCTGCTCAAGGTCGTCAGGCCGGCCGTCAAGGTAGTGTCCGACATGCCGCTCCCTGAAGAGGAGACATACGTCGCCATAGAAGACCTCTTCGACAAGCTGAATTCGATTCACAAGATTTTTTCCAACTCCGACATAACCAGCATAAGGCTCGTCACGAACCTCGAGAAGATGGTGATAAAGGAAACCCAGAGGGCGTACACCTATCTCAGCCTCTATGGCTACAACGTCGATTCCGTCATCGTAAACAGGACCATGCCGACAGACATAGACCACCCGTTCTTCAAGCAGTGGCGGGAATCCCAGGCGGTATACAGAAAGGAAGTCGAGGAGCTCTTCAGCTCGGTGCCGATATTCGAGGCACCGCTTCACCGGAAGGAGATCATGGGGGCAGACGCGCTCCTCGAATTCGGCGACTCCCTTTTCGCAAAGAAGGACCCCGTTTCGATATTCTCGAACATAAAGCCCTACGAGATAGTGAAGGAAAAAGGTGTCTACAACCTTATATTGAAGCTCCCCTTCGTGGCGAAGGACGAGGTCAAGCTCCACCAGGTGGCCGACGAGCTCACGATACAGATAGAAAATCAGAGAAGGAATATTTTCCTCCCGGGCTTTTTAGCCAAGCTCAACGTCGAGAAGGCGAACCTCGAGGGCGGCGTGCTCAAGATAACATTCGAGAAGCCGCCGAAAACGACAAAGAAATAAGGCGCCCTGAAAGCGCCGTCCTTTAACTGCAAATTCACACTTCGTTAAAAGCGCCTTAATACGCCGTCATTAATATATTAATCGTAATGGCGATTCATCCCGGCGATTTAACCGTAATTGTTCCCACCAGAAACGAAGAAAGGAACATCGGAAATTTCCTGGGCTCGATACCGGAGGGGATAAGGCTCGTGGTGGTAGACGCCAGCACGGATTCGACGCCCGATATTGTTTCTCGGGCGCGCCCGCATTATACTACACTCATCAGGTATCCGGGCACCGTAACAGAAGCGCGTTTGGCGGGAGCGGACGCGGCCAATACACCCTGGCTCCTCTTTACAGACGCAGACGTCGTATTCTCCGAGGAGTACTTCAGCAACATCCGGAAGCTCGAAGAATACGACTTGATCTACGGACCAAAGCTCTCCCGCGACAGGTACGCGGGCTATTATAAATGGTTCGCTTACGGACAATTCCTGATACACCTTCTGGGTGTTCCGGCTGCCTCGGGGTCGAACTTCATTATACGAAGGGAAGCCTACCTCGAATCGGGGGGCTTCGATGCGGCGCTCGCGTGCAACGAAGACTCCGAGCTCGCATGGCGAGTGAAGCGCTCGGGATTTACAGCGCACTTCACCTTCGACCTCGTCGTTTACGCGAAGGACCACAGGCGGGTGGAAATGGGAAGGACGAAAAAGACCCTTCACTCTCTCACGAGATGCACCGCGCTTTACTTCGGGCTGATTCCGGATAGATGGCGCGGTGGCGATTGGGGATACTGGCGCGGATACGATTCGGACACGGAGTTCCGAAATGGAAACTGACAAAAAACTATATCAGCAGTCGGCGGAGCCGATAGTCATCCCGGAGGGATGGCGAGACAAGTCGGCGCGTCTCATCTCCAACGTCTTCAGCCCCCCGCTCATAGCGCTTGCATGCATCGTCGTAACGGCGCACGCCGCGAAGGCCGATTCGTCGCTCTCGTGGATATTCGTCTTCATAGCGCTTCTGATAATACCGCCGACGCTCTACATTTTCTCGCTCGTCCATTCAGGGGCCGTCAGCGATTTTCACCTGAGCCGAAGGGAAGAGCGCGCAAAGCCGCTCCTCGTGATTTTTACATACGCCTCGCTCGTTTTCATCGTAACTTTTCTTCTCGACGCGCCGAGGCTGATGATTATCGTAACGGCCGTCGCGCTCATTCAGATACTGCTCGTCTTCCTGATAACGCTTAAATGGAAGATCAGCGGTCACTGCACCTCGGCCGCGGGGCTCTCGTTCCTGGCTATAGCGCTTTACGGTGAGGCGGTGATACCATTAACCCTCATAATACCCGTCATAGCGTGGTCGAGAATAAGGCTCGGAAGGCACACGCTCTACCAGACAATCGCCGGCAGCTTCCTCGGCGCAGTTACCGTTATCGGCATTCTCTACCTTACCAACTCGCTATGAACATGAGCCGCCCGAAGAACCCGGAGAGGTTTTCAATCGGAGGATAACTCGATGAGGATCCTGCTCGTAACGGATGCGTGGCCACCACAGATAAACGGCGTCGCGCATACGTTGAGCTACATAACGGATCTCATTCGAAGAGAGCACGACATTACAGTGCTCAATCCCTACGTCGAGGGGTCGGAAACGCTTCCCATTCTGATACACAACATACCGGTCGTAACGAATGCCGCCGACCTGGCGGACAGGTACCTGGGCGCCTGCTCGCCCGACAGGGTGCATATCGCAACAGAAGGGCCTTTGGGGTTCGCCGTAAGGCAGCTCTGCAGGAAGAACCGGATAAGCTACAACACCTCCTACCATACGAGGATCGCGGATTACGGTTGGCTTCTCTATAAAGTTCCGGCGTTCATGACGTGGGCTTACATCAGATGGTTCCACATGTGCAGCCGGAAGGTGCTCGTAACGACGAGGAGCATAACAAGGGAGCTCGGACTCAGTAACTGCATGGTGTGGGGCCGGGGCGTCGACGCGGAGCTCTTTTACCCGGAACCCGAAACCAAGCCGCGGGGGGAGAGAACGATCATAACCGTCGGGCGGGTGAGCAGGGACAAGAATCTCGACGACTTCTGCAGGATACGCGGATACAAAAAAATACTCGTTGGCGGCGGGCCTTATCTCGCCGCGCTCAGGGCGAAATACCCGGACGTCGAGTTCACCGGCCCGGTTCCCCACGGTGAGCTCCGGCGGATGTACGCTAGGGCCGACGTATTCGTCTTCCCGAGCAGGCTCGACACGTTCGGCCTGGTCATTCTTGAGGCGATGGCGTGCGGGCTTCCGGTGGCGGCGTACGACGTGCCGAGCCCGAGCGATATCGTGAGGAACGGTGCCACGGGTTACCTCGGGGACAACCTCGAAGAAAATATAGAAAACGCTTTCGGGAACCTGGATTACGTTTCCGCCGGCGCTCTCGCGTATGCGCGGTCTCAGAGCTGGGATTCCATAGCCGAGCAGTTCGTGAACCATCTCGCGTGAAAAAGCGGCTCAGGCCTATTTCCGCCGGGTCTGAAGGCAGATTTTCTTAACAAATTCTTAACATAGTCTTAACAATTCACAGATAGACTACCTTCCTCAGCCAAAAAGAACTCCAGGGAGAATCCGATGGAAACCGACGATATTGAGAAGCTGCTCATAGAGAGCAAATTCGAGAGACTGGTTTCGAAGTCTAAGAATTACATCAATTCACGCAGCGAAAGCGATCTCATCGCGCTCAGAAACGATCTCATACACCTCAAGCTGAAGCTCGAGTCCAAGCTGGAAAAAAACAAAAAGCACAAGAATCAGGATAACGTGGCAGTATTCGGCCTCATGCTGTCCATTATCCAGAAGTTCGACTATTCCGTCCAGCTCATGGAGAATATGAAATCGAAAAAACCTGTTTGCCGGGAATTCGATACGAAACAGATGCTCGATATCCTCCTCCCGCACCTTATCTCCCTCGTCGAGCACGGGAAAAAGGAGATACCAAACTCGGAAAAGCTCGAAGAGGACTATGCTCTCATCGAGTCGATAGAGGATCAGCACAAGAGAGTGCTTCTGACATATCTCGTCCAGGACTGGCACAACATGGACGAAGTCCTGAATCTCCTCAAGATAGGCGAGATATATAAAAACATCGCCGAGAAGCTCTTAAACCTTTCGCTCCTGACCAGGGGCGGCGAATCAAAGCAGTAAAAACCGCCGCGGGGAATAGCGGGGCCGGAAATGCGCGCCGGGGTTTTACTCCGGCTGGCCTAAGGGGGCCCTGTCGCCGCCGAGTCCGCTTTCGGAGTTAAGCTCGTCCGCGCGCCCTGCGTCCGGGCGGCCTTCGAGTATCCTGTCGACTATTTCCGGAAGGTTGTTCCGGTAATCTGGCCTGTAGGAATATCCGGAATTTATCCAGCCGGATAAGATGTCCGGGAATCCGGCGTCGACCCTTCTTATCACGGGCACACCCATTCTTCCGAGCGCCTCTGCGTTACACTGCTGCTCGTACTGCCCTTTCATCGGGACGACCATTATCTTCTTCCCGAGGTAAAGGGCCTCGGCCGGCGCCTCGAAACCGGCGTTGCACAATATGCCCTCGCACGTGACTAGGCTTTGCACAAAGCCGGCGTTATCGACCCTGCGGACAGTAACGTTACCGTCCTCGAACGCCTCGCCCTTGTGGTGCTTTGAAAAGACCTCCCATTCCACGTCTATTTTTTTCAGTATCCCGGATATGCGGGCGTAGTCGTAGGAAGGGAGATACACGGTATAGTGACCGTCGTTCCGCGGCTCCTGCTTCCTCACCTCTTCCCTTATTATCGGCGTGAATATGAAATCGTCGTAGCGCTCGAAGTGGAGCCCTATAAGAACCGGCGCGGGGGCGTACCATTCGAGCACCATTTCCTGAAACCGGTTGCGGCCGCCGGGCGGACGAGGGATCCTGGGGGAAAGGAGCGCCGCCTGGTGCGATATGGCGACAGAGGGGCGCCTCTTAACGCGCGCCGCCCAGGCCGTTATGGGCTCGAAGTCGGTGAGCACGAGGTCGTATTTTTCGACCGGAAGACTGTATATGTCCGAGATAAGCTTTCGCGGGCTTAAATGCCTGAAAGACTGGACGTAATCTATGCCCCCCCTCTTGCCGAAGGTGAACCCGAGCCCGGGGAGGTTGTACTTGACCTCAAATCCCAGATCGACTTCGTGATGGTATCCGCTCAGGAGAACGTCCACGCTCGCGCGCTCCCGGAGATAGCGGAGGAGCTCGCGTGAGCGGGAGATATGGCCATTGCCTGTACCCTGTATGCCGAACAGTACTTTCATGTCAGATCTATAAGGCCGTGGCCACGGCGGCTCCGGAACGGATATGCGGCGAGCGCTCCGGCAGCCGCTCCGAATCCGCCCCGAAAACAGATTTTAAATGAACGAGCCGCGCCTGCGGGAGAAACCAAATTATATTCCATCGCGCTTTTTATTCCAAGCGGCCCGTCCCCGAAGCGAAGGTGGGGGCTCCGCGAGGATGCTCTCCACTCTTTTCGGTCGATTAAAAGCGATAGTGTAGTATGGCACATATGCGGCGGCACTTTCCGCAAAGTATTGTAATTCCATTTTATTAAGGGAATATTTAGAGGAAATGCAGGTTCGTCCCGAACAATTCGCCCCGTTCGCATCTGGACTTTATATCCCTTTTTTAGATATAATGGATACGTCTTGTAAACGGTGAATTAACCGCTGATTAGCTGAAACTAAATATTTGGATGTTATAAAACTGTTAGAAAGGCTACCGGAGAAAACAATCGTATGACAAAAAAAGTCACATTATTGAAGAACACTGTCACAGGCTCGAATGTGCTAAGGAGCGCGTTCAAGTGGAAGCTGCGGCAGTTCCGGCCCAAGGTCCCGCTTTATATAGAAAGTAACCGCTTCGTAATAAAAACTGTCGAAAACATTTTCGAGCTGGAGCAGGCTCTCGACCTGAGATACGAGGTCTTCTACAGGGAGACTCTCAACAAGGACAACTTCACCAGGACCGACATAGACAAGTTCGACTCCATCTGCGACCATCTCATAATACTCGAGAAGAAGCAGAACATGGTCATCGGAACATACAGGTTCATATCGTCCACCTTTTCCGACAAGTTTTATTCGGAGTCCGAGTTCGATATCGAGCAGGTAAAAAACGCGAGCGGCATAAAGCTCGAGCTCGGAAGGGCCTGCGTTCACAAGGACTACAGGAACGGCACCGGCATCGCGCTCCTATGGAAAGGGCTGACAGAATACTTCAGGGCCATAAAGGCAAAGTACCTCTTCGGCTGCTCCAGCATAGGGACGACGAACCCTGTCGAGATAAGCCTTATATACAAGTACATAAAGGAGCTTTACCTGTCGCCTGAAGATTTCAGGGTTTTCCCGAAGGAAAAACACAGGATAAAGGAGCTCGACCATTACATAAGTGCCTTCGACAAGTTCGGCATAAAGACCGAATCCATAGAGGAATTTATACCTCCCCTTTTAAAGAGCTATCTAAAGGCGGGGTCCGTCATATGCGGCGAGCCCGCAATCGACATGAAGTTCAAGTGCGCCGATTTCTTCACCGTGCTCGACCTTGAGCTCCTTTCAAAATCATTTGAAAAGAGGTACAAGGGAGCAAACGATTAAAAAGCTCTTAAAGAAATTCTTTTTCTTTGGCATAGTCTCGTCATTTCTGATCAGCACCACGGTAGCTAGAAAGATCCTCCGCGACAGAAAAAAGATGCTCTACACTTGTATGAGGCTGACATCTTTTTTCTCGAAGCTCATGAAGAAGAACTTCGGAATCACGGTCCGCATGGATAAAAGCGGAAGCAGTTATTCCAGGGAAAAGACCTATTTAGTACTGTCAAACCATGTGTCCTATCTCGACATATTCCTGTTGTTTTCGGAGTTTCCGGCCTGCTTTATAGCGAGCGTCGACGAGGTAAAGGAAACTTTCCTCCTGGGCAGGGCCACAGAGCTCAGCGGCGGGTTCTTTGTGGAAAGGAGGAACAGGACCAACCTGCGCTCGGAAATAGAATCCATAGTAGATATACTCAGAATGGGCCTGAACGTCGTGCTCTTTCCCGAAGGGACCACGTCCAGCGGAGAGCGGGTGCTGCCGTTTAAAGTCCCTCTTCTAAGCGTCGCGCAAAAAGCCGGGGTGGAGATTCTGCCCGTCTGCATAAAGTACACGAAGATAGACGGGGAGGATATCGGCCCTCACAACAGGGACCTCGTTTACTTTTACGGCGACATGGAATTCTTCAAGCACGCGGATACGCTCCTGACCGTCAAATCCATAGACGCCGAGCTCAAGATCCTGGAGCCCGTGGACGCGTCTTCATCGAATTCCAGAAAGGACCTCGCATCCGAGCTGCATAACATAATCAGCTCCGCCTATAGTGGCGAACGCCGTCTGGAACGGGCGTGACATTACCGGGAACTCGGGAAGAATGCCCGGGTGCACAGCCTGAAGCCCATGGCGCTGCAGCATTAATCCTCGCCTCAGAGTCTTGAGAGCAGCGAAACCGATTCCACATGATACGTCTGGGGGAACATGTCGAACGGCCTTACGCGGCGGGGGCTCCAACCAAGTTCTTTTAGACGTTTGAGGTCGCGCGACAGCGTCACCGGATCGCAAGAGACGTATATAATTTTCCCCGTGGACAGCGACGCTATACCTTCGAGAATCTCCTTCGCCCCTTCCCTCGGCGGGTCGAGCACTATGAGGTCGAACGTTTCTCCCTTCTGGACGAGCTCGCTTAACGCTTCGGCGGAGGGAGCAGTCACGAACGAGACATTTTTGACGCCGTTTATCTCCGCGTTCTTCCTTGCGAGCGCCGCCGGGAACCTGTTTATCTCGACGGACACGACCTTCTCCGCCCCGCTCGCGAGTGGCACAGAGAAGTTGCCTATCCCGGAATAAAGATCGAGAATTTTGAGCCCCTCAAGCGGGGCGGCCCATTCGAGAACGGTACGGACAATAGCCTCGTTGACGCCCGGGTTCGACTGCGTGAAGACCGACGGATTCGCCAGGAATTTCATCCCCGAAAGCCCGAACTCGAACTCGGCTTCCGACCTTCCCCTTATGGATACATTCTCCGTTTCGGGAAACCTTCCGAGATGTTTCGCGAGAACATTAAGCGCCCCGGGCTGCTTCCCGGATCTGGCGACGAGGGATATATACGCAGTGCTGCCGCCTGACGATATCTGCACGAATTCGAGAGGGAATTCTGGCCTGTCGAACGAGTATAGAACGGAGGCTATCCTGCCTATGGCCCCGTTTATCGGCCCATCGGATATCGGGCAGGAGGTTATTCCCACTTTTCTGTGTGTCCCTCCTATGTTGTATCCTATGTGCCACCTGCCAGCGTAATACCAAGCTGCGAGCCTGACGCGCGTCCTGTAGGAGTATTCGCTCTTCGAGGGGAATATCGGCTCGACTGACAGATCGTCGAAGCCGCCCGTCCTCCGGAGCGTCTCCCGGAGCATGTTCTCTTTCTCCCTGAGCTGAGCGCTGTAGCCGAGATTCTGAAGCTGGCATCCGCCGCATGTGCCGAAGACTTCGCACGCGGGCTCCGCCCTTTCGGGCGAGGGCGTTATAACGCTTTCGATTATGGCCTCGGCGTAGCTGCCCTTGTCCTTGATAATCCTGACGGCTAGCACGTCGCGCGGGACGCCTCCCTTGACGAAAATCACCTTCCCGCCTTCCCTTGCGACCCCGCTCCCCCCGAACGCTATGCTCTCGATTTCTACCTGCAATTTATTCTCCCGGTTTAGATTATAAACATCGCGTCGCCGTAGCTTAAGAACCTGTACCCGCTCTCGAGCGCGGCGGCGTAAGATTTAAGTATAAGCTCCCGCCCGGCGAATGCCGAAACCAGCATGAGGAGCGTCGAGCGCGGCATGTGGAAGTTGGTGACGAGCGCGTCCGTCACGCGAAAGCTGTAGCCCGGATAGACGAAGAGGTCTGTTCGCCCTTTGGCAGCCGAGACTGTGCCGTCTTCCCCGGCGGCCGATTCGAGCGACCTTAGCACAGTCGTGCCGACCGCGACTACGCGACCGCCTCGGGACCGCGTATCGTTCACCATCTTCGCCGTTTCGGGTGAGACATCTCTCCACTCGGAATGAATACGGTGCTCCTCGATGTTCTCCGATTTTACGGGGAGGAACGTACCCGCGCCGACGTGTAGCGTTATGCGCGCGACCCCGACGCCCTTCCCTTCTATCTCCGATAAAAGCTGCTCCGTGAAATGAAGCCCCGCCGTCGGCGCGGCTATTGCCCCTTCCCTCTCGGCGTAGACAGTCTGGTAAGTCGCCCTGTCTTCCTCGTCGGCCCTCCGCTTTATGTAGGGCGGGAGCGGCATGTGGCCGAGGGAGTCCAGGAAAGCCAGAACGTCGTCGTTAAACTCGATGTGCCACGCATCATCGCCGAGCTGTGTAAGCGTCCCTCTAAGCCCCTCTCCGAAATCGACCAAGAGATTCTGTTTCGGGCCCCTCGCTATACATTTCCACGTCCTGTCCCCGGCCTTCTCTTCGAGAAGGACCTCGATCTCGGCCCCGGACGGCTTTTTGCCGTAGAGTCTCGCCGGGAGGACACGTGTATTGTTGAGGACGAGCAGGTCGCCCGGGCGGAGAAGGCCGGGCAGGTCCAGGAACTTACGGTGAGTTATGGAGCCGTCTTCCCTGTCCAGGTGTAGAAGCCTCGAATCCTGCCTCCCGGGAAGGGGGCGGACGGCAATCCTCTCCTCCGGGAGGTCATAATCGAAATCCGAGGTCTTCATGTCGAAACCGTTTTTATTTCTTCTTCTCTTCGAGGAGCTTCCGCATCGAGAGCCGGAGCGCGTTCAGCTTTATGAAGCCCGTCGCATCGGCCTGGTTGTATATGCTGTCTTCCTCGAATGTCGCGAGCGCAGGGTTATAAAGCGAGTACGGCGAGCGCCTGCCCGCGATTATAATATTGCCCTTGTAGATCTTGAGCCTTATCGTGCCCGTAACATTCTTCTGCGATTCGTCAAGCGCCGCCTTTATCATGGCCATCTCGGGGGAGTACCAGAAGCCGTAATAGATGAGCTCCGAGATTTTCGGTATGAGCGAGTCCCTGAGATGCATGACCTCCCTGTCCATCGTGAGGGATTCGAGCGCCCTGTGTGCAACATGAAGTATCGTACCGCCCGGGGTTTCGTATACGCCCCTCGACTTCATACCGACAAATCTGTTCTCGACGAGGTCGACGCGGCCGACGCCGTTCGCCCCGCCTATTTTGTTCAGCGTGCCGAGGAGCTTCGCGGGCTTCATGGATTTGCCGTCGATCTTCACCGGGACGCCGTCTTCGAAATCTATGTCGATATATGTGGGCTCGTCGGGGGCTTTTTCAGGGGACACGGTGAGCTCGAACATGTCGTCCGGCGGCTCCGACCACGGATCTTCCAGAATGCCGCCCTCATAGCTTATGTGAAGGAGGTTCCTGTCGCAGCTGTAGGGCTTGGCGGCGGTGACAGGAACGGGTATCCCGTGCTTCTTCGCATATTCGAGGAGGGCAGTACGGGAATTCAAATCCCACTCCCTCCACGGCGCGATGACTTTTATCGACGGGTCGAGCGCGTAATAAGTGAGTTCGAACCTCACCTGGTCGTTCCCCTTGCCCGTAGCGCCGTGGGAAACGGCGAAGGCCTTTTCCTTCTTCGCGATCTCGATCTGCCGCTTCGCGATGAGCGGGCGGGCAAGCGACGTTCCCAAGAGATAAACCCCCTCGTAAACGGCGTTGGCCTGTATGGCGGGATAGACGAAGTCGCGGACGAATTCGTCGCGAAGGTCTTCGATATATACCTTGCTCGCGCCCGTTTTAAGGGCCTTCTCGCGCGCCGCTTCGAGGTCTTCTCCCTGGCCAAGGTCGGCGACGAAGGCGATTATTTCCGCATCGTACTTTTCGGCAAGCCACTTGAGAATGACGGAAGTGTCGAGGCCGCCCGAGTATGCAAGCACAATTTTATTTTTCTTTGCCATTATATGATGTTCCTCCGAATTATCTTTAAGCCGGCCGTGGAGCCGTGATTTTATTCGCAACCCTCCCGGAGCCCTGCCGGCGTTCGCCAATCGTGATGCTGTTCTTTATTTCATAAAGCGTCCGCGCCGGGAATCCGGTCTATTCCTGATGCCCCTTCTGCTCTGTTGGGGGCCGGAGGTCGTGAAGGTAGAATTTCGCGCTGTTGTTCTCGTAGAATTTTTCCAGTGTGAAGCCTATATACTCTATCTTTTCCTGGTCGTCGCCCATGTAGTTCGCCTTTTTAATCTCGTCCGAGATCTTGCAGACGACCGGGATGTCCTTCGAAGGGTTTTCGGGCGAGACGATCCTTAACGTAAGCTCCTTCCCCTCGATGACAAAGTTATTCGGAAGCACGAACCCCACAGCCATCTTGGCGCTTACGAACTCGACGACCAAAAGCCTTATTACGCTCGTGCCTATGCCCTCCGCACCGCCTTCCACCTCGAACGTGTAGCCGTAGTAGTTAAGCGTCTGGTTCTGCTCGTTCATCGATTGGAGATAGAGGTAATCCTCCGTATCGATCCAGCACAGTATCTGAAGCATGCTCGCCTCCAGTCAGTTTTATTTTTCGGATAAAACCCCGATATTATACCCAAGCATGAAAATAACACCTATTTCAAGCCGGATTAAAGGAGGCCGATGAAGCTGAGCTGGCTCGGGACGCCCTTGCCCTCTCTCCTGTAGGAGTAAAAGCTTCCGTCGCATTTCGTGCAGTAGGCCAGGGTTTCTATCGCTCCCGCCCCTTCCCTTTCGAGTATTATCGCGTTCATACGCGGGAGGTCGAGCATGTATTTTCCCCCTCCCTTCTCGTATATATAATCGCCGTCGTCGCCGTATTTGCCGAGGAAAAGGGAGGCCACGTCCTCACCCACCTCGTAGCAGCAGGATTTTATGGACGGCCCTATAACGACGCGCATTCTGGATGGCGGAACGCCGTAGCGCTCGTTTATGAGACGAAGGGCCTCGGCGGATATTTCGGCCAGCGTACCGCGCCAGCCCGCGTGGACAGCCGCCGTCACGGTGCCGTCTTCGTCCGCGAAGAGAACGGGTACGCAGTCCGCCGCCGCGGCGGCGACGCCGAACCCTCTTAGTGAATTTATGAGCCCGTCGCCCTCGGGGGGAGGAGATTCGAATATCCCCTCGTCGTCCGTGAAGACTATCCCGTTACCGTGGACCTGTTTCAGACGGGCGACTTTCCTTAGACCGAAAACACCCGCAATTCCATCCCGGCCGCCGGAATCTCTCTGCCCGAAGCCGTGAACGACGCCCGGTATCGAGGACAATATGCGTGATTTAATCCAGCTCATTCAGTGAATTATTCTCCCCGGCTTCTGAGAGAAAGTTAAGCGCTTTTTTCATGTCTTCCGGTATGGGGGACATGAATTCCATGCGCTCACCCGTCCGGGGATGCGCAAAAGCGAGCTTCCAGGCGTGAAGCGCGTGCCTCCCTGTAATTTCCGCCGCAGTGGATATGACGGGAGGCTTTTTTCCCTTCCCGCCGTAAACATCGTCGGCCAGGAGCGGGTGTCCGGCTTCGGCGAAATGGACCCTTATCTGGTGCGTCCTTCCCGTTCTTGGACGCGCCTCTACGAGCGTCGCGCCTCTCAGTTTCTTCCGCACCTTCCAGAGCGTGAGCGATTCCCTCCCCGAGGGCGCTTTGGACGACATTTTCTTTCTGTCGACCGGGTGCCTCCCGATGCGTGAGGAGATGGAGCCGGAATCCGTCTTCATCACGCCCTCGACGATAGCGAGGTATCTCTTTTCCACGGTGCGTGACTTGAACTGCGCGGCGAGGGAGTTGTGGGAGGCATCGTCCTTCGCTACGACGATAACCCCGGAGGTGTTTTTGTCGAGCCTGTGCACTATTCCCGGCCGAACCTTCCCCCCCACGCCCGAGAGGCCGCCGAGATGATAAAGGAGCGCGTTCACGAGCGTCCCGCCCGGAACGCCCGCGCCGGGGTGAACAGTAATGCCCGCCGGCTTGTCTATTACGGCGATGTATTCGTCCTCGTAAATAATGCTTATCGGAATATCTTCCGGCGCGGCTTCGAGGGGGGCCGGCGCGGGTATGGTGACGTGAACGGTTTCCCCGATGCCGAGCTTTCTCGAAGGTTTTATCGGGCTCCCGTCGACGAGTATATTCTTCTCTTCGATGAGCTTTTTTATCCGGGAGCGCGTAAGCTCGGGAAGTAAATCGGGGAGTACGGCGTCCGCCCTTTTTCCGGAGAGCCTGGCGGGGACTACGAGCGTGAGTGTTTTACCGCCGGACGTCATGCGCGGACCCGCCGAGAAAAAGGCCTGAATTTATTTTCTCTCATTCCGCTCTTTCATCATGTTTTTCACAGCCGTCGCGACGACGCCAGAGAGATTCTTGTTCCACCTTAAATTCCTGAGGTCGAACTCCCGGAGCTGCTTTAAGAGGCCTATAGATATATGCGGCGGCGTCTTCGGGTTGGTGACGAGCGCGAGCTTCACCTGATAGAGCCTCGTCCACTTCCTTCCCTCCGATATTTCCCTGAGTATTTCGTCGCTCACTATTTTCGACTGAGCTATCCGTACGACCTCGGTGTCCGTAATTCGCGGATTCTTGAGCACGGCGCGTGAGACTATCCTGTTCGGGTCCTTTACAAGAATGGCCCGCGCCTCGCTGTTCCCGAGGAGCGCCAGCTTTATCTTTTGTCCGACGTTAAGGGCGCTTATTTTTATGTAGGCGTTTTGGTTGAGCGCGTCCGGAGTGCGCTGCTCTTCCGCCGATTCGTCGGCTTCATAGTCGGCTTCTTCTTCCTCGATAAGGTCGCTGTCGATTTCGAAATCATCGAGAAAGGAGCTTTCGGGGAGAGCCTCGCCCGAAAGCGCTGTCTCCGAAGGGACAGGCTCGGCATCTTCGCCCTCTCCGGCATCCGTACCGAGAGGCAAACCGAATTTGTCGCCCATATAGAGCTTGAGGAAATCTAAGACCCCGTCCATCGTGGAGCGGGTTATCAGCGGGTTCTTGCTGAGGGCTTCGACTATTTCGTAGGAGCGGGCGATCCTCTCGTGGTTATTGGCTATGAGGTCTATAACGTTCTGGTCGTGCACCCGCTCCGCGAGATACGCGACCGTCCGGTCCGTGGCCGAGCTGTTGAGAAGGATCTTCTGGAGCATTGCCTCGTCGGCGAGAGTGCGCGCGAAGAAGTCGAGGAGGCCCGACTCTGCGCCCG
>PJQE01000007.1_pt1 | contig 27523 bp, 19 predicted proteins | sample 1503751 | NCBI WGS metagenome assembly PJQE01 (sample SAMN07775948, study PRJNA414020) | Biofilm metagenome, whole genome shotgun sequencing project. | reverse complement strand
TTCCGATCTGGTCGAGATCTACGTCGGGAATAACGAGCCCGTAGAGAAGGGGCAGAAGCTTTTCAAGCTCGACCCGCGCCCCTACGAATACCAGGCCCAGCAGCTCCGGGCGAAGCTCGTACAGACGCGCCAGAATATAGACGAGCTCGGGAGCGACATCGCCGCGGCGTCCCAGGGCGTAAAGCAGGCCGAGGCTGATTTCGCCTACGCAAACGAGCACTACGGCGACCTCAAGCCGCTGGCCGAAAAGAACTACATCGCAAAGCTCGAGCTCGACAAGGCCTTCCAACAGGTAAACGCGAAGCGGGCGGTCCTGAACCAGGCCCGCGCAGATTTCGAGAAGGCGAAGCAGGCTCTCGAGTACAAGATAGACGACGAGTTCGCGATAATAAAAGAGGCCGAATCAAACCTCGCCCTCGCGGAATACAATCTCGAGCAGACGATCTGCTACGCCCCATCGGACGGATACATAACCAACCTTCAGCTCGTGGTGGGCTCGTTCGTAAACGCAGGCGCCGCGGTGCTCACCTTCGTCGACGACAACAACTGGCGCGTCGTCGCGAATTTCAGGGAGAACAGCATCGGGCAGATAAAGCCCGGCCAGGAGGCCGAGGTCACAATCGCCCTCTATCCCGGAAAGATATTCAAGGCGGTGGTCGAGAGCACCGACTGGGGAATACTGGCGGGGCAGGGGATACCCTCGGGTGACCTTCCGCTGGTCGAAGACGACGGCAACTGGGTCAGGCTCTCGCAGCGCTTTCCCGTGCGTCTCAGGATAACCGACATCGACCGCGAGGAATACGAGCTCAGGATAGGCGGCTCGACGAGCGTGGCGGTATACACGGGCGACAACTGGATATTGAACGCCCTGGCGCGCCTATGGCTCAGGATCGGAAGCGTCGTGGATTACGTTTATTAGTAGTGGTCCAACAGGTTTGCTTTCCTTGGGCTGCTATTGGGAAGGTGCGGAAATTACCATATTTATTATGGCTTTTATAACTTAAGGTTAGCCATCAATTTGACCTTGCAATAACTAAATAATAAGCTAATCTTGCCATATGATGACCATAAATTGTCCGAGTCAATCAAGAATCAAAAATCTTTTTGCCGGTTTTGTAGTTTTATCCATCTATACATTTTTATCGATTTTAACAGCATGTGACGGTGATGGCAGTGGGAATCCGACACCGACACCAACGCCGGATTGCATAGATATTTCAGGTGGTATCGCCCCCTTGGAAGAATTCGATAGCTGTCCGGCAGAGGGGATTACACTCGTTTGCAATAATCTATTCTGTGATTTTTTTGAACCTGGACAAACTCCGCCTATACCTCCTGCTTTGCAGACGTTAGTTCTTCCGTCAGAATGTGTCCAGGTCGATTGCTTTACGATGGAATGCGTTATTCGATCAACGGAATTTCCGGGCGAGGGAGATATAATTGGAACTGGAAGATTCGTGATAACGACATTTCTGACGACAAATTTATTTAGCGGTAGTATATTATTAAATGAAGTGGATCAATTTGATTATGTGTGCAACAGCGTAGTTTTCTAATCACATTGGTAAATAACCTTTCGATAAACATGCCCACCCGATTCAACTTCTGGATGGGCATGTTTATAATTTATATTATTGTCAGAAAAACCTGTGGTCCGGGGGGGGTTGTTTTGATCCGATGGAGAATTGCATTGTCCCCCCTTCGTCCCATCAACACATCTAGAAGTTTTTCTTAAATCTTTTTCCATATGACAATGACCATATCCATATTGATGTAACATTTCATGTCTTGCGACACCCCACTTGTTCCTTTCACATGGTTCTGCAATATGTATAGTTTTATCATAAATTGTGAGGGTTCCGGATGGAAGTGGCACGTTACAATCAGGATAATCACATTGGGTAGGTGATGGTGATTCAGGAGCGCATCCACAAACGTCGCCGCCGCAGATGGTCTGCGGGATGAGATCTGATGTGTTTTTCCAAACTTTCATGGTAAGTCTAACTGGTTGCATATGCGAATTTGCACCGTTATAGAATTTCATGCAATTGGGCAGGGACATCATATTACTGTTTGGTGTATCGTTATAGATGATGGTGTTATTATGTAGATGATGATGCATGCAACTTGCGTGACACGATTTCGATGGATACATCGGACAATAACGCACTTCTATACATTGTCCATCGTTAGGATTATCATCCTGACAATACCTATTTCCATAGCATTGGGTTGCTGGGGCGGTAGATCCGGTTGTGCAACTAGAAGGTTGGCAATTATATGCATGTGCTGGAGGTATTATAAAATTGAATATATCATTGCTCATTTCGTTAAGGTCTATGGAGTTAAGTGGGCTTAACAAATAACTAGCAAAATTTGTTGCACAGCCCCAAACATCTCCTAATGTTGTATGAGGCGGTCGTTCACCTTCTGGATATTCTACTGGAGGAGTATAAAAGAAATAAATATTTGTTTTGCCGTTTTTCTTGGCCCATTCAATAATATATGGAACATCTGTATACCCATCTTCCAAAATAAATAGAGCGTTTGGATCATCTGCTTTATTGCTAAACTCCAGAGGTATATCCTGGCTATTCTTAGTAACCCAACCATATCCTGTCGGCAGCATCGATTTTTCGAGTTTAAGGATTTCGGAAGAATTACCTATAACAATAACATTGATTACATCAGTTTTTGATTCTTGGGCAAAAGCTGGGATGGCTACATATGCAATGATTGTTCCCATGCATAGCATGAAAATGCGTCAGCTAGATAATATAATTTCTTTGCCATTTGCGGTCCCTCCTTGTGGTTTATACCATGATTGCGACTTTAGTATATTAGGAATACAGTGTCAAGATTGAACAAATTAATAGAAAATTATCTACTATTTTTAATGTAATATAGAAATGTAAAAACCAGCAATTTAGGATAATCGAATTAGCAGTGTAGGTTATATCTTTCCACTGGTTGGTGGTCTAATTGTACAGAGAGTGCATCATTCCTCTCCGCTTATCTTCCACCAGTCCCCCGCGCGCACGAGGAGCGCCCTCATGTATTCGACGTGCGACCACGTTAGCGGGTCGGGGCCGGCTGGCCAGCCGGTTCGAGAAGACGTCCGGCGGGTCTCATTCTGTCCTCTGTAGCCCGTTTACGTGCAAATCCGCCTTTCGCGGGCGCGTTTTCAACCCGCTCCATACTCGAAACGGCCCCTCGAATTATTCCTTGCCTCCGGATTTTTGAAGGCTATATTATTTCATTATGCAATTTCCTTACTACCCAGGAGGCTTTTCCATGAAGCGGTATTTCGCACTATTTCTAATATTCCCACTTTTAGTCCTGACTCTCTCGACAGGCTGCGAGAGAACGGCGGAGAAAAGCGCCCAGGAGGGCGCCGCTCCCGTCGCTGAAAAGGAGACGCAGGCCGAGAAGCCCGCGTCAGCGCCGGTCCCGCAGTCGGCTAAAGATACGGCGGAAGCTGTAAAAGACCTTCCCGTCGCAGGGTTTCAGTCCTTCGCGGACCTCGTCGAAATACTCAAGCCCTCGGTTGTCAACATCAGCACGACGAGCGTCGTGAAGCAAAGGGGTTTCGGGCAGGGGCAGAGGCGCTCGCCTTTCGGCCCCAACGATCCCTTCGAGGACTTTTTCGACAGGTTCTTTCAGGGCCAGCCCCAGCAGCCTCAGGAATTCCAGCGCCAGGGCCTGGGCTCGGGATTCATCATAAGCGAGGACGGCTACGTCGTAACGAATAACCACGTCGTCGAAAGGGCGACCGACATAAGCGTCATTCTCGAAAACGGCGAGAAGTACGAAGCCAAGGTCGTGGGAAAAGACCCTAAAACTGATCTCGCTGTTATAAAATTCGAGCCCAAGGGCAAGCTCCAGGCGGTGAAGTACGGAGATTCCGAAAGGCTCAGGATAGGCGACTGGGTAATCGCCATAGGCAACCCGTTCGGCCTCGGTTATACCGTAACGGCCGGCATAGTAAGCGCCAAGGGAAGGTCCCTCGGGCTCGGCGCATACGACGATTTCATACAGACGGACGCGTCTCTCAACCCCGGCAACAGCGGCGGGCCGCTCTTTAACTTAAAGGGAGAGGTAGTCGGCGTGAACACGGCCATCGTGGCGCAGGGGCAGGGCATAGGGTTCGCCATCCCGATCAACATGGCCCACTTCGTCATCGAGCAGTTAAAAGAAGGCGGAAAGGTCGTAAGGGGATGGCTCGGAGTTTACGTCCAGAAGCTCACCCCCGAGCTTGCCGCGAGTCTCGGGCTTGACGAAGAAGAAGGCGCGCTCGTGAGCGACGTCACACCCGGCAGCCCGGCGGAGAAGGCCGGCATCAAGAGGGGCGACGTTATAATCGAGTACGACGGCAGGAAAATCGACGATATAACAGACCTCACGACCCTCGCAGCAGTAACGTCTCCCGGAACGGAGGTCAGCATGAAGCTACTCCAGGACGGCAAGCAGAAGGATATTAAAGTAAAGCTCGACGAGTTCCCGGACGACGAGGCCCAGGCCGCTGGGGCAGAAGACGCCGAGGACAGCCTCGGGCTTACAGTCAGAGCGCTCGATCCCCAGATAGCGCGCAGCTTTAATCTCGAGACCGACAAGGGCGTCGTCATAGTGGACGTCATGCGGGGCAGCCCGGCTGTCGAAGCCGGTCTCAGGCCCGGCGACGTCATAGTCGAGCTCAACAAGAAAGAGGTAAAAACCCTTCAGGATTACACGTCGGCCATTGCGGGCGTCAAACCAGGAGGCACCGCGCTCTTCTTAGTGAAGAGGGGCAGCAATACGATCTACACGGCCGTCAGGATGGGCGACGAAAAGTCGTAACGACGCCCCCAGGCTTGAGCGTTTCAGGAACGGGGCGGATTCATCCGCTCTTTTGTTCCGGAAGCGGACATCTTCCTCCGGGATGGGTGTATTATTAATCGGCGCTTTATTGACACCGGTCTTCTTTTCATGGGAAAATGAAAAGAGTTCGAACGTCGTCGATCGGCCCTCACCCTGCATACTCAGAACTTCCAGGAGGATAATCCCATGGCGGAGCCCGCGAAAAAGCGCATACTCATCCTGGGCGGCGGCTTCGGCGGCCTCGAAGCGGCCCAGCATCTTGAAAAACATTTCAAGGAAAGAGACGACGTCGAGATAACGCTCGTCAACAAGAACAACTATCTCGTGTTCACATCCATGCTCGCCGAAGTGGTATCCAGCAGCATCGAGGCGAAGCACGTCGTGATCCCCATAAGAGAATGCCTCAGGAAAGCATATTTCAAGGAGCTTTCGATAGACGCTCTCGACTTCGATAAAAAGACAGTCTCCTGCAGCCATACCGACACGGGGGAGAAATTCCTTTTCGAATACGACTATCTCATCCTGGCCCTGGGCTCCATAACGGGCTATCACGGCGTCCCCGGCGCGGCTGAATTCTCGTTCCCTTTAAAGACGCTCAACGACGCGATGATTCTCAGAAACCACGTGATAGATATGTTCGAGAGGGCCGACCTCGAAACCGACCCGGATACGAGGCGAAAGCTTCTCACCTTCGTCGTCGCCGGCGGCGGATACACCGGCATAGAGGTCGCGGCGGAGCTCAACGATTACGTCTCCGCGAGCCGGAGGTTCTACAGGAATGTAAAAGCGGGCGAGGTGAAGGTAGTGGTGATCGACCCCGGCGACAGGATAATGCACGAGATGAGCGAAGGGCTCGCCGACTACGGCCTCAAGCTTCTTCAGAAGCGCGGGATGGAGTTCCGCCTCAAAACGCGTATAGCGGGCGTCACGAAGGACAGCGTCAAAACAGAGGACGGCAGCACCGTCGACACCTGCACCACCATCTGGGCCGCGGGAACATCTCCCCAGCCCGTGGTCGCCGCGCTTGCCTGTGCAGACAAGAGAGGCAGGGTGGAAGTGAACGAATATATGGAGGTCGCCGGATACCCGGGCGTATGGGCCTTGGGCGACTGCGCCGTCATTCCCGACCCCCACACCGGAGGCCCTTATCCGCCCACGGCCCAGCACGCCGAGCGCGAAGGAGCACGCGCCTCAGTCAACGTCGCCGCCGCGATAAACGGGAAAGACGGCGACAAGAGGCCTTTCGTCTACAGGACGATGGGCATGCTCGCCCCGCTCGGGCACAGGTCGGCCGTCGCCGAGATAAGAGGGTTCAAGTTCTCGGGGTTCTTCGCATGGTTCATGTGGCGCTGCATCTATCTCGGGAAGCTACCCGGGTGGGATAGAAAAATAAGGGTAGCCCTCGACTGGTTCCTCGACGTATTCCTTCCGAGAGACATCGTTCAGCTCAAGATGGAGATAAGGCAGAATCAGTCGCCGGCCGGCAAGCCCTGAGCCGCCTTTCGCGTCCTCGATTTCAGGAACGCCACGAGGTCGCTCAGCTCCTGGTTCGTGAGCGTTCCGCCGAACCCCGGCATGTTCAGACCGCCGTTCATGATTCGCCACGTCAGCTCGTTCGCGCTAAGCCTGTCGCCGATGTATGTCAGGTCCGGCCCCCTGAGCCCGCCGTGCCCGTCTATCTGGTGGCAGTAGAGGCATCCCTTGTCGTTAAAATCCATCCCGCCCCTGTATATCGGGCCCGAATCCGTTCCTATCATCTCGGCCGTGAGCGGCTTGGCGTCGAAGTGCGGCGACCAGGGCGAAACGATACCTATCGCCCACAGCCCGGATATCGTCAGTATGACGAGCGCCACTATGGCGACAGCCCACGGCCTTCTGAGCGGGCTTCTCTCGCCCCTGTTCGATATGAATGGAAGGCAGAAGAGCAGGAGCCCGACTATCAGCGGCCCGAGCACCATCAGGTACGTCTCGAGGGCCGGCGGCATGAGCGCGAGGAACGCGAAATAAAAGACAAAGTACCAGTCCGGCACCGGGAGCGCGTCTATGTCCGAAGGGTTCGGGGGCGGCCCCAGCGTCGGCGGGCCTATTACTATGGCAACAACCAGGATAGTCGTGATGACGATAAATCCGAAGACCATATCCTTCCACGCCGCGTCTGGCCAGAAGGGGATTCCTTTTGTATGAACCAGGTTTTCGTATTTTTCTCTGTAGGTTGCCGGATCGACAGGATCGCCCGCCTTGGGGAATTCGGATATACCGTTCCGTATGACGAGATAGAGGTGAAATCCTATGAAAACGAATAACAGCGCCGGGATTATGAATACGTGATAGGCGAACATGCGGCTCAGCGTCGCGCCGCCTATGGTTTCGCCGCCGATTATAAAGTCCGCGAGCCAGTCTCCGAGGAGCGGCACTCGCGCGGCCTGCTCCGAGGCCACAATTGCGGACCAAACGGCTGTCTGGTCCCACCTTATCACCTGCCCCGTGAATCCCATAACGACCGTTAGCGCGAGCAGAACAACACCCGTGATCCAGTTCATCTCGCGCGGGAATTTATATGCGGCGGTGAGGTAGACCTGAATCATGTGAATGCCGACCAGCAGCATCATGGCCGACGCTCCCCAGTTGTGCATACCGCGCACGATTCGTCCGAAGGTTGTCTGGTTCGTTATATACTGAAGGCTCTGATATGCCTCGCCCGCTGACGGAACGTATATGAACGCGAGGGTCACGCCCGTCGCGACCTGCAGTATGAAGGCGAAGAGGGTGGCGCTCCCGAACACGTAAAACCATGTGGCAGTGTTCGGCGGGACAGCGTGCTTCGCTATAGGCCCGACAGCAGCCGACAGGCCTGTGCGGTCGTCGAGCCACGCCCACGCGCTCCTTAAAAAATTCATATACCGTATCCCCCTTTAAATCTCATCCGGTTCCATCTCCCGAAATGCGCTCAACTTGTCGTTACAGGTATTGCGCTCGTCAGTATTTCGACCTGCCCGTTATTTATCCTGACGGGATACTGGTAGAGGCCCCTCGGCGGCGGGCCCGCTGCGACGGAGCCGTCCTCGTAATAAACCCCGCCGTGACACGGGCACATGAACAGCTTCGCGCCGGCGATCCACCTCACCGGGCAGCCCAGGTGGGCGCAGTTCACGGAGAACGCAATGAAACTCGACTGCCCGGCCCTCCTGAGCCATGCAGCCGTCTCCGCCGTCACACCGGCCCACGGGAGGGGCGAGGAATCTATGAATTTGACCAGCACCGTCTCGCCCTCGATGAAGCTCTCCGCGAGGCCGACCGCCCTCCACTCGGGCGGGGGTTTCCTGAATATCGGCTCCAGTATCGAGCCGATTATCGGGATCGCGGCGAGGGCGCCGGCGACGCTGCTGAGAACGATGCCGAGCTTGACGAAGAACTGCCTTCTCGTACACTCACTCGTTCTGGTCTTTTCGCTCATTTCTCAGCTCTCCTATCCATCCTATGAGTGCGGCAGTGAATAACACGAGTCCTATAAACGATACTATCACGATGGTGCTGAGGACCTGGTTAAACCCCACGGCCATTCCCCAGAGCATAAAGGTTATGCCGAGGCCCATGATCGCGGGCCAGTATCCGGGCGAGGGCAATCTCTCGGGAAGCGGCTTGTGCCATCCCGGGGGAATACCCTGGAGGGCGATCTCCCTCTCTACATCCTCGTAGCTGTCGGCGTATTCCAACTTTTCCGCCGCGCCCGCGCCCTGACTCGGGGCCTGAAATTCGCTTCCGGAGCTCAAAGTACGCCCTCCCTTTTATCCTGCCGTTGGGGATTATCAGTCATCGTTTTCATCGATCTTCTAAACCGTCTTCCCGCCGTCCATTAAAACCACACTTCCGTGCGCCGGGGCGGCGACGTCGCCCGCTTCGGGGGTTCTGTACCACTGCCCGAGCGTTATCATGCTTGCGGTGAGGTATATCATGCATCCCGGCACCCACATCGTAAGCCCGGCTATCTGCTGATCGACCCCGGGCGTTATGCAGAGATCGTTCCTCAGATACGGCAGTATCCCCGCCGCGTCCTGCGGATTGAGATAGGCCGCGTACACCCCGGCTCCCGCGAATGTTAAAAGTATCCCTAGTATGGTGCATCCGAGGCACGCCGAGGCAAGGTACAGGGTAGAGCGGAGGTGCGGAAGCCTCTGGGATTCCACCGGCGCGAAAACGGGCCACCAGAATATGATCCCTATCAGTACGAAGCTCACCTGCTGCGCGGCGTAAAGGCCGTCGCTCGCGATCACGGCGTCGTGGACGGAAGGCACGTGCCAGAGCCACATCGAGCCGACTCCCAGCGTCCATGCTACTATGGGATTACCGAGAACGCCCATGACAGCGCCGGCGGGCTTCCACGAAAGCGCCCTCTCCACGGCGGCTTTCGGCATTCCGAAAAGTATGAAAAGCGGAACGACGAGTAATAGAACTATGTGCTGGATCATGTGGGCGCTCAGGAGATAGTTGCGCCCGAGGTGCCCGAGCGGAGAGATGACCGCCAGCACCATCAACGCCATACCGGAGACGAAGAGAATCGTCCTCCATTTGTCCCTGAAGCCTCCCGCCAGGGCGAAGAGCGTCAGCATAAAGACGGCGAGCGCTATCACGCCCGGCTCCGGCGACCACGCCTTCATGAGGAATTCCGATATGTCCATCACGCTTCCCCTCTGAAATCTCTCTCGATCATAAAAACGCCCATAGATAGACGACCGAAAAAACCACTATCCACACGCCGTCGACGAAATGCCAGTAGAGCGACACGCATTCGACAGCGTCAGACTTCGGGCCCTCGAAATCCCCCGCGAGGGAGAGGCCCAATAATATCAAAAGCATCAGGAGCCCGACGCATACGTGAAACCCGTGGAACCCCGTAAGCGTGAAAAAGGTCGAGCCGAAAACGTTACTGCTTATCGTTATGCCGCGCCCGAAGAGCCCGAACCATTCGCGCGCCTGCCCGAATATGAATACCGCGCCGAGAATTATCGTCACGAGGAGCCAGAGCTTGAGCCCGGCGTGGTTTTTATTCCTGAGGCTCTTTCCGGCGAGCCATACGGTGAAGCTGCTCGCGAGTAGAAAAATACTGAATATTCCTGTGACATACGGATCTAGACTGTTGGCCGCCGTCGGGCCCGTGGTGACCGATTTGTGAAAGTTAACGTATGCCAGAATCAGCATCAGGAAGAAGATCGATTCCGACGCGATGAAGAACTTGACCATCATCCTGTTGTTAGCCATTCCGTCCCTCCGTCGCTATCTTCGAGTCGGGCTCGTCAGGCGCCTCGGGGTGCGCGAGGTCCCAGAGCGGTCTACGTCCCCTGACGGGAGGGACCAGCTTGAAGTTATAAACCGGGGGCGGAGAGGTCGTCGCCCATTCGAGCGTCCAGCCGTTCCAGGGGTTGTCTCCCGCCGGCTCTCCTTTCCGGAGGCTCACGATTATGTTCCAGATGAATACCAGCACCGAGATTGCGAGAATGAAAGCGCCTATCGTGGATACGAGGTTCATCGAGCCCCAGTACGGCATGTCGTAGTAGGTGTAAGTCCTTCGCGGCATGCCCATCATGCCGAGGAAGTGCTGAATGAAGAACGTCATGTTAAACCCTATGAGCGTAAGCCAGAAATGCCACTTGCCGAGCGTCTCCGACATCATCCGCCCGGTGAATTTCGGGAACCAGTAGTAGACGCCGGCGAATATGGCGAACATCGAGCCGCCGAATATCGTGTAGTGGAAGTGTGCGACTATGAAGTATGTGTCGGTGACGACCCAGTCTATCGGCACCGATGCGATGGCGACGCCCGAGAGCCCGCCTATGACGAACTCCAGTATGAACGCAGTGGCGAAAAGCATCGGGGTCGCGAAGTTGATCCTTCCGCCCCACATCGTCGCGACCCAGTTGAGCACCTTTATGCCCGTTGGTATCGCGATGAGCATGCTCGCGAGAGAGAAATAGGCGTTGGCCACATTCCCGAGGCCGACGGCGAACATGTGATGCGCCCATACGCCGAGGCTTAAGAGCCCTATGGCGACTGTCGAGCCGGCGACGAACTCATAGCCGTAAATCGGCTTTCTGGAAAAGACGGGTATGACCTCCGATATTATTCCGAACGCCGGGAGTATGAGTATGTAAACCTCGGGATGCCCGAACCCCCAGAAGAAGTGCTGCCATAGTATCGCCGAGCCCCCGAAGGACGGGGTGAAGAACGTCGCGCCTAGAAGACGGTCGAGTAAAAGCATCGCGAAGGCCGACGTGATAATCGGGATCACGAATACTAAAAGGAACGATGTGACCAGTATCATCCATACGAATAACGGCAATCGCCTCATCGTCATGCCGGGCGTTCGCATGGTCAGTATCGTCACGACGTTATTGAGGCCCGATATAAGAGAGCCTATACCCGACACAAGAAGCCCGAGCGCCCAGTAAGTCGGCCCGTTATTGAGGGAAAAAGGCTTTTCGCTGAGAGGCGCGTACGCGAACCAGCCGACGTCCGGCGCGCCGCTCTGCGTGAAAAAACTGTAGTAAAGGAGTATCCCGCCGAATGCGAAGAGCCAGAAGCTGAGCGCGTTAAGCCTCGGGAACGCCATGTCGCGCGCCCCTATCATGAGAGGGACGAGATAAACGCCGATCCCTATCAGAAACGGCATGACGACGAAAAATATCATGGTCGTCCCGTGCATCGTGAAGAGCTGGTTATACATCTCGGGGGAGATGAGCTCGCTTCCGGGCCTCGCGAGCTGAGCCCTTATCATGAGGGCTTCGAGGCCGCCCACGATGAAGTAAAACAAGGTCCCGATCAAGTACATTATCCCGATCTGCTTGTGGTCTATGGATGCGACCCAGCTGAGGAGGCCGGTATTCTCTCCGAGCCCCGGCAGGGGCTCCGTGCTTTCGGGCACGATCGGTATTCTACTGCTCATCCAGCGCCTCCAGGTACGCGACTATGGCCTTTATCTGTTCGTCCGAGAGCTTCATGTTCGGCATCAGCGAGCCGGGCTTGTATCTGTTCGGATTCTTGAGCCATTTGGCGAGGTTATCCGGGGTATTCGTCAGAACGCCGGCCCCGAGGGTATCCCTCGTCGCGAGATAAGTCAGGCTCGGCCCCACGCGCGCCGCGGCCGGAGTGCCCGCTATCGTATGGCAGTTCATGCAGGCGACATCCTGGAATATCTTCGCACCGTCGGCCGCGATCCCTGCCGCGGGCGTTTCCGGTATACGCGCCTGCGCCTTGAGCCATTTGGAGAATTCCTCCTCCGGCTGTGCTATAACGCGTATACGCATGTTCGCGTGCTGCGTGCCGCAGAACTCGGCGCACGCTCCGATGTAGACGCCGGGCTCACCGGCTACTACCCACATATAGTTCGGATGCCCCGGGACGAGGTCTATCTTTCTTCCTATCTCCGGGACCCAGAAATCGTGAATGACGTCCACCGACTCCAGCCTCGCCAGGAGCGGCCTTCCCGCCGGAAGATGGACTTCGTTCGCCGTCAGAACTCCCGCCTCGGGGTAGATGATTTCCCACCACCACTGGTGTCCGATGATTATGATGTCGGGATCTCTGTCGGTGCTCGGGGGATCGATGGCCCTCATGGTCGAGCAGGTGAGTAAAAAGAGTACAGCCACTATGGCAACCGGTATCAGCGTCCAGGTGATCTCGAGTTTCAGATTTCCGAAATCCTGATGTGGCTCGCCGTCTTCGCCCGGCTTCTTCCTGAACCTGATTATGATGACGGCGACGGCGACCGCTATTATGCCGAGTATGACGGCTGAAATCGCCACCGTGTAGTAGGTCAGGCCTGCCAATGCCTCCATTTGTGGAGAGCTCGGATTGAATAGGCCGCCTAGGTGTTTCATATCAGTTTGGGTGAAAGAAAGTTTAGAAAGTTAAGCCGCGCCAGACATAGCCATTATAAAGACACCGACGGGTTATTGTCAACCCCCGCCCCTCGATAAGCGCTATTTTCACAGCGCCGCTTTTACTCATATTTCAATGTTAATTTATGGTATTATCATGCATAATTATCTCGCCCCACGGGATTGGAATGCGGTTTCGGTTCGCAGTCTGAATAACGCGGCTTTGTCTTCCAGATGAAGAAAGTCAACATACTACTTTTCCTGATTTTATATGTGACCCTATCTCCCGACAGCATACATCATCCCGTCTTCGCCCAGGAAAAAAAAGGCGACAACAACGCCGAGTCTTCCGAAGCCAAGCCCGAAGAGGTGGCGGTCCGCATATCGAAGGTCAAGATCAAGGGCGCCAAGGCCGTTTCCAAGCAGGACATAGAGCAGAGCATAGGCACCGAATCGCCGTCGATAAAGTTCTGGGTGAAGAAGCCTGAATTCAACGAAGAGGTCCTCATCGACGACATGGTGAGGATAAAGCGGCTCTACGCGAGCCACGGCTACTACGACGCCGAGGCCACATACGAGCTCAAGTACAATAACGACAATTCCCGGGTTGAAATAACGATAAACATAAAAGAGGGCGAGCCGGTAATACTAACCCAGCTCAGCATCACATACCAAGGGGATCTCACCGAAGAAACCAAGAAGGATATCGATAAGGCAATCCCTCTAAAGGTAGACAAGGTTTTTTCCCCCACTGGATATCAGCAAACCAAGGGCGCCATCGAAGAGATACTTTCGAACGAAGGCCATCCCAAGGCCGTCGTCCAAGGCGAGGCCCTCGTGAACAGGAAGGAAAAGTGGGCCAAGACCACATTCGTGGTCAAGCCCGGCCCCATCTATACGTTCGGCACGGTCACAGTCGAGGGCAACGTCGAGGTCGAAAGCTACGTGGTGTCGAGGGAGGCGCTCTTTAAAGAGGGCGACATATACTCCCTCCAGAAGATAAACGAAACGCAGGCCAATATCTTTCAGCTCGGGCTTTTCAGGTCGGTAGTGATCGATCCCGTATTCAACGAGGAAACCCGCGTCGCCGACATCAGAATAGTCGTCAAGGAGAGAAAGCAGGGCTCCGTGAAATTCGGCGTCGGGTTCGGCACAGAGGACAAGCTCCGGGCACAGGCCATCTGGACGAAGAGGAACTTTTTCGGCGGAGGCCGAAGGCTCGAAATCGCGGGTAAATTTTCCTTCATAACCCAGAGGCTCGAGACGAGCGTCCTTCAGCCCTACATACTCGGCCGGGATTCACAGCTCACAGGGTCTCTCAATTTCCAGAGAGACGATGTCCCCAGCTTCGAGGGCGAGAGCTTCCTCACGACGGCCGAGGTACAGAAGGACTTTCACGAGTATTATTCTGCCTTCGGCTCGTTCAACATACAGCTCTCCCGCGTTCAGCGGAGCGCCCGCAGGACACCCGAGGAGAGAAGCCGCGAGAACTTCTTTCTCACCTTCTTCAACTCCGGCCTCGAAGTGGATACGACGGACAACATCCTTAACCCGACCCGCGGATTCGTCGTCGCTAGCGGTCTCGAATCGTCCTTCAGGGCGCTTTTCTCGGACGTCAACTATTTCAAGGGCACCATAGAGCTGAGAGGCTACAAGCAGCTTATGAAAATAGTGTTCGCGTCGCGCATAACGGTCGGCGTAATACAACCCTTCGGCTCGACAGGCACTTTCGACATACCGATATTCAAGAGGTTCTTCGCCGGCGGCAGCACGAGCATGAGGGGCTTTCCCTTCCAGAAGCTGGGCCCCCTCAGCCAGAACGGCGACCCGCTCGGCGGCAACTCCCTTCTCGTAGGAAGCTTCGAGGGACGGTTCCCCATATACGGCGAGATCGGCGGCGTTGTGTTCCTCGATTACGGAAACGTCTACCCGGACGAATGGGAGTTTGATCTTTCGAGGCTGAAGTACGCCCCTGGCGTCGGTCTAAGATACGATACGATCATCGGGCCCATAAGGTTCGACGTAGGCTACGCGCTCAATCCCGAACCGGGAATAAGGAGAGTGCAGTTCTTTATAAGTATTGGTCAGGCGTTCTGAGGATCAGACGCGGGAATTGCTCGTGGGGTTGTCGAGGGGGGCCGCGTCCTCTTTGGCTTTTACTTCGGCCTCTTTCTTTGCGAGCTCCTGCTTGGCGTCCTCTTCCCTTATCTCGAATTCTATCGAGCTCTTGAGCTCGTTCTTCGCCCTTTCAAGCTCGCGCATGCCTCTTCCGAGGGTTTTCGCGATCTTCGGTATTTCCTTCGGACCGAGCACGAGAAGGGCTATCACCAGTATGATGAGTATCTCGCTCGTTCCTATCCCGAACATCTGCCCTCGGCTCCTTCGTTACGAATAAGCATCACAGTTCCTGCAACGTGAAAGGCTACCCTATTAGGCCCGCATGTTCAATAAACCCAGCGGGGGGCGAAAAGGCAGGATGGATGTTTCGGTGACGCTTCACGAAGCGGTTCCTCATCTCACTACAGTTTTTCACCGAATATTGTAAAATGAACCAATAGCCCGGTGAAAATACAGAGATGAGAGGTGAGCATAGATGAAGGCGATACGTTTTCATGAATTCGGGGAAGTCGACGTTCTCAAATACGAAGATGTGCCCGACCCTGTGATCGGAGAGGACGAGGTTCTGGTACACGTGAAATCCGCTTCGCTCAATCATCTCGACCTCAGGCTGAGGTCAGGCAAATCGCCGAGGCCCGTAGACCTCCCGCATATAGGCGGCGTCGACATCTCCGGCGACGTGGAAGCTGTCGGCAAGAACGTAACCGACATCAAGCCCGGAACGAGAGTGGTGATCGATCCGACGGTTAAAACCCCCAAGGGGCCGATGGTCATAGGCGTCAACTTCTACGGCGGCTTCGCTGAATACGTGAAAGTCCCCGCCGTGAACGCCGTTCCGATTCCGGCCGAGGTCTCGTACGACGACGCGGCCACGCTTCCGATTTGCTACGTCACCGCCTGGTACGGCCTCTTCGACAGGGGCAACATGCAGAAGAACGAGACCGTCCTCGTCCACGCCGCGGGGAGCGGAACCGGTAGCGCTGCCGTCCAGATGGCCAAGGAAGGCGGCGCGTTCGTGATCGCCACGGCAGGCAGCGACGAGAAGCTCGAGAAGGTCAAGGCGCTCGGCGCCGACGCGACGATCAACTATAACACCCAGGACTTCGCCGAAGAGGTGAAGAATATCACCGACGGGAAGGGCGTCGACCTCATCTTCGACCAGATAGGCGCGTCTATATGGGAGAACAATCTCAAGTCGCTGAAGATGAAGGGGAGGCTACTCCTGGTCGGCGTCGTCGGCGGCGGTCAGACGACGTTTAACTTCGGGCCGGTCATCGTGAGGGATCTTTCAGTTCTCGGCGTAACGGTATTCAACGCCCCCCGGAGCAACCTTATAAACGTTATAAATCTCGTATCCCTGAAAAGGTTCGCGCCCGTCATCGACAAGCGGTTCCCGCTATCCGAAGCGGCCGCCGCGCAGAAGCTCCTGGAAGACAGGAGCCAGTTCGGGAAGGTGATATTAAACCCATGAGCCCGATCCCGGGCATGCCGGGGCTCGTTATCCGGGATTGACGTTTTAAATAAACTCGAGTCCGCGGGGTAATTCCAAATGGACGCTCTTTCTTATTTGACCGAAATGCCTCTCTGGAGTTTGTTCCTGATCACCTTCGTCGTGGTGCTCCTCTCCATGCTCGGCGGGCGTCTTATCGGCTCACATGTCCGGAAGCGCGTGGGAGAAGAAGGGGAGGGGCCCGTAGGCTCGGCCGTCGGTGCTTCGCTCGGTCTCCTCGCTTTCATGCTCGCTTTCACTTTCGGCATAGCGTCCAACCGCTACGAAACGAGAAAAGAGCTCCTTCTCGAAGACGTAAACGCGATCCGGACAGCCTTTCTCAGGGCCGATTTTCTCCCCGAGCCGGACAGCACCGAAGTTCGCCGGCTCTTCCGCGATTATGTCCACCTCAGGGCCGACAGGTCTAACTGGGCCGAGCGCGGGAGACAGGAGCAGGCTATTATAGATTCCGATGCGATGCTCGATAATATCTGGTCTCATACCGTGACAGTCGCCAACCGGAATTCGGGCTCCGAAACGGTCGCCCTTTTCATAGACTCCGTGAACGAGGTAAGGGATTACAATACGAAGCGGGTGACGGTAGGCCTCAAGGCGCGCATACCGCAAAGCATCTGGCTCGCCCTCTTCTTCGTATCGATACTCGCCATGGGTTCGATGGGCTATCAGTTCGGCCTTACAGGGAGCAAGAGCCTCGTGATCAGTATCCTGCTCGCCCTGACATTCTCGATAGTCATGTGGCTCATCGCCGATATAGACCGCGGGCTCACAGGCGCGATCACCATAAATCAGGGGCCCATGCTCGAGCTGAAAGAAGAGATCGACGAATCCGTTCCCTGAGGATTTTCCGGCGAACGATCTTCGGGGTCTGCGTGTTAATCGAAAAGATTGCCGAAATAGCTCTTGAGAGGATCTGAGCCCGGTTTCTCGCCGCCGGTTATTTCCGCCAGTCTCCGCATCGTAACCCTTCCTCCCTCACGCCAGAGGTCTTTAAAAAAATCCCCGGCTCCGGGCACTCGCCACCATTCCTCGTCGAACCTTTCCCTGAGATAGTTCGAGAGCGCGGGAGCGGAGGCGGCGCCATGGAAGGCGGAAGAAGCGCGTGTTAATCTCGTGAGCGGCCGGAGGTAGCCGCCTGCATCTATTCTGCAGTGGAGCGAAGAGCCCATTATCCGCTCGTAGTGCTCGGGCATCGATTCGGTTTCGCTGTTCTTGAAAAGGTCGGCCTCGTAGACTGAAAGTCCGGTCAGGTATCTCGCAGACATAAGCCATCTCAGACCGAGAAACCTTCTGAAATCCCCTTCATCGTCTATTCTCAGATATTTCGCGAGCCACCTGGGCTCGTATACGAGGCCACGAAAGAGCGAGTCGAAGGCGGACTCCACGGCCTCGTCCCTCAGCCATTTGAATTCGAGGTAGTCCTCGCGCTCTGTAAACATGAAGGAAAGCGCTCGCCCGAGGGAGCCGAAGAAATGCTCGTAATCCCTGATAGAACCTGCCGGATAGATCGATATCCCGGTACTGGCGGGAGGATCGAGCGGAAGAGAAAATCCGTCTGAAATTTTTCCAGGGCTCCTCTCGCTGTCATACGATATTCCGCCCTCCGGAATCAGCCCGGAGGCTTCGAGTATGGGCCTTGAGAACGATATCATGTCACGCCGGGGAAAGTTCCCCTTAAGCTCGTCTGAATTCAGAAGAAAGGCGATGTCATGCTCTTCGGCCTGCCGGGGCTTGAGCTCGAGCTTCTTGGCCAGAAACCAGGTCAGGATATCCTTTGATGCATACTCCGTATCCGCGAGAAAAGCCTTCGCTTCTTCGGCGGCGTTTCCCCGGACGAGCCCGGACGTCTCCCCGGCTAGCTCGCCGTAATCCCCGAAGCCGAGCGCCTGTGCGCATTCGGTCATCGCGTCGAGTTTTTTCCTGAGAAGGGTATTCTGTTTTTCCTGCGCCGGCTTCGCCGCACTGACGGCGAGCTCTCTCTCGCCCCGCTTCGGCTGGCGCGCGAGCTCCGCGTGGATCGATCTTAAGGAGAGTTTTTTACCGCCCGATGTGAACTTCCCTGTCTCGGCGTTATTAACGGCGTCTTCGAGAGCGGCGGACCTCGAGAGTATGAACATGGTTCCCAGGAACGAAGCCGCGAGAAGCCTACCCGCGCCGCCCTCGTCCCCCTCGGGCCTCGAGTCCCATACCGACTGGAAGAGCTCCCTCTCGCCGAAATCGGAATAGCCTCTCATAAGCTCCGCGAGCCCGGTCTCCGGCTTCTTCCCGGTGAGCTCTCTCCACAGGCGTACCGAAAGCTCGCGAAGGAGCCTCTCACCGGTGTTTCCCGTAATGCGCTCTATGTATCCGCTCATCCGGCCGCTCCTTTCTTCGAGGCGCTTCTATGCGCTACTGGTTTTGTGGCGCGGTGTCTTGATTATAAACCCGCCGGCCGCCGCCAGGTAGCAGCAGAATATCGTGAATATGAAGGGGTACTGGTAGCTCCCGAGGACATCGTGAATGTAGCCCGCGAGTATCGGCCCGCCTATCGCGGCTATGGAGTACGATGTGCCGAATATGCCGTATATGGTCCCGAGCGCGCCCAGGCCATAGAACCTCCCGAGAAGGGTCGGGAATATCGGCACCCACGCGCTGTAGAAGAAGCCGAACATGAACCCGAAGAGGTAGTATGCCCAGATGTGATCGACAGTCAGAAGGAGGATTATCGAGCTCCCCTGCGCGAGGAAGCAGATCAGTATCACCTTCCTGAACTCGAGCACCTCCGCTAGGAGAGACGAAAGCACCGTTCTCCCGATGATGCTTCCTAGACCTATCGCCGCGGGCGGCCCCGCCGCAGCTATTGCGGGAACGCCTATGTCTATCATGTAGTTGTAGAACTGCGTCACGATTATGAGGAACGTCGTGAATCCGAGGAAATACATCGTATACATAACCCAGTAGGTCGGCGTCGATATAGCTTCCCTCGCCCTCCATTCCACTTTCGGCGTACCGGCGCCGGCGCCCTTTTCGATCTCTCCCTCGGAATTATCGTGCTTCATGCCGTAAGGAAGGAGGTTCTTGTCCTCGGGGCGCGCCCTTAGAACGAAGCTCGACATCAACACCAGGAACATGAGCCCGCCGAGCGCGAAGAGCGCGTTCCTGACCCCGTAGTCGCTTATCAGCCAGGCAGTCAGTGGATTGGTTATGAGGCCGCTGAGCGGTACGCCCGTCGTGATGATCCCGATGGCCAGCGGGCGCTTGCTGACGAACCATCTGCTTATGAGAGCGACGCAGGTGATGTATAGCACGGCGTCACCGACGCCCACCATGAGTCCGTAGGATAGATAGAGCTGCCAGCTCGTGGTCGAGAGCCCGGCGAATATCATGCCGAGCGCGGCTATAGATCCCCCGCCGAGCACGACCGCCCTTGGGTCGAATTTGTCTATCAGCCTTCCCGCGAGTATGAACGCCGGGGCCTGCACGAGCGATCTGAAGGAAAAGATCGACGATCCCGTCGCGCGCGAGAACCCGAAGTCTTCGTTCAGATATGGCAGGAAAACCCCGAAGGAATAGAGCAGCATCCCGTCGAGAATTATTATCAGGAGAGAGGCCGCTACTATATACCAGCCGTAGAATATCTTTTTACCGAACATGAGAACTACCGTTAACCCTGAACGGGCTTCTCCCTCTTCGCAGCTGCATGGCTATTTCGGCCTCCTTACCGGCGAGGCCTTAAGGGGGGTAATGATACCTGAAAACGGTATTAAACCCAGAGTCAGGCAATGATTAAACGGATTTACGGACGGCAGCTTCTGCCTGTTATCCCTGCACCCTGCTTATCTTGTCGTTGATTGCGTTGGCCTGGGTTTCGAACTGCCCGGCGGCGAGGGCTTCCTGCGCCTTTTTCAGGAGCGGCAGATCTTCCTTCGTCCATTCTCCCGCCTCGACGACGGCCGCGATCTGCCCGGCGAAGGCCTCGCGCGTCTTCTGGTTGCCCGAGGTGAGATCCCAGCTCGAGAGATAAACCCCGAGCACCTGGCCGGCGTCGGCCCTGTCCATGTCCGCCGGTATCTTCTCGCCGCCGAGCCCGGCCCATTTTATAGCAGCGAGCATCGAATCACCGGGCGGCTCCGCGAAATAGATAAGGAGTCTCGTGTCCGTTGCGGCCTTTGGCTCGGCGTAGGTCGCTCCGAGTATGAGCGGAATAATATCGGGCGAAAAAGGTCCTATTTCGCGGAGGCTTTTTCTCGCTGTCATTCTGACATAATCCTTGTTCGCATACAGTATCTCCGCCACGGCTCCCGCTTCTCCCGAAGCGGCCGGGCCCATGCTGCCCAGCGATTCGAGGGCCAGCGTGAGCGGGGTGATCTCCGACCTAGTGGCGTCGTTTAGGGTCTTTATGTACGACACGAGACGCGGGGCCTCTGAGCCCGCGTCCGGGCCTATCTCGCCCAGGGCCACGGCGGCCAGATTCCTGACCTCGGGTTTTTCGTCTTCCAGCATCGACGCTATCCTCTCCGCCCTTATCTTTGGATGTCCGCTAAGCCGGGCTATAGCTCCCACGGCGGCGAGCCTGATCGCGGGCGACTGGTCTTCGAGGAGCCCTGAAAGCGTGTCCAGGATATCTTTTGAGCCCGAGCCCATCCTGCCCAGAGCCGCCGCGGCCTCGGCGCGGACCTGCACGTCGGGGTCTTTAAGGAGCTCCGTCATCTTCCGGGTTTCGCCGTCCGCGAATTTCCCCATGCCTCCGAGCGCCTTGAGCCCGATAATCCTTACAGCCGGGCTCCGGTCGTCGAGAAGTTTCGCCAGCTCCGGAGCGTATTTCCTCGAGGGCTCGCCCATCTCGCTGAATATATAAAGAACCGAGCTCCTGAACTTCGGGTTATTGTGCTTGAGAAGGGAAATTATCCTTGGCATCTCTGAGTCGAGCTCGTCCCCCATTCCTGCGAGCACGCTGGCCGCGGTCACCTGCGACTTCCTGTCCGGGCTTTGCAGCATGCTCACTATCACGGCCGCCGAATCGCCGAGAGGAACGCCCATTTTGTCGAGCGTCGTGAGAGCGCCCCTGCTTACCGACGTGTTCCGGTCCGAAATCAGCTTCTTTATCCCCGCCGCCTCTTTCCTCCCGGCTTCGCCCATGCTCCCGAGGACCTTCACAGCCGTCAGCCTGACGGCCGGGGAGTCGTCGCCGAGAAGCCCGGCTACCTGCGGCGCGTACTCGCGGGCGTTTCTTCCTATCTCGCCGAGCGCCCTAAGCGTATTTATCCTCGTCTGCGGGTTTGCGCTCCGGAGATACCTCACTATGAGCCCCGACGTATCGCTTTTCGTCTTTCCTATTAATCCGAGCGCCCTCACGGTGGCTCCGCTCAGGTTCGAGCTCTTGGATTCGAGATACGCCGCGACCTGCATCGTCTGCTCGTTCGTGAGGTCGCCGATCCTGCCGAGCGCATTTATGGCCTGATTTATGGTGTTCGGGTTCTTTTCCTTTAAAATTTGCGTAATGTCTTCCGCATAGGGTTTGGACGATTGGCGGAGATCTCCGAGGGCGGATAGGGCGCCTGCCTTTACCTGCTGATTCGTGTTCTTGAGCATTCCGGCTATCTCTGCCGAATGCCTGGCGCCCTCCGGGCCCATATTCCCGAGAACGCTCATTCCGGTCACCTTATCTTCCGCGCTCCCCTTCCTCATCATGTCGAGGGCCGACGGCACGATCAGGTCGGCGTATTCCTGGTTCTGAGAGAGAACCTGAACGGCCTTCACCCTCACGAGCCCGTCCTTGTCGCCGAGGAGAGTTATCACGACCGGTATCTGGCTCTTTTCGAGCTTGCCCATACCCGCGAGGGCCGTAACCGCGGCATACCTCAGCGTCGAGTCCTTCTGCTTCAGGTTCTCTATAACCCCAGGCGCGAATTTCGCCGAAGAGGGTCCCATCTTGTTGACGGCTGCAAGAGCAGCTTTCCTCGTCGCGGGATTTTTATCGGTCAGAAAACCGGCAAGGCCGGGGATGTTATCGGGATTGCCGGTTTCACCTAGGTCGGAAATTGCCTTTTCCCTGACTTTGGCGTCGGGGTCGGAAAGCGCTCTTTCAAGGCTCTTTACCTGCCATTCGCCAATAGGTTTCTTTTCGTTTCCGAGGGACAGTTTCTTTTCAGCTGCCGCCGCGAAAGCGGGGCTGATAAGTAGTGCGGTTACAAAAACGAGCAGAAGCGGCAGAATTCCGGCATTCGGCCGGAGCCGTGAAACTCCCGGGGCGCTTCGGGGGCATGGGTTAGACTCTGTGACGCTCATCTCTCTCCTCCGGATGTATGGTGCGTGGTTAAAAGCGGGCGGCCGGGAATAACCCTGAACCGGTTTTGCGGGTGTCTTGCGGCTTTAAGAATGATTATATATCCCCGAAACTCCTTCGCTATGCTACGCTGAACTGTACTAAGTTCATCCAGAAAGATTATCCTATCTCTTTCTCCAGTCAAACAATTCAGCTAGTTAAAACGCTCGCGGGCCGGGGCCCGCATGCCTTTCCGGACCGGAAGGTTTAACCCGGCCGCATATTCGAGTATTATTTTAATCGGGATGCGGGCTGACCAAAGAGATTAACGAACGGAGGTTTACACCCTTGGATATTTCCGATACGAAAGGCATGTTCGACACGGTCAGGGGAGGTATATCGAAGGGGATCAGGATCGTAAATATAAGGTCCAGGGAGGCCTACGACGCGCTCAGGATTAAGAACAGGATAAGGGAGCTCAACGCCAGGCGTCAGAACGCCGTCCTCGATATGGGGAACTCCATCTACAGGTCCTACAAGCACAAGGGCCAGATAAGCGTAGACGTAGCGCGTGAAAAATGCGAGGCCATCGAAAGGATAGACGCCGAAATCATCTCCTGCGAAGAGGAGCTCATACTCATACATTCAAACGCCCAGAAGGCGCTCGGGAGCCTGAAGGCGCTCACAGGCCCCGGCTCCGATCGGGGGGATACGAAAACGGAGTGAATCAGCAACTGGCGACGCTCCTGAAGTGGCCTCTAACATTCAAATATTATTGAAATATTGACATTGAAACAGTCCGGCTTTAGATTTGATTCAGGTAAGGTTTTGATCCCTTAACCGAAAAGGCAAACCATCCGAAAGGGTGGGACGCAAAGCTTCGGGCCTTGGTGTGCTTTCAAAGCCGCCGTGGCGGCCGGGCTGCCGAAGTTGGGACAAGCCACAGTCATTGTAATGTCAGCGGCGCGTGGTGGCGGCGTCAGCATGTCCCTCTTTGGATATCCGGAAATTTTTCGATACCGTGCCGGCTGCGGGATTTTTCGCGCAGCCTCGAAAACGGTATAAGGACGGGATATGTCTGTCACTGGTTTTACCGGCCTTCTCGAGGCCGCAGATTGGAAAAGATATCTCTCCGGAGAGAGCGGCTTTAAATGCATTCTCTCTTGCTCCGGCGTTTCCGCCGTGCATCTGGAATCTTTGCTGAAATCTCCTCTGTCCCGCCTCGGCGTCGCGCTCGTCATTCATCTCGATTCGGATTCCCCGGGCAGCTTCGAAACCCTCGCGGCCGAGTCCTTCATGGGAATCGTGCTCTTCGGAAACGAAGGCCGCGAAGCGTCGTTCTACAAATACGGCTACCTTAAAGGGTCGGGCAAGGCGGCCCTGGACTTCCGAGTGGGAAAGGAGGCGGAGCCGGAAGAGCCGGACGAATCCCGAGGGCTGCTAGCAGGAGACTTCTTTTCGGGCCGCATAGACGAAAGGCTTTCCGAGCAGGCGGTCGATAAAATACTGGAAACCGTCCCGGGAGCGCTGGCGAGCTATTTAACCGCGGGCGCCGTGAGGGATGCCGAAGGGCGTTTAAGTCGAGACGCCGCCGGGCTCTCCGAAGGGCTGGTCCGGCTCGATTCCCTGGAGGATGGCGCGCAGGCGGAGCTCCTCGCGCTCGAAAGCGAATTCTCAGATTGGGCACATAGAGCGGGAACCGCCGTTCCGCCCGAAATACTTTTCCGGCTGGCCTATCACCACACCCGGTTTCTCGAAACGTGCGCCGACGAAAACGGCTTTCGGGAATCCCGTGAGAGGGCGCTCGCCATTTACGAATCCATCATCGCGCGCGGGTATCGGGGCCTTCCGGGGGCGCTCGCACGGAAAAAGCTGGGAGACCTCCTTCTCTTTTACCCCGGCTGGCAGGGCTCTACCGAAAACGCGGAAAGGGCCGAACGGCTCTACAGGGAAGCCCTCGGCATGACGGAAAAAGGGCTTCATTCGAACGAAAGATTCTCAACCTTGAACAACCTCGGGCTCGCTCTCGTTAAGCTCGGGGCCGCGATAGACTCAATCGATTACATAAAAGCGGCCGCCGACTCGTTCGCCGCCTCGATTTCGGAGGGAATCGATATTTTTTCTCCGGAAGAGACTTCACTGTTGAACCTCAATCTCGGCATAACCTATCTTGCGCTCGGGGAATACGAGCTCTCGGCGGAAAGCCTCGCCGGCCCGCTCGAATTTTACAACGAGCACGAATACCCTCATCAAAGCCTCGCCGCAAGGCGCTCGCTGGGAGAGGCGTATTCGGCGCTCGCCGACATACGCCTCGACGCCCGTGACATCGAAGGAGCGGCGGGGTATCTCCGAAGCGCCGCCTTCGCTTACCGCTCCAGATCCCTCTCCGGCGAATACGCCTATGTTAAAGTTAAAGAAGGGCGCGTCCTGGCCGAGATGGCATTCGACAACAACGACTGCTCGCGCGCCATTCAGGCCATCGATTCCTACGGCGAGGCCGCCGAACATTATATGGAGGCCGGGCAGGCCGAAGAGTATGGGGTTATGGAGGACGCTCTCTCTTCCCTCTACGAATTTCTCGGCCGCTACGAAGCCCCGACGCCCGAGCGCGCGCTCGGAGCGTATTCCGAGATCGCGGAGGCCTGCGCCGACGGCGCATCCCCCGGGGTCTACGCGCGCGCAATGGTCAAGCTCGGCGGTATATACGAGGCGCTCGCGGCCGAGGACGACAGGATATACAACCGCGAGAAGGCTATAGAGTCCTACTTCAATTCCCTCGCGTACTACAATCTCGAAAACAGGCCCGAAGAGTATGCGGCCGTCAAAATCCGGCTCGCCGGCATTTACAGGAAGCTGGCCGCTATACTCGAAGAGCCCGCGCTCTATAAAAAATCCATATACTCGTGCCGCCAGGCCATCCGGGTCTACACCGAAGAGACGGTCCCCGAGGTCTACGGGGAGCTCATGGCCGACATCGGCGAGGCCTCTGCCGCGCTCACCATTCTCGAAGGCGGCGGGAATCATTTCCAGGACGCCCTTGAGGCGTACGAGAAAGCGCTCGGCGTTTACGAAACCCCGGGCAGCGAGGAGATGTGCTCGAAGCTCCGCGAGAATATAAGCGCTCTCTATCCGTCGCTCGAAGGAGTCTGCGAAAGCGAGCCGGGAAACGCAGCTTCCCTATGTGGAAAATATCTCGCCCTTCTCGGCGACTGGTCCGGCGCGGCGCTCCGCGCCGGGGTCCTCGAGAGACTCGGCGACCACTCGACGGGCACAGTATGGGAAGCCGTGAACAAAGACAGGTACAAAAAAGCCGCGGACGTTTACAGGGAAGCCATAGGTCTCCTCGGCCCGGAGCCGTCTCCGGACGATCTCGAAAGGCTCTCCGTCAAGATCGGCAACCTGTATAAAAGGCTCGCCGAGATGGAGGCCGCTACCGACAACCCCGGCACAGCCGCTGAGTATTACGACGAAGCGTTCGCATATTTCCCGGAGCGCCTGGCAGAAGCGGAGTACGCCGACGCCGGGAGGGCGCTCGGCAGCTCTTTCAGGCGGCTTTACGAGGCCGGAGGCAACCCTGGGGACTGCCGGAAGGCGATCGCCGCCTACTGGGAGGCGCTCAGATACGCCGAATCGTCGGGCGACGCCCGGCATTACAGCGAAACCGCGCTCACGCTCGCCGGGCTTTATGCGTCGCTCGCGGAATCCGAAGAGAGGGAAGGGCGGACAGGCGAGGCGCTCGAATGCTACGCCGAGCTGCTCTCGCTTTACGAGCCGGAATCGTTCCCCGGGGAATACGCCGAAGCCCAGCGCCGCGTCGCCGGGTTCTATTCCAGGCTCGCCGATATCGAGGACAGGCCGATAAATATCGGGCTGGCGATATCTTCTTACAAGGAAGCCCTTTCGTATTACGCCGAAACCGGGGCCGAGGCGAGGCGGCGGGAAACGGCCGGCCTCGTATCCGCGCTTTACCGCGCTCTCGGAGATTTGGCCGACGCGGGGCACGACATGAGGATCGGATACTACCAGGAGGCCATAGTCTACGGCGATACATCCCCGGCAGCTTACGAATCGCTCGGAGAAGCCTATATGGCCGCATCCGGCGCCGAGGGCGGAGCGGACAATCTCATTAAAGCTGCCGACTGTTTCCTGAAAGCGATCGAAGCCGGCGGATTCGCCCCGGACTCGCCGGAATACGGGCGCCTGGCGGCCTCACACGAAAAAATTTCTGAAAAGCTGAAAGAGCTGGCTCTTCACGCGCATGAAGCCGAAAGTGAAAACCCGGAGTCCACGGAGCCCGACCCGCGCCCTCTTCCCGAAGAGCTTGCCGCCGATGCCGAAAACGTTTCCGTCGGGGGCGACGGGGCGCCGCAAAAGGGTGGGGGGGACTATGCCGATTGCGCGCGCGATGTATATCCCGTCTTCCACGAAGAGGTCATTCCCGAAGGTCCGGCGGCCGCCGTGGAGCACTGCCGGAGGAGGCTCGGCGAGGTGTCTCAAACGGAGCACCCAAAGGTCTTCGCGTCCCTTCTCTACAGGCTCGGCAACGCCTGCCTGGAAATCGCCTCCTCGGAAAACAGCTTAGAGAGTTACCTCAAGGCCGTGGACTCTTTCACCCAGTCGCTCAGGGTATACGACGTCAACGGGAGCCCGGCCGAGTATGCGAAGATAAGAAAACAGATGGGCCTCTCCTACGCCGGCATAGCTCGGGTCAACGGTGACCCCGATTACTACGTCCGCGCTGTGAGGGCGTTTTCCGAAGCGCTCAACGTTTATACGTTCGAGCGCTGCCCGGACGGCTACGGTTTTATAAAGAAGAATATCGGCTCTGCATACGAGGGGCTGTCCGCCGTTTCAAACAAAATAACGAATTCCGAATCGGCCGCCCGCGCCTACGAGAAAGCGCTCGGATACTACACTCACGAGCGT
>PJQE01000006.1_pt1 | contig 30493 bp, 18 predicted proteins | sample 1503751 | NCBI WGS metagenome assembly PJQE01 (sample SAMN07775948, study PRJNA414020) | Biofilm metagenome, whole genome shotgun sequencing project. | reverse complement strand
TTCAATACCGACGACGCAAGCGACATCGGCGCAGTGTCGGGCAACCGTCCGCGCACGGGCTATTTCGGAACTTCGGTCTCCATCGGCAGGAGCGGCGCCGAGACGGGCGATCTGATTCTCCGCAACGCGACGAACAGCAACACGACGACGGTCAGGTCGGGCGCGCCCGGATCGAGCATTGCATTCACGCTGCCGGCGACGCTTCCGGCTTCGGCGGGATGCCTGGAAGTGAACTCTTCCGGTGTGATCACGCAGACCGGATCGGCCTGCGGGTCAGGCGGCGGCGCAATCGGCGGGTCGGGCGCAGCCGGGCAGGTTTCGTATTTCAGCGGCGCGTCCACGATTGCGGGTGAGAACGCGCACTTCTGGGACGCGGCGAACGACCGGTTGGGCGTCGGCATCGGGACTTCGCCCGCGACACCGTTGCACGTCCTAGCGGACGCCTCGAATCTGGGGCTGAGGGTGAAGGCGAACGCGGCCTCGCTCAACGTGGACGTGACGAGCGACGGCACGACCGGGATTATCGGCACCACCACGAATCACGGCCTCGATCTCTACACGAATTCCGGTGCGGCGATCCACATTGACGGCGGAACGGCGCGGCTAGTGGGCGTCAACCAGGCTTCGCCCGGCGCGCAACTCCACGTCACGAGCACGGCGAACGGCACCATCGGCGCAATCATCGCGGGCACAGCGAGCGCGACGGCTGACCTGCTGAGGCTGCGCAAAGGTTCGACCGACGTTTTTAAATTCAACCAGTCGGGCGTGGTGCAAGTCGGCGCGTCAACGTCGGCGGACGGCCAAATCCAGCTATTCAACGCGACCAACAGCAATTCGGTAATCATCGCGCCGGGCGTCACGTCAACGAGCTACGTCTTGACGCTGCCGCTGGCCGCGCCGGGTTCGACGCAGTGCCTGCAAATGGACTCGTCGGGGAATGTGACCGCAACGGGGAGCGCCTGCGGCTCAGGCGGCGGCTACGCGACGATTCAGGAAGAGGGGAGCGGGCTGACGCAGCGCGCGACGCTCAACTTCGTCGGCGCGGCGGCGACGGCGGCAGACGACGCGGGCAACACCCGCACCAATGTGACATTCGACGCGACGATTAACGCGCTGGCCGCGTACAACACAAACGGGCTGATCACGCAGACGGCGGCGGACACGTTCACGGGCCGCACGATCACCGGGACGAGCAATCAGATACTGGTCACGAACGGCGATGGGGTGAGCGGCAACCCGATTATCGGCGCGCCGCAAGACCTGCACACGTCGGCGTTGTTTCAGGTTGCGGCGCTCGGCGTCGGCACTACCGCGCCGTCGGCGGGCGGGATTGACCTGCTCGGCAAGACGATCTCGACAGACGCGAACAACACCGTGGCCGGGCTGAACACGGTTTTCAGTCTGACTAAAAACAGCGCGCTGACTCGGACGTACTACGGTGAATTCCTCAAGCCGACGATCAACGCGGGCGGCTCGAACGCCAATACCACGCTCAACGTGTTAGCAGTGGACACGACGAACACGAGCACGACCGGCGTGTCCACGAACCTGCTCAACCTGGCTTACGGCGGCGCGCTGCGGCTCAACGTCGGGTCGGACGGCGCGACTACGGTGACGAGCGCCTCGGCCTCGGCGTTCAGCGTGGGGCCAAACGGCGATACGAACCCTCAGTTGAGGGTCGTCTCCGACACCGCTTCGGCGGCGGCGGGGCTTTCGATCACCGGCGCTGCGGCGGGTAGCGGCGTGACGCTGCAAGCGATTTCGAGCGCGACAGACGAGCCGCTGGTTCTCGGCACGAAGGGCGCGGGGGCGCTGCAATTGGCTACGGGCGGCACGTCCCGGATGCGGATCAGTAGCACGGAGGTAAAGCTCCCGTCTTCGCTATACTTCGCAATTACCTCCGGCGCAGCCAGCGCAACCTCCGACGTGTCGTTGGAGCGCAAGGCGGCGTCCGTTTTCCGCGTCGGTCAGGGCGGGACGAGCGCGAGCGCCGCTGGCTCGCTGATTATCGGAACGACCACGCCCGCGATAGGAACTTCCGGCGCCGGAGTGTTCGCGATGGGCGGTTCGACCGCGCCAACGTCGCGGCCCGCCGACACGGTTCAGGCGTGGGCCGCAGATTACGCCGCAGGAGATCACCGCTTTTATCTGCTCAGCGAATCCGGCGCGCTGGCCACGCTCATCGGCGCCAATGCGGTGGGGACGCAGCCGAACAGTGGCACGGATCAGGCGGGCGCGAATCTAACGCTCTTCGGCGGTCAGGGCACCGGGAGCGGGGCGGGCGGTTCAGTGGTCATTCAGACCGCGGCGGCTGGCGGCAGTGGTTCATCGGTCAACTCCCTGACGACGCGCGCGACGTTCCCCTCGACCGGCGGCGTGATCTTCCCGGAAATCTCCGCGCCGGGCACTCCCAGCGCGAATAACGTCCACGTCTATGCGAAGGATGACGGCGGCGGCGTGAGCAATCTGTATTTCAAGAAAGACGACGGGACGGAGGTCAACCTGAGTGCGGGCGGCGGCGCGCCGCCCGACGCGACTTACGTCACTTTGACGACGAACGGCACGCTCACCAATGAGCGCGTATTGACCGGAACATCGAACCAGATCACGGTCACGGACGGGGGCGCGGGCGCGGCTGTCACGCTCTCGACGCCGCAAGACATCGCCACGGCTTCGGCTCCTCAGTTCGCCCGGCTGGGCCTGGGCGTGGCGGCTGATGCTGTCGCGCCGCTCAAGATCACGCAGGCGGCTGCGTCGTCCGGCTCGCCGAACATCGGCATCATTGCGGGCGGCGCGCACACGGCTTTGGCGGCGGACACGGAAGCCTCAGACCTCTTATTCAATCTCAACCGCACGGTTCAGTTTACGGCGGGCGGCGGCTCGTTCACGTTGCAGCGCGCCGTCCGGTTCCGCGCGCCGACCTACAGCGCCACGTCGTCGGAGTCCATCGCGGAGGCGGTGACGCTCTACGCCGACTCGCCAGCCGCCGGGTCGAACATGACTTTGACGGCCTCCGGCGTCGCGCACTTCCTGCCGACCGCAAACGCGCACTTTGGATTGATCGTCGAGAACCAGGGCGCGGCGCCGACGGGCAACTATCTGCAAATGGGGCCAAGCGGCGACAACGCCTACGTGAAGTTCAAGGGCGCGGTCACGAACTCGGTCAACGTGATCGATACGTTTTTCGCGAACGCGACGTTGGCTACGAACGACACGGCGGGCTTCGTTCACTATCCGTCGTCGGCGGGAACCCCGACCGGCGTCCCGGCAAACCTGACTACCAACGTTATCCCCACGGTGATCGACCGAACGAACAGTCGCTTCTATGGCTACATCGGCGGGGCGTGGGTGAATCTGAGCGCCGCCGCCGCATCGCTGCCGGTCGCCGACACGACCTCGATTGTCGAAGGGTCGTCGGACAGCACGAAAGAAATTCGCTTCGAGGTTGACGGGCTAACCACAGGCACGGTTCGCGTGCTCACGCCGCAGGACGCGAATTACACGCTGGCCGGTACGAACATCTCCAACACGTTCACTTCTCAGCAGGTCATCAATCCCGGCACGACGCCGCAGATCGCGCTGAACCTCGGCATCGACGTGATCGGCTCGGCGGGTACGCGCGACAGCCATCAGATTCAATGGATCGGGCGCTCGGACGACGGTTCCAGCCATGCCGTCAACTGGATAGCTTTCGCCGACGTGACGAGCAACGCGGGGGCTTCGACGTGGACGCTTCAGAGCCGCGTAGACCTGGACAGCTTCGCGACGCGCTTTTCGGTTAGCGACGCGGGCGCGGTCACGGGCGGGACGTACAACAAGGTGACGATTACGGCCCCGGCCAGCGGTTCGACACTGACTATCGCCGACGGCAAGACGCTGACCGCGAGCAACACCTTGACCTTCACCGGGACGGATTCAAGCTCCGTCGCCTTCGGCGCGGGCGGAACCGTGGCCTACGTCGGCGCAGCGAACTCATGGGCCGACGGCGTGAAGCAGACGTTCAACCCTGACGGAACGAACGCCGGAATCAACGTAGGCTCGCACGCGGGAGACCCGTCTAGTCCGGCGAACGGCGATCTTTGGTACGACTCGACGGCGAACGAACTAACGGCGCGCATCAACGGCGCGAACGTGGCTTTGGGCGCGGGCGGCGGCGGCTCGCCTGGCGGTTCCGGCTCGGAGATTCAATACCGGGGCGGCGCGTCCACGTTCTCAGCCGTCACCGGGTCGAGCGTGAGCGGCGGGCAGATGACGCTCGCCGACCTCCTGACGGTCACGCTCGACAACGCGACGACGAACACCGTGGACAACATGATCGACGTTCAGCACTCGTCGTCGGGCACGCCCGCCGCGAACTTCGGCTCGCGGATTCGGTTCGGCCTGGAATCAACCACTACGGCCAATCAGGACGCGGCGGCCATTGACGCGATCTGGACGACCGCCACGCACGCGAGCCGCACCAGCGCGCTCAGGTTTATGGTGGTAAATAACGCCGGATCACTAACCGAGGCGGGCCGCATCACGTCCGGGCGGCTCTCGATGACAACGGCCACCGGTTCAGTGGGAATGTCGGTGATGAACAGCACGACTGGCGCGGAGATAAAACTCCGCGACAACGGCGGCATTCCCGAACCGGAAATGATCTTCTATAACGGCGGATCGAGCCACGGAAACTTCTACACGTCCGGCGGGTTCAATCTGAACTCGGATCAAAACGTGCTCAAGTTCTTGTTGAATAACAACGAGAAGGTGCGCTTCGTCGCGAACGGCGCGTTTTTCGGGAACGGCGAAACCAACGCCTCGCCGGGTACGTTTTCGATCAACGCCACGGGCGGGAGCGGGACAAACATCGCAGGCGCGAAACTGATCCTCGCGGGCGGCAAGGCCACGGGCAACGCGGCGGGCGGGGTGATTGAATTCCAGACCTCCGATGCCGGTTCCAGTGGCACAACGCTCCAATCGCTGACCGCTAAAGCGACCATCCAGCAAAATGGCGGCTTCACCCAAGCCGGAGTGACGCACGCCAACCTGGGCACACCTTCAAATGGCACGCTGATCTACTGTTCGGATTGCACGGTCACGTCCGGCGCTGACAACACTTGCGCCGCCAGCGGGTCGGGCGCTCTGGCCGTGCGACTGAACGGCGCGTGGAGATGCTTCAACGCGCAGAACTGATAGCAAATCGTATGCACCTAAGTAAATCCTCAAGAATCGCGCTTATCGCCATCGCGCTCGTCGCGCTGGCGATCCCCGCGGTCGCGCAAAGCAACCCGCCCTTGACCGTGACGGAGGCGGACGGCTCGCCGCGTCGCACGAACCCGACCGCAATAGTGTTTCCGAATTCCAGTCTTAGTAGGTGCTATCCAAGTGCTTCCATTTGCCGCCGTAACGAATATTGTTGACAGTGGTGCGAGGTACGCCTAGCGCGTTCACAATGTCTTTCGTGGGACACCCTTTTGCGATCATCGCTTTGATTGCCCGCGCTGTACCAGTGGAGATTTTTGCTTGCGAGTTACCTTCGCCGCGCTTGCCCCAATGTATAATGGGCGGGTAATCAGCGGGCAGTCCCGCCAGCAGCTTGCGCCACGCCTGCCTGCGCAGTATGCGTTGCACGGTGATCTGGCGCACATTATAGATTTTGGCAATATAGTGCGCCGCATACCCGCGCATTCGTAATTCGTGGATTTCCAGTACTTGCGCCTCGGTAAGCTTGGCCATCCGATGCTGCGCGCCTTCAGGGTATGCGCCCAACACTTGTTTCGCATGTTGCGCGTTTTCTTTAGGTGACACCCATTCCAGATTGTCCATTCTGGCATTCTGGCGGTCGCCGTCTTTGTGATTGACCCATCTCTTGCCGTCTGGCGGATCACCTAAAAATGCTTGAGCGACCAATCGGTGAATCTGCGTGTTTTTACCGCCCGCAGATGTTTGCAAGCAGACTGTCCAGCATCCGGTAGTGGACAGTCTGCGCTTTAAAATGTACCCCGCCGGACGCTGCTGATAGCCTACTGTGGTACGAACGCGTCCGAGCGAGGAAACTTCGTATGGCGGAATACCGTCTATGGGTTTCCATATTTCGTTGGCTACCTCTTTCGCTGTAAAACCATCATGGATTAGTAGCGGCTGCGCGGCTGTCGCGGGCGCATGGCGCATTATGTCCGGGCAATCAGGCGGAGGCGTCGCTATTATCGCATAGCCAGGATACTGTGAGGGCGGTTTTGGGCGACCGTGACGGTAGGCCAGGTTCTCCTGAGGCGTGCACCATTCGAGATTGCTGACTCGGTTATTCTTTCTAATGGAGTCCCGATGGTGCACATGTGTTTGGCTGGGATGCGGCTCAGGTAAAAAGGCTTGTGCTACTAACCGGTGCACAGCCACGCAGACTATACGGGAACCGCGCAAGGTGATGACTACGTAGCCGTTGCCATTACATGACAGCGCCAGCATCTTGCGTAGGCCGTCTCGTCCGCCAAAACGCAGGCTGACAACGCGGCCAAGATTGCTCACTTCGTAGCGATCTTCAAAGCCTACGACAGGTTTCCAGTGTTCACTATTTAACTCTTCAGTGGTAAAGTCTGACTCAATCATTGGCGTTCAACTCCTATACAGTTGGCGTTAATGGGAGGAGCCGTGATGGATGCCACAACATCCGCACGGCTCGTGTATTTTACCATACCTGCAATATCTTCCTATGAAAAAAATACTGATCCTTTTGGCGTTTCTCGCCAGCGCGGAAGTGTCTGCGCTATGCCAATCAAATCCGCCGCTAACAATCAGAACAGTTGACGGCACGGTACGCCGTACTAATGCCACACAGCTACGGTTTCCTAATTCTAGTCTTAGCTGTGCATCAGGCGTTTGTACGTACACCGCTGGCGCAGGTTCCGGCGACGTAGTCGGCCCAGCGTCCTCGACGGACAACGCGCTGGCACGGTTCGATTCGACCACGGGCAAGCTGCTTCAGAATTCAGCCGCCACGCTCTCCGACGCCGGGGCGTTGAACGTCGCAGCCGGCACCCAGACAGCGCCGTCGCTCTCGTTCAGCAGCGACACCGGCACAGGGTTCTACGAATCCGGCGGTACCCTGCGCCTCTCCCTGTCGGGCACTAACAGGTATTCGTGGACTTCCAGTACGTTTGCGCTGATCCATTCCTCCGGCACGATCAACTTCGGCAGCGCGGCGGACGTGGGAGTAACCAGGGCTGCGGCGGGCACGCTCCGCGCCACGAACGCCTCGACCGGGGCGGGCAATTTGATCATCGGCACCAGCGCGGGCGCGATAGGGACTTCCGGCGCCGGCGTCCTGGCCTTCACGCTCTCGACCGCCCCGTCGTCGTCGCCTACGGATACGGTTCAAGCCTACTCCGGCGACGCCGCAGCCGGCGCCCACGAACTCTACACGCGCAACGAAGCGGGGGCGATTGAGCGGCAAACCGGACTGGCCGCCCGCAACTCAGCCGCGTTCGATGTCACTTCTTCGACCACGCTGGCCGCAGTCACCGGGCTGACGCGCAACGTCGAAGCGTCCCGCGTCTACGCCTTCCGCGCCTACCTGCAAACCACCGCGAACGTGGCGGGCGGGGTCAAGTTCGCGGTCTCCGGCACGGCAACCGCGACGGCGATCAGCTACGAGGGCGTCCTGACTTCCGGCGGGGCGCTCGTCGCGCAGGCCCGCTCGACCGCGCTCGACGGCGTGGTGTGCGCCTCCACGACCACGACGGCGGGGACTTGTGAGATAGAGGGCGTGATCGTCGTGAACGCGGCGGGGACGCTCACGATTCAATTCGCGCAAAACAACTCCGACGCGGGCGCTTCATCCGTACTGGCCAATCAATACTTTCAACTTATTCCCATTTCCTAAAGGAACAAACAATGCGAACCATTTTCTTTGCGGCCATCGTCGCCGCTCTCTCAGTATGCGCCTTCGCGCAGGAACCGCAACCGACCCAGCCGACGGCCAACGCCACGCCCGCGCCAATCGCCAAGCCCGAGGCGAAGAAAGAGCCTCCGGCGGAAGCGGTGATTGACGCCGCGACCGCGCAGAAGCTCGAAAACGCCGCGCTCAAGGCCCGCAACGCGCAACTCGAAGCCGACAACCTGGAAGCGCAAATCCGCGCGGCGGCTGAGACGCTGAAGGCCCGGCGCGAAGAGGCGCAGAAGTTGGCGTCGGAGAGCGACGCCGCGTTCCAGCGGGCGATGATCAAGGCGGGCGTTCCGGGCGATAACGTCAAAGAATACCAGGGCGGCTTGCAAGCCGACGGGACGCTGAAGATGACGCGGAAACCGCCGCAGCCGAACGGAGCGACGCCGAAATAGTTACTGCTGGCTGAACAATACTCTCCACATTTAATGGGCAGGGTCACACCTGCCCATTCTTTTTATCGGCCAAACTTATGCCGCCAATTTTCTTACCACGCCGCCCGCGCCTGTTCGACGATTACGGCCTGGACGTCGGTTCGCCCCGCACGCCGCCGTTCGTGGACGTCCCGGTCAACCGAGCGTTCCCGGATAGCGACATGGCTTACCGCTACGGGCGCGACGACGCAGACCGTCCTAGCCCGCTTCCGCCTGCGCAAGGCCGGTCGCCGCAGCGCCCGCCGCTCGTTTTAGCGCCGACGCCTGACCCGGAAGACGCCGCGCCGATTCAACCCGAACCGACGCCGTACCCGATCCGCCCGACCGCGACGCGCCCGATGACGATGGGCATCCCCACTACGCCGGATATACCGACGCCTGCGCAGCCGACGCCGCGAGTCCCGCCTATTCAACTGCCAGACGCCGACGCGCGCAGGCCGTCGCCGGATTCGGGCGCGAGTTCATACGACGCGATGGGCGACTTCGACCGCGCCGCGCCGGACTTCGCCAGACCGCAGCGCGCCACGGCGCCGCCGCTCGCCGACTATCGCGGCAACGCGATCAACGACCCGGCGGGATTCCAGCGCGACCAGTTCGTGCGGCGCGGCGGAACGACTGACGCAGCCGGGAACTTCAAGGCGAAGCGCAGCGGCAAAGACATCGCCCTTTCCGCGCTCTGGGGACTGCTTCAGGGCGCCGGCGAGGGCCGGGGCTTAGCTGGCGGCATTGGCGGGGCGCTGATGGGCGGGCTTGGCGCAACGATCAATCCGACATGGGGCCGCGAGTACCGGTTCAATGTTGAGCAAGCGCCGCGCCTTCAGGCGGATCAGCAGCGCCAGCAAGAGACGGAGCAGCGAGAGAGGCAGAGGGTGGCCGACGATTTGCGGCTTCAGCAATTGCAGCGTCAGGCGCAGATAGACGCCATCACGCTGGCCGATCTGCCGCAAGAGCGAAAACTGAAGCTGGCGCGGATTGAAGCCGAGATTGCAGACATTAAGGCCCGCGCCGCAGAGCGCGGACGTCCGCCGTTGACCGATTGGGAAGCCGACGCGGAAGGCAATGCGCGCTACCGCGACGGGCGGCTGGTGATTGACCCGGCGACAAATAAGCCGATTCGCGTGCCGCCCAGACAGCAGACGCAGCGCGGGCGATACGTGGACAGCGACAACAACTACCGTGACGCGAACACGAATGAGATTATCCGCGACGCATCAGGTGTGCCAATTAAAGCGCCGCCGCGCTTCAGGGACACAGAAGACCCGCTGGCCAGAGAAGAGCGCGTAGAGGAACGGCAAATCAATAGAGAGTCCCGCGCCGAAGAGCGCGCTGTAGCTACAGCAGCCGACCGCGAGTTAAACGAAGTCGCCAAGCTGAAAGCTCAAGCCGTCGCCGCGCAAGAAACGGCGGCGCGTATGCCAACTGGCACGGACTGGCAAAGGGCAGAGCAACAGGAGGCGCAGGTGAAGGCTCAAGCCGCACTCGCTGCCTACAATAACGCCGTGCAAACAGCCGCCGAGCGATACCCTGATCATTTGGAAGCGTTGCCGGGGCAAGGCGGATGGGGCTACTTGCAGCGTCGGCAGCGTCCGCAGAGACCGGCGCGCACATCAAGCACGTCTGGCGTCGCCCCTGGCGCTGGCACAGCCAACCTTAGCGAACTCGAAAAACTCTGGAAATAAGTATGCCGCAGGATCGCCAAGTCACACTTGATGAATGGGAACGCCTGACCGCCGAGAAATACGGCGTGCCGGAAAACCTGCGCCGGGCCATACTCGGCCAGGAGTCCGCCGACGGGACGCGGCTAACGTCCCCGACCGGCGTGAAGGGCCGCTACCAGGTTACGGAGGCGACGGCTAGGCAGTACGGCCTCGACCGCAACGACCCGTGGCAGCAGCCCGTCGCCGCGATGAAGCACTTGCGTTCGCTGTACGACGGCATCAGGAAGCGCAACCCTGATTTCAGCGAGAAGCAGGCGTGGCTCGGCGCGTCGGCTGAGTATTACTACGGCGGCGACGCCTTCGACGCAGCCGGCAACCTTTCCAACCGCTCGCGCGACGGCTATTCCACGCCGTCGGCTTACGCCACGTCCATCGCGCAAAAGTGGAGCGCGTTCGACGGCGCCAAAGAGCGGCCGGTCACTGCGGCCGCGCCGGCGCAGCCGCAGACCCGCGAGGCCCAGCTTCGCGCGCAGGGCTTTAACGCGCCGGACGCCCCGGCGGATATGCGTTACGACCTGGGCGGCCAAGCGCCGCAGTCTCCGCAGGTCGCCGAACCCGTGGCTCCACCGCCCGGGCTGACTGAGCCGCCAAAGACCGCAGATTGGCTAAAGCCCGCGCGCCCGGCCCAGACGCCGCCGAAGGTCGCCACGGTGGGGCCTGTGGTTCAGCAACCGGCGCGGCGCGGCCCAACCAGATTGGCCGCGCCGATCAAGCGCACGCCGCCGTCGCAGGTCGCAATCGCCCCCGAATTCCTGGGCCGCGAGGCCGTGGTGTCGGGCGGCGAACCGGTGGTGCAGCGCCGCCATGTCAATCCATTCGCCTTCCGCCCGGAAGACGTGCGGCAATACGAGATAGTGGAACCGCCGACGCAGGTGACGCCGGGCCAGCCCGTACAGATGGCGGGAGAATCGGCCATTGATTATTCCCGTCGCCGCAAGCAGGTTGCCGCCGGAGCGAAACCGACTGGCCGCACGCTGGCAATGGGACACGAACTGCAAGTGGCGGGCGGGCCAACCGTAGAACGCAATCCGCAAAGACCGCGCGACCTGAATGCCGCTCCACGGCGGGCCGAAATGATTACGCCGCCGCCCGACGAATGGGACACGCGAGCGCAACAGGCGGCCAGCCCGTTTAATTTCCGCTCGCCGGATTACGTCGTCAAGCAGGCGCCGGAAGGCATCAGCATCGGCGCGCCAATTCAAATGGCGGATGAAACTCCCGAAGCGTTCCGCCAGCGCCAAGCCGAATGGAACGAGCGGCAGCGCCAGCAAGATGTACGTCAATACCTCGATCCGGTCAAAGAGCCGTCCACAATTGAGAAACTGAAGGCGGGCAACATTCAGGGCGCAATTGGCGAACCGCTGGTGAAGGGCATCGGTGAACCCGTCCGTCAGGCGGGCGTGGGACTGCGTTTGCTGGGCGAGAAGGCCGGTGGCAGGCGCATCCAGCCGGAAGTCGATCCGTTGCAGCCGGGATTGGGGCCGGCGCTGTCCGACGACATCTACGCGAACATCCTTCAAGGCATCGGCTCGACCGGCACGTTCGCGCTCACGTCAATGCTGACCGGGCCGGTCGGCGTGGCGATGTACGGCGCGGCGTCGAACGCCGGGAGCACATACGAGGACGCCATCAGTAAGGGCGCGCCGCGCGATCAGGCGATCAGGGCGGCTGTAACCGGCGCGATCATCGGCTCGCTGGAAGGACTCGGAGCGGGCCACGGCGTCGGCCTGACGGCGGAAATCAAGAAAGACCTGGCGCAAGAGCTGACCACGCAGGCGCTGAACAACGTCAACGCGAAGCTCGTCAGCGGCTACGACCCGCAGCGCGCGGTCACCGACGGCGTTTTCGAGACGGCCATCATCAGCCTGGCGACCAGCGGGGCGATGAGCGGCGGCGCGGCATTGGCCGGTCGCGCGGCGCAGCGAGCCGAAGGAATACGCGCCGTCCGGCAGGAGCCACTTGCGCCGCCGGAGATGATGCGCCCGCAAGTCGAGCGCCCAACCGCCGTCACGCGCCTGACGCCGGACATCATGAACCCGGCCACGCAGGAGGCCGAAGCCGCCGAATCACAACTTGCCGCCATCTCGCAAGAGCGCGCCAGGCAGCGCGAAGCCCGACCTCAACCGCCAGCGGCTGCGCAGGCTCAATCACCGGACACGCCGCAGCCCGCGTCGCCCGAACAGGCGAAATGGCAGCAGGCCGTCGGATTCGCGCAGGAGATGGCGCAACTCGAAGATCGCGCCGCCAATCTGCCCGACGACGAAGCGACGGAACGCGCAATCGCATTGCAGCAGGCGCGGATCGAGCGGAAGTACGGGATGACCGAGGCCGAGGCCGCCGCGCTACTCGACGAGCGCGGCGAAGCAGAGACCGCCGGATTGCCGGATGCGACGGAGCGGTTGACGCTACGGGTTGCGTCAACCCCGGAGACCGCGCCGCTCGCGCAACCGACGACCACAGGCGCGCTCCGCCTCGCCGCCGATGATGCGAAGATCGAAGCGCAACAGTTCGAGCAAGAGGGCCGATTTGACGAAGCGGCGAAAGCCTACGAACTGGCGCACAAGCGGCTGAAAGATTTGAAGCTGGCGATGGGCAGACCGAAGACGCCGGAGGCGGTCGCCGCGCGCGATCAGATCGACCGCGAGATTGGCTCCGCTGCTGGCAATCGTGGGCGGGCGATGGATAAGGCGAAGGCGATCAACGCGAGGGCGCGGCAAGAGCAGGCGCAGCAGAAAAAGCAGCAACGGCAAGTCGAGAATGCGCCGACTTCTGGGTTGCCTATTGAAGAACAGCCGACAGCGCGCGAGCTTCAGCAGTCTGCCGAGTTTGGGCCTCCCGGCCCACTACTGCGCTCCGTTGTGAATCCTGAAGGCGGCATACCGCCAACACCTGAACCGCTCAGCGGGCCATTTGGCAGACCGGCCAGGGCGCAACAGGCCGCGCAGAGGCCGCAGAAGCCGGCCAAGCGCATCATCTCGCGCATCGCCGAACTCGGCGGAATTGATCAGCGGTACGCCGGGGAGATGCAGGACGTTCAGGACGCGCGGCGCGTGGGCGTCATTCGCGGGCGGGCGCAGATGTCGCCGGACGTGCTGGCGCGACAGCTTCGGAGCGAGGGCTACGACGTTGATCCCGAAGATTTGAATACGCTTTGGGACGCGATCAGGAACGACATCGCAAGCGAGCGCGGCGAACGACCGGCGAACACGGGTGAGATGGAGCGGCGGCTAGCGGAAGAGGAGGCGGAGTATTTTGAGAATCAGCCATCTCAGCCATTAGGCTCAACCACGGGCGGCGCGCGGGCGCCGGAGATGGCGCGTCCGCAGTCGCAGTCCGCTCCGTTGACCGAGCCGACCAACCGCTTGCGCGACGCCGAATACGCGGGTGGCGAAGTCCCACGCACAGCGGGGCTGCGACCGGAGGGGCAGACGGTTGAAGCGGGAACGCCGGACGCCGCGCGACAGCCCTTTACAATGGATTATGCTGGTCAGCGACTTCGCGTTGAAGAGATGCCGCGCGGCGTCTTTCAGGTTCAAGAGATCGGCACTAACAAGCGGCGAGCCTATAACGCCGGAGAGTTCCAACGACAGTTTGGCGTCAGTGTGGACGAGGCCGAGAATCGCTGGGGTGTCGCTGAATACGAGGACAGGGAGGCGCCGCAGGCGGCGGAGTCGCCAGATAGTGTGAGTCGCAATCGCCCAGCGCCCGCCCCGCCCGCTCCCCGCAGGCCCGGCCAGCGCGCCAACATCCCGGCGCCGCGCCGCGTGTCGGAGACGGGGGCGTTGCGCGAGGTCGGGGAATTCTTTGAAGGGCAGAGGACGGCGGAAGCGCCCGCCATCGCGCGCCCACGCACCGAGCGCCTGCCGGTTCCAGCCGCAACAGCCGAAAACGTCGAAACGCTGCGCGACCGCCGTGACGCGCTCGCCCGGATCATCGAAGACCGCCAGGGCGAGACGCCGCAAGACTTGCGCGACGAATTCCGCGAACTCGGCGCGGCGATCAAGCGATTCGAGAACGCGCAAGAGACGGAAGCGCGCGGCGGCGAGCCGACAGAGACGGCTCCTGCTTGGATGGACACGAGGCCGTCGCCGCCCGCCGACGCCGCAGCCGTCAAGCAGGCGCTCGAAAGCGTTAAGACTTCACTTGATGAAGAGATCGCCGCCGAAGCCGCAAGGCTGCCGGAAGACGAAGCGGAATTCGTCGAGCGCGCGGTGATGGCGCTTGATTTGCTGCTTGATGACGTTGCCATTGACCCTGACTTGCAGGTAGTACTCGACCGTGCCATTGACGGAGATGCAGATGCCAATACCGAACTCAGAGCCTACGCCGAACGCGCCCACGGACTTGACCCGGAGACCGTCGAGGCCGTCGTCCTCGCGCGCCGAACAGTCAGACAGCAGAACCGGGACGCCGCCAGACGCCGACCTGAAGTCGCTCGAAGCGAAGGTGGAAGGGCGGGAAGGACTGCTCCAACTGCTACGCCGGGGGACACTCGGCAGGCTCGCCCGCAAGCGCCGCGCCCGTTCAGCCAGAAAGACGCCGCGCTCCTAAACCAGAACCCCGCCGAACTATCCAATTCCGACGATCTAAAAGCCTATCTCGACGCCATAGAGAATCTGCGCAACGAATGGGTGCGCGGTGAAGTGGAGTTACCGGGATGGGTGTACCGTCAGAGCGCAGGCGACTTGCCGTCCGGCCAGTTGGAAGCGCGCAGGAAGCAGGCGCGCGAACTGTGGAACCAGCGTCGCAAGCGCGGCGAGATGGAGCCGATCACGCCGCCGCGCGAGCCGAAGGCGCCCAAACTCTCGAAGGAAGAGGGCGGACGCAGGCTGGTGGAACAGATGAGCGGGAAGCAGGCCGGATCGGAAACCGCGCCGACGGAGCAACCCGAAGCCCCGCGCACGGTCACGCATCCGAATCCTGCCATAGACGGCCAGCCGGTCATCCGCGAGACGGACGACGGCAAAGTCATTGTCGCCAACCCGGAGAACAAGACGGGCGTGTCGGTGGTGAAGGATCGGACGGGAGACCTGAAGCGGACAGAGACTGAGCCGTCAACTGCGCCCGCCTTCGAGCCAATAACCGAGCGTGGCCGCGTGGCCGCTGCCGTGGCTGAGCATTTCAACAACGGCGGCTCCTTCAACACGATCAATGACGCCCGCGCCTTCGTCGGCGACGCTCTTGGCCGCAAGATCAACGCCGGAACGCCGGACGCCAAGCTTGCCGATGAAGCTATCGAATTAGGCGTCGTGCTGGCCGCTCGCCGCATCGTCGCGGAGAATCGCGGCAACCCGCAGGCGACTTATGACGCGCTGGTGAACCTGTACAGTCGCCAGCCGAACCTGAGCGTCCGCACGTCAACGAGCGTCAGGGATCAGGCGTACTCAACGCCCGTGCCGCTGGCCTACATTGCTTCGGAATTGGCCGGCATTGACCAGGATACGAGCGTCTACGAGCCAACTGCGGGCAACGGCGCGCTTCTGATTGGCACAACCCCTGAGAACGTCACAGCGAACGAGTTGAACCCTGAGCGGCGCGACGCCTTGCGCGAAACGCTGCCGGGCGCCGCCGTGCTGAACAATAACGCCGTCGACTTCAATCCCGGCTTCAAGGCGGATGTCGTGGTCGCCAATCCGCCATTCGGCGTGGTCAAGGACGACAGTGGCAAGAGCGTTACCTACAAGCCGCTGCCGAACTTCGTCACAACCGAGATTGACCACGCGATTGCGCTGAAAGCGTTGGAGTCAATGGCTGATGACGGGCGCGCCGTGTTGATCCTGGGCGGGCTGAATAAACTGGCCAATACGCGCAAGGCGCGCTCTGATGGGTATAACGCGGCGGCAAAGCGTCGTTTCTATTACAACCTCTATCAGAACTATAATGTGGTGGATCATTTCACCGTCAGCGGCGATCTGTACGCGAAGCAGGGCGCGGGCTGGCCGGTTGACGTGATCGTCATTCACGGTCGCGGCAAGTCGCAAATGGTTTTGCCAGCCGTCAATCCGCCGAGGGTTTATGAAAGTTACGAAGAACTTGGAAGAGTTCTTGAAGAGGCCAAGACGCCGCGTGATGGCGTGGGCGAGTCCGCGCAACCCGGAAGTGTCGGCGATACTCGTGGGACACGGCCAGAAGTTCGACCGGGAGACGTATCTGGCGCTACTGGCCGACCGGATAGAGGAACTGGTCAAACGGGAAGAAGACCCGAAGGCGGCAGAGAGGGAACTGCGCCGACAACTCGACCAAGCGGGCCTCTTGCCGGACAATCAACTCAGTCTCCGCGAACTGGTGACGAGCAACCCGGAACTACACGCGCGCCTGAGCGTCCTGGGAGCGTTCCCGAAGGCGGGCGAAGTGGTCAAGGAGGAAAACCGGGAAGCGCGGCAGCTGGTCAAAGAGGTCAGTCTGGAACAGTGGCTCGACCGCCTGACACGCGGACTGGACGAACATCTGAGTTAGAGAACATCGTCGCTCAGGAGTTCGCGGACATCTTCGGAGACGAAGAGACTCAGCCAGCCAATCCGCAATCCCGCACAGCGGAACTGCAAAACATCGTCGCGGAAGAGTTCGCCGACATCTTCGGCGAGGAAGAGGCGAAGCCTGTCCGGACATCGCAGCAAACGAAGACGGAGCGCCAGCCAAGCGCGCCACGTCAGCCGAAGGCAACCGGGCCTAAGACCGAAGCCGCGCCGGAGCGCACAATCGGCGAAACCGCCAAGAGCGCGGCGACTGAGACCGTTAAAGGTCTCGATGACGCGCTGAAGGGGCTTGCTGAACTCTTCGGCGGCACGGGCAGACTGTCGTCCGGCTTTACGTTCGACGAAGACACTTACCGCAAGGCCAAGCCGCTATTCGAGGCCGCTGTTGCGCACTTTAAGCAATCCATCAGCGACGTGCGCCAGATCGTTCGGCAAATCATCACGGAGCTAAAAAACCGCTACAACTTCACGAAAGAAAAAGTGGAGCGGATGCTGCCATACATCACCCGCTTCGTGAAGGACTACACCGCCCAGCCGGACACGCAGACCGAGACGAAGGCTAAAACCAAGCCGGAGACGAAGGCCGAAGCCGCCAAATCCGAAGACACCGACACGCACAGGGTTTACAAGCCCACGAGCGCGTCGCGGTCAGTGGATACGCTTGTCCCGGTGAACATGGCGACGGCGACGGAGAACGCGCTGGCGCGGTTGGAGCAGAAGGTCGGCAGTCTGGATGATTACGTTGCGGAGAAACTTGGTTACGATCCGAAAGATATTGAAGGCTACTTCTCGGCTGAGCAGGTAGACGCGCTAGCGATGGCTATTGATAACATCGAAAAAGGCGCAGGCTACATCATCGGCGACCAGACCGGCCTGGGCAAAGGAAGAGTCGTCGCTGGCATCATCAGGTACGCGATGAAGAACGGCAAGACGCCTATCTTTGTTACGGAGAAGCCAACACTCTACGGCGATATGATCCGCGACCTAACCGACATCGGAATGCCGAATGTCAAGCCGCTAATTACGAACGCGGACGAATCTGTACCGCTGGACGATGAGGCTTTCGCGTGGGCGGCAGAAGCGGACAGGGCGCGCGAGGCTGGTAAAAAGCCGCCGCCGAAACGTGGGCGATTCCTGCAAACAAAAGGCGGAGCCGCGCACACATCACTTCTTAACGGGGTAAAGAATCGTGGGCTAAAAGGTTCTGGTTACGATGTCGTCTTTACCACGTACAACCAAATGCAGAAAAAGCAGGGCGAGTCTGCCGCGCGTCACGATCTGCTTGATAGGCTCTCCGAGGGTGGCGTGGTTATCTTCGACGAGTCCCACAACGCCGGTGGTGGCCCTCCTAGAGTCAATAAGGAGGGTGAGATTATCGAAGACCGCGCGCGTTTTGCTCGTGCTCTTGCCCGCAAAGCTTCCGCTGTCTTCTATTCTTCAGCGACTTATGCAAAGCGTCCGCAGGTAATGGATTTGTATTTTAAGACGGACTTGTCGAAGGCCGTTGACGACATCACGAGACTACCTGACGTGATTCAAAAAGGTGGCATCCCGCTTCAGCAGGTGACGGCGGCGATGCTTACCGAAGCGGGCCAGTACATACGCCGCGAGCGGTCATTTAAGGGTGTCAATTACGATGTCGCTCCGGCTCCCGTCAATAAGGAATCGGCGGAGACGGTCGCTAGTGTTTTTTCCGGCATTGCAGAGTTCGACAGGCTGAAAGCTGACGCTGTTGACCAGTTAGCCGAAGACATCAAGAGCGCAGGGCAAGCCCTCGGCGTGGATGGGTCAACGAACGTTGAGAGTTCCAACTTCACTGCCATCATACACAACGTCGTTGACCAGATGCTGCTTAATCTGAAAGTAGATGCAGCGGTCAAAACCGCAATCGAAGCGTTGAAGCGCGGTGAAAAGCCGGTTATCACGGTCGCTAATACGATGGGGTCATTTTTGGAGAAGTTTACGACCGAGAATGACATCAAGTCTGGCGATCCAATCAACGTGAATTTCGGCGGCGTTCTCGATAATTACCTCGAACGCTCCCGCCGCATTACTATTAAGAATCCCGATAAGACGGTCACGCATCACTACCTGACGGATGAAGAATTAGGGCCAGCCGCGCTCACTCAATTCAAGGCCATCAAGAAGATGATCCAAGAAGGCGATTTCTCCGGGATGGCCATCTCGCCGATTGATAGCATTCATCAGAAGTTACGCGATGCTGGCTACACGACGGCGGAGATTACAGGGCGCAACCAGCAGATTGATTACTCCGGCGAAATGCCGATTTTCCGCACACGTCCGGCGGCGGAAGCCTCCACGATGGGCAAGAAGCGCGCCATCAACGGATTCAATGACGGCTCCATTGATGTGCTGATAATCAATCAGTCCGGCTCGACCGGAATCAGCCTGCACGCTTCCGAGAAGTTCAAGAATCAGAATCGCCGCCACATGATCATCGCGCAGGCGGAAAAGAACGTTGACACGCACATGCAGATGCTCGGTCGCGTACACCGCACCGGGCAAGTCATCCCGCCGCGCTATACCCAACTTGCCGCAGACATCCCGGCTGAGAAGCGTCCCGCCGCTGTGCTGGCGAAGAAGATGGCGTCTTTGAACGCCAATACGACCGCCGCGCGTGGTTCCGCCGTGACCGCGAAGGACGTGGTTGATTTCCTGAACGAGTTCGGCGATCAGGTCGCGTTTAACCTGATGCGCGAGGATCAGGACTTATGGTTAAAACTCGGCCAGCCGCGCTACGAGGATGAGGACGGCAAGCCGCTTGACGACGCGATGCGTAAGGTGACGGGCCGCATCCCGCTTCTGCCGATTGAACAGCAGGAAGCCGTTTATAAGCGGCTCGAAGATGAATACAAAGACTTCCTGGCGTTGCAGGAGTCAATGGGCAAGAACACGCTCGAAGCGAAGACGCTGGACTTGCAGGCCGAAACGCTGAAGACGGAAGAACTGAGCAAAAACAAGGGTGGTGATAGTCCGTTTACGCAGTCATCCGTTGTCGAGAAGGTCAAGGTAAAGCGGCTTGGCAAGCCAATGTCTACAGAACAGGTGACGAAGGTTGTCCGCGAGGTGTTGGGCGAAGAGTCCGGCGATCTGGACGCGCTGGAACGCGTAGGCGATAAGCGTGCGAAAGACCTGATGGGCCGAATGCAGGAGGAGCAGGACAAGATTGTTGAGGCCGAACAGCAACGCTATCAGAATCAAATTGACCAACTGCAAAAGCAGATAGAGCAGGCCGACGACACGCAGGTTAAGAGCAAACTGGAAAAATCTCTGGCCGCAACTGAGTTAAGACAGCAGACCGCAAAGGCTAACGCTCGTACCGCAATGCTTACGTGGCGCGCAATCGTGCAAACGCTACATCCCGGCGCGCCGGTTCAACTCAAAACCGATGACGGCATTTTTTACGGCGTCGTCACAAACCTGGACAAGGCGGGAGATACCAAGAACCCCGTCGCCCTGAGCGGCTGGCGCGTCAACGTGGCCGTCGCGGATGCTGCGCGGGCGATCAGCTTCCCGCTCTCACAGGTGACGACGGAAGCGACGCGAGAAACGCACAAGGCTTCGATGATTGCGGAACCGGCGGACAGTGTGCCGATGTACAACCCGGAGTCGGAGAGTTTCGACCACGTTCCCATCGCCGAAGCATTCGACAGGGGCCAGACCGAATCAACCGAGACACGCAACATCGTTACGGGCAACATCCTGGCCGGGTTTGCCGAAGTCAAAGGCAAGGGCCAGATCGTCAACTACACCGACAAAGACGGGAGCGTGAGGCAAGGCATCCTGATGCCGAAGAATTGGGATCGGGAGAAGGAGTTAAAGAGCCGCGACGTTACTTTCAAGACGGCGGATCAGGCCATTGAATTTGTCGGCGGCGGCGGCAAGCTCAAGACCCGTGACGGCGACTTGATTCTAACGGCGGACGCGCGCGGCAACCTGCTCCTGTCCGCGAGCAAGGCGAAAGGGAAAGGCGGCAGGTATTACACCAACAACAAGATTCTGGCCGCCGTCGGCGGGCGCGATTTTGTGAGCGCGGGCGGCGTGATGCGCGTTGGGGTGTCAGAAGCGGAAACGCGCAAAGTGTTCGACTTGCTGGCGTCCGGCGAGGCGATGGGTCAACCGGTATTCTTCCTGGCCGACAACATGCCGGAGAAGGCGCGCGAAATCGTGGAGCGCGACTTGCCGAAAGCGGCTGCACAGCAGGACAAAAGCGCACTTGACGAACCCGCCGCCGCTTTCAGCCCGCGCAAGGGCGGGCGCACGCGGGAGGGCGCGGCCAGCATCAACTCGCGCCAGTGGCATCACGGAACGTCTGCACAGAACGCCCGCGCGATTCGGGAGTCCGGCTTCAGCGCCGCGACAAAGGGGCGCGGAAGGGCATGGGGCGACGGCATTTACCTGACACCGGACGAGTCGCAGGCGAAGAGGTACGCGGACAAAGGCGACGTGGTTGCCGCGCGCGTCGTAGTCAAAAACCCGTTCGCCTTCGACGCCGGCCAGTTGAAAACCAATCTCGATCTGATCGCGAAGGACAAGGTGTTGGCGCGACAGCTCCCAGGCGGCGAACAGCGGCTCCGTGAACTGAAAGAGGAAACGGATTCGTGGAGCACGGCGCTCACTCGGCAACTGCAAGAGGCGGGGTACGATGCGCTTTACGTGGTACAGCCTGCGGACGCGAACGAAGATGTCAGGCGCGTCGTCGGCGGCACGCAGTTGATCGTATTCGATCCTAAGCAGATTGAGACGCGCCGGCCATTGCGCACACGGGAGAGCGTAGAGAATTCGCCCAACCCCGAAAACCCTAGCACCCTGGCGCACCCCTCTCGTTCCGATCACTGGCAGACTCCGACCGTCACGTCCGAGCCGACGACCCCCGACGCCAAGCGCAAGGTCGCCGCCGACGTTCGCTCCGAGTTCGAGCCGGACGCGGAGGGCGGCACGCTCTGGATAAACCAGCAGGCGCGCATCGTCATCACGGCGGCGGCTGAGCGGGTGGGGATGGCGATCCCCACGGGCGGCTTCTCCGGCGTGGCGATGCGTAACAATGTCGCTCAGCGGATCGCGAGCGAAGTCCGCGACCGGGCCAACGTTTACGGCGAGGACGGGCAGGCGATGCGCGAGTTGGCCGCCGCGCTCCACCAGGCCGTCCACCACGCGCAAGGGGCGAACCAGGCGCGCATCGTGATCGTGGACTCGACGGCGGGCGACGTGGAGACGACGCTGCTCGAAGAGCGGTTCCACCGCTGGCAGTCGCAGTCCGGCCTGTTCACGGTGGACACGGGGCGCAAATTATTTGCGGCGTTGCGCGACGACCCAACGTTTGAGACGATACGGAAGCAGTTGGTCGGCGAGGGCTACCCGGCCAACGACGAGGCCCTGCTCGTAGCCGAGGCCGCCGCGAAGGTGGCCACCGACCAGTGGTGGGACTACGGGCTGGATTCGGCGCAAGAGGGGCTTGATTTTCTGGATAAGTATTTCGCGGCGGCGGCGCGCGTCGTCGGCGTGGACGCGCTGATGACGGACGCGCCAGCCACAAAAGCCGCGCAAGGAGCGCAACGCAATGTCAGAACAAGACTCCAATCAGGAAGCGACACCGATAGAACTGGATTTGGCGGCTGGCTATCGGGCGGTGGAACGGCAAAAAGAGGCCGAGCGGAAGCTGGCCCGGCTGCGTTTAGCGTGGGCCGCAGGGATGAAGGCGGGCGGCAGGGCGGAAGCCAGGCGACGGATGGAGGCCGAGTACCAGGAAATCAACCCGCAATCCCCGAACTCACCCGACGAAACCTCATCACCTTCGGAAACGCAGTAAGGGCCGCCGCGCAGAGCTTTCCGGCGGAACAGCGCCGCCCGATTCTGGCCGCCGCGCGTGAAGCCGTCGCCGCCATTCAAGCGGGCGATGCGGCGAAAGCGCAGCAGTTGCGGAATGATGTGCTGGCGATGCTGAGCGGGCGACAGTCACAATCCAGGGCGCAAACGCAAGCGCCGCCCGTCCAGCGACCACAGGCTCAGCGGGGAAGCGCGAAGGAGGAAGCGCCAGTCACAGCCGAAGAATATCTCGCGCAATATCAAGCCAAACGTGAAGAGCCGCAGCCGGAACGCACGCCGCAGCAACGGGCAGAAGGTCGCGCCAAGTCTGCGTTGCGGTCACTGGCGCAGGAGATGGAAGGGGGCGATGTAGCGCCGGAGCGCGAGCAGGCGATTATCGGCGCGGCTAATCGGCTGCTACGCGCTGCTCGCGTCGGTACGGAAACGCAGATTGCGGCGGCGGAAGAGGCACTGAAACAGGCGACTGCGCGGGGGCGTCAGCCTGCGCCCAGGCAGGCGCTCTCAGCCGAAGAATATCTCAAGCAATACGAAGAAGGATTGCGCAAGACCAAGCCCGCGAAGGACTCGGCTAAGCAAGCAGAAAATGAAGCAAAGGAGGCGTTGCGCGATCTGGCGCGCCGAGGCGCCGTCGGAGACGTATCTCCGGCTGAGCGAAGTCGGCTAGTGGAGGCCGCGAGCGCGCTGCTGTCCGCCGCGCAGTCTGGCAACGCGGACGCGATCAATAACGCCCGCGACCGGCTGCGCGAAGCGACAAGCCCGAAGGAGCCGACCGGCGGACGCGACATCCGATGGTACGACTATCTGCGCACGCCGCTCTCGAATCTGAATTACAAAGGAACCTATGAGCGCATCGCAGGCAAGGCCGGCAGGGACATCAGCGAGGCGTTCCGCAACGCGCAAGTCCGCATCGCGAACGATGAACGATCCCGCCCACAGGTGATCAGGGAACTGCGCCGCGTGCTCGAACCCTACAAGACGCAGATGCGCGCCGAAGGGCGTCCGGGCGTCGCCAATTGGATTGACGAGCATATTAACGCTCTGACCGACCCGGATAGCGCATTCAAGGGGTTGGCGGGCTTCCTGAAATCTTTTCACTTCTACACCAAGTTAGCCTACAACCCGCGCTCGACCGCGATCAACTGGCTACAGCCGCTACAGACGCTCTGGCCGCACGTCACCACGCCCGAATTTGTGCAATTGATGCGTCAGGCGCGCAATCCCGAAACCCGGAAGCGCGTGCTCGAAGTCGCGCAAAGGGAATCGGGCGGCAAGGTCGAAGAAGTGGACAAGAAAGACGTGCCGACGCTCTTCGGGATGGTGTCCGATTCAAACCGCGTGGTGGGTCACTTAGCTGGCGAGATGATCGCGGACAGGTTGGGGCTGACCGGAGAAGCGAAGGCGCGGATGGCTGCGGATTGGGCGAAGAAGGTGGAGTTTGATAACTCGCGCTGGGACGTGCCGCCGTTCTTCCGTGGGCGGCTGGCGAGCGTCGTCGGCCAGTTCAAGCCGTTTATGATTAAGAATCTGGAACGGCTGGCGGCGGACTTCCGGTCTGCGCCGGTCGAGGCGCTGGCGACGAATAGATGGAAAGGCGCGGGTAGTATCGCGCGCACGGCTAAGATCATCACCGGGCAATTGCTCATCGGCGGCGTCCGCAGCGCGCTGCCGGGTGGCGTCATGGGCGTGTTAATCCTGGGCGGCTTGGCTAAGGCGCTGGCTTCGGCGGGCTTTGATGATGAATGGGCGGACAAGATTGCCGAGGCTCTCTACTTCGGCGCGCCGGGACTGATTGAGCAAGACTGGTCGAGTTCGGTGATGCTGCTGGATGCGCCATTCGGTGACACCGCAGCGGAAAAGGCCATCAATTTCCTGGGCGGGCCGACGATCTCGCTGATCGTGAAAGCAGCGGAAGAAGGGAAGACGATGGCGACGGCGGAAGACGGGAAGACGGCGAGGGGAGAGAAGATTGCGGGTTCGGCGCTTCGGCTAGGGAAGGCCATCACGCCGGCCACCAAGACCGGGCAAGCCATCTATCACGCGGCGCGAGGCGAGACGCCTTCGATGCAACTCAGCGAGAAAGCCGAGCCGATGACAAAGACGGAAGCCGTAGGTTACGGCTTGATGAGCACGCCGCTGCGCCAGACGAAGTTTTACGAGGATCGGGACGCCTACGACTGGCAAAAGCGGATGCTTGGCAGGCCGGTGAAGAAAGACGAAAAGAGGCGTCCATCCCGCCCATCCCGCCCAAGCAGACCGAGCGCGAGGCCGTAGGGCGCTTTCTCAGGGTTGGTCAAAATTGCGTCTACGTGTTCTCGCTTTTGGCGACTGCCGCCGCGTCGAACCAGCAGCAGCGCGGCCAGAATCGCGTATCGCCGTTCGTCCGGCATGGAGGCGAACCATGAGATTGAGCCGGCCAGCGCGTCAAGCGCATCAACGCCCTCCGGCGCACGCAGCGACGACAAGACGAGGCATGGCTTGCCGATCTCGCGGACGCGCGCGGCGATTAGGTCATGGAAGTTGGCGGGTTCGACGGTCATCCTCCCTCCGCAAAGTTTGGGTGCTTGCTTGCCATATGCCGCGCCAACTGTTTGAACGTTCGATTGCAGCACGGACAAACGCCGTTCCCGGTTCGCTTTTTCAGTCGCCGTAAGTTGCGCTCGCCCTTCTGTCTCGCCTCTTCCGCCAGACGTAACGCCTCGTCTTTTGCGCTCATCTGTTGCTCCATTCGCGCAATTCGCTCCCTCAGCCTTGTATTCTCAGTCCCGGTATAAGCCTGTGAATGTCCGTTGGGGCAATAAAAGCTACCGCCATCCTGTCTGCGGCGGGCGACCAGCGACTGCGGCATCGCAAAGGGGATGAAGCAAACGCAGCAATCCTCAACCTCGAATACTGTGTCACGGGTAATTGTAGTCATGTCAGCCTCTCTTTCGGTTTTACCGATATTCGCTCTTAGCGGTCATCTCACCTTCAGTTTATCAATCACACTACGCCCCTTTGTGGGGTGCGCGTAGATGCCGGTCATTGCTAAACTGCTATGCCCGGCCAACTCCGACACGTCGGCAATGGGCACGCCTTCTGCCAGCAGGTGAGAGACGAACGCGTGCCTCAACTGGTGCGGATGCGCGCCTTCGCTCTCAAGACGAGGCATTGGCGATACTCCTCTCAAGGCGATTAATAGCCACTCTTATTCGCTCCTGACGCTCTTGTAGCATTGCGTGATAGCCGATATATTTCGTCGGCGTTTCAGCCGGATTCTTGCTCATACCGGCGGTGTTAAAGATAGGGCAGTGAAGATCAATCAGTAACTGCTCGGCGTCCTCGGCGTCGTAAATTTCCGCCTCGATGTCTATCGCCTTGCAGTCGTCCACCGACCAGAACTCCACGGCTACATCTAGCCCGTCATCTAAGGCCGCACGCAAAAACTCTTGCAAGCGGTCGTTCGCCCGAAAGCCGCCGCACCAGTGTTCGTAGGCGCGAGCGGCGCCGGCCATCTGGGTCTGACCCACATAGAACACGACTTCATCGTCTCGGAATACATAAATCTGCTCGCCCGGTTTGCTGGCGTTGCCAGGATTGTTGATCAGCGCAGTAAGGGTGGTTTTTGTCATAACTGCCTGCCATTATAGGCGCTTACTCTGGTTAAGTAAAGCGGTATTTACTCTGGTAAGGCGGGAGACGGCAGTTTCCAAGCCTTCGCCGCCCGCTTCTTCGCGTTGTCCGCCGTGATCTCGCCGATGTAGCCGCGCGTGGTCTTCTCGTCCTTGTGGCCCATCTGCATCTGTGTGGCAAAAATGTCTTCGCTCGCCTCATACGTTTTTGCCGCGAACGTGTGGCGAAACGAGTGTGGCGACGGAACCGGAACGCCGGCGGCCAGCGCGACGCTCCTCACCATGTCATAGAGCGCCTGATAGCTCATCGGAACGTGCGCCCGATCCTGCGCCGGTTCGTCCGCGTTCGGGGCGAACGCCGGAAACAGCACGCCGTCAACCGGCGTGTATACGTCCAGCCAGCGTTGCAGCGCCTCAAGCGTCCCGTCCACCACGTACACCCGCCTCTCGTCGTCCCCCTTCCCCCATAGCACTATCGAGCGAGTCGCGAAGTCAACCTGATCCAGCCGGAGATTGACCACTTCCGCGCTGCGCCCACCGGTTCCGAGCAGGAGCGACAGCAAGGCGTAATTGCGCAGACCCAGCTTCGGCTTCCCGGCGCCATTCAGGCAGGCGGCTTGCATCTTCAGCATGTCGCCGTCGGCGATGGTCTTCGAGCGTTTCTCAACCCGCTTGCCGCGCTCCTTGTCTTTTGACCCTACTTTAGCAATTTGCGCGTAGTCGTCGCGCGTGATCAGTTTGGCGATCCACAGTTGCTCCGCGATGCCACGGCAGACGCTCAGCAGCAGGCCGCGCGTGGCCCCTGAGTACTTGCGGTCTTTCGCCTTGCGGTTCGTGGCGTTGACGAAATGCACGTCGAGCCGCGTCCAGTCGAAATTGAGCACGGAAGCGCGCAACTCTTCCGGCGTCGCCTTCTTTCTGCTGGCGCGTTGGCGCGGCTGATGCATATCAACGATGATGCCCAGGTATTTCAGCATCGTGCGAAGCGTCGAGGCTTTGTATTGATTCAGGTAGGCGAGGACGATTTGCCGACCGGGGTTGGCGGCTTGCATCGCCTGACTACCCATTGTAACTAACTCTGCGCTCATTAGGTAGTTCCGGTTATCGTGACGCCTTCCGCTTTACACCTGCCAGCCCGTCGGTGGCTCCGGGAACGTACATTCATCATCGGCCAGCGTCTCTAGGTCTATGGACGACCCCTTGACGAAGCGCACGGGTTCCCATTCAAGAGGGTTCCATCGCTTCGCCCACCATTGCCGCTGATTCTCGTATTGCTCCCATGTTTGCCGGAGCACGGCGCGCAGGTCGCCGCGCACGGCCAGAATGTGATTCCACCGCCAATAGAACAGGTGGTAGACCAGCCAATCAAGCCAATTTGGGCGCATTCTCAGAGTCGCCATAGATCGTTTGCTTCCTCTCCGCACCATTCTTTAGCTATGTGGCGTTTTCCGCCTCGCTGCCGAGCAGCGCCCATTCTGCGACCTCTATCACCTTCACCTGTTGCCAGCCGATATGCTCAAACGCCTGCCTCAGAGCATCGGCATGTTGATCAAGCTTGGCCTGCGGCGTGTCGTCCGCGCAGGTTATTTGCACGTTCAAGGCTGTATCAACAAAGGCTCCATCAAAGCCTAAGTCGCACGCCTTGATAAGTTGATTGACGGCCCGATCAACCGGGCTAAGTCCTATTACGAAGAATTCCCGTTCCATTGTCGCCTCCTTCCTTTAAGGCCCATTCTAAAAAGTAATCCCGGCCTACCTCGACGCCTTCACTTTCGCCTCCGGGTGCGCCTCGCACGCGGACAGCAGAGATTCGAGCCACTTCACGAAGCCGTTGTAATCGCCATATCCGTTCGGCGGGTTGTGCGCCTTGAACTTCTCCGGTTCGGCCTTCATTGCCGCAATGCCCGTGCGCAGCGGTTCGACTAGCTGTCCGGCCCGCGTAAAGCCGTTCTCGCTGGGACGCCAGACGCAATCATAGACGCAGGCGGCGGCGGCCATTCGCGCCAGGTTGTGCGTAATGTTGGCGTCGTATAGGTCTTCAACCAGCATCCGCGTGTGCCGATGACCGCAGTCACATTCACACGCCTCTTGCCTGGCCTCGCCTTCCAAATAAAACCATAAGCTCATATCAGCCCTCTCAGCCGCCGCGCCGCCTCCATCAAGCACTCGCGCAGCCTCTCATTCGTCGTGGCCTGCGCCACAATGTGTGCCGCCGCCTCGCACGCATCGGCCAGTTGCTCGTTGCTCGTGTGCGGCCCGACCGGGCGCTTGATGCGGCCCGCGCCTGGCCGCTTGATGATTGGCTCTTTAGAGCCTGTTGTTAGGTTTCGCTTGCGCATCAGTCCTCTCCATCCCGCTCCGCATTCACCAGCTTAAAACGGCACGCTATCCTCATTTGGCTCTTTATGAAACCACTGCCAGCGCATCTTGAAATACAGGCGCTTGGGCAAAAATGGTCGCACGATGCGCCACGGCTCATTCCGCAAGCCTCGCACAAGCGTACTGAGTATCACCATCGGACGGTTCCAGCGGATGCGCCCGTAGGTGGCAACACGTCCGAGCGCCCGGAAGAATTGCCGCTGATCGAAGAGCAGGCAAAGCCACAGGTAGCACTCATATGCCAGGTACTGCGGTTTGACCTCATGCCTAATCTTGCCCTCAAACTCGACGTGGGCGGGCTGCGCGTAAACCTTGTTGCGCGGCTTATGAAAACGGAAGCGGCCTAGCTGATATTCGAGCAACTCGACCCAGCATTCCGGCAGGTATTCCCCTGTCCCGTCACAGCGACAGCATTTGCCGAAGTCGTCGCAGTCACCGCAGAACCAATGACGGGGCCTCGTGCAATGCCAGCATTCCTTAGCCGGAAAGTGCTGGTACTGAATAATCGGCTCAAGTTCGCCAGTGAACAGGTTGACTTGCTCGCTGGCACAGGTTCCGAAGATGCGCAGGATTCTTTCCTTGAGCGCGTAAAACTCCTGCTTTTGGCCGAAAGGCGGCTCAGCGTTCGCGTTGTGTAGTAGCCATCCAATCAGATTTTTCATGCTCTCTATCGCCTCCCTAATCATCCTGATTAACAGCGCCGCAGCGCCCCTACGATTGCCCGGTCTTCCGGCGACAGCTTGGCCGACGCCGCCTCAATCGTGTAGTTGGCCACTTTGCGGGCGTGAATCTTCGCCGCCCGTTCGCTCTTGCCTGCTAGCCTGAAGATGTGCGCTACTTCCATGTCGCCGTACTCACCGCGCGCGTATGCGCTGGCGGTCAGCAGCCCCATCCCTGTTTTGTGATCCAGCCGCCAAGCCAAGTGACCGCGCTGATCTTTTGTTAGCTCTGATAGCTTCATATGTCCCTCTCTTTCCAGACAGCGTAATTGGTCTTGTCTCTTCGATGATTGGCTCTTTAGAGCCTGTTGTCTTCATCCCGCTCCGCAGCCGCCAGCGCCGCCGACAGCATCTCCACCTGCGTCCGCACCGCCTCCGCGAGCAGCAGGTGGTCAAGGTGGCTGTTGCCGATGGCGGCGCGGACTTGCGCAATTTCCGCTTGCAACCGCTCGATCTCGTCCATCATCAGCCGCGCGTTGCCCAGCGTCAGCCACAGATCGCCGTCGGCCACGTTGTCGACTTGCGCGGTCTCGTGGATGTGGCGGCGCAGGGCGGCGAGGGCGCCGGGGTGGATTGGATCAGTCTTCATTTGTTTCCCTTTCGACTGCGGCGCGCCGGCACTGAGCGCGCCGCGTGGTGGTTGGCCGCGTTCCCCGGCAAATCAGAACGGGATCGATCCGTCGTCGTCCACGTATTCCGGCGGCGCGTCATTCCATCCGCCGCCGTTGCTTTCGGCTCCCGCTGTCGTCGCATTTGCCTTCGGCTTACGCTCTTCAGACTGATCAATCATTCGCTTGATGCCGTCGGAGAGCTTTTGCCAGACCGCATCGTCGTGCGCGTCCAGATCGTAGAACAGCGTCTCGTTGACACGTGGCGGCACTTGCATCCCTTTCGGGAGCGCGGCCACGCTTCCAACTACCACCCGGTCGCGCTTGTTTTTGATCAGGTTTAACAGACAGGGCTTGTCCAGAATGTTGCGCTGGTCGAAGCCTTCAAGCTCGGCGGGCGTGAACGGCTTGCCGCGCCAGTTTTCCAGGTCTCTGCGCAGGTTGGCCTTTTCGTTCAGCGACGCGGTGTAGAAGTGGGAGACGACGAACGGCTTGCCGTCGTCCATCAACTCGGTCGGTAGCTCCCACACCACCATCGTTTGTCGCTTGTAACTGACTTCCCCTTGATACTCTTTGCGTTGCGTTCCGAGTTCGATTACGCGAATGCATCGAGCAACATGGTTGCCAGTCTCAGGCTCTTGCCATTCTTTGCCATTATCGGCCCACTTGCTCATATTTCGCTCCTTGCTTGTTATTGCCGGCGCGGGGCATCGCTCGGCGTCCATCGTTCGCGGCCCTCTTCCCTGCCCGCGCCGCCGCTGGCGCTCGTGTGGGCGATCACTC
>PJQE01000005.1_pt1 | contig 31206 bp, 23 predicted proteins | sample 1503751 | NCBI WGS metagenome assembly PJQE01 (sample SAMN07775948, study PRJNA414020) | Biofilm metagenome, whole genome shotgun sequencing project. | reverse complement strand
CTCGCTATTATGCATTCACTTCAATGGCAATAAGAAGATTAACGATTCCAGGTGAGGGATCACGGTTGGTTTTGATATATACCTTCATTTCCAGTTTATGCAGTTACGAGTCGGTCATAAATGCCATGCCGAAATACTGTTTAGGTTCTATGAAATTATTACCTGCAACACTCTAAATATTATATATTGCATTATAATTAAAACATAATGCCAATTATAATAACAATTCTAGTCCTTCTAGCCATTTTTGTCATTTACTTCACATTTTTTAATTTCCAATCTTTATCTATAAAATCAAATCTCAATCGCATAGAATTCTTAAATGAGATACAATCAGACGAAACTTTTAACAAACTTGTAACGAAATACAACCTAAAGAAACTGTTAAATGGCAAAATTATTTCGATTAACGTAGCATCCTTAGCGCCTAACGAATTAGAAGCATTTAAAAACAAATATATTCGATTCCTTAATTTCAACTATACGGAAGGTGACTTTGAGTCATATAAATCATATACATATCATGTATCGGGATTAAAGTTTATAAATGTAGGCGCAAAGGTATTTGTACTTATCAATGATAATCAAATGGAAATATATGATCAAAACCGGCAACAAATTAGCACTATAAATATAAGGGACATATCAAATGCTTATATCTCTGCAATTGAACGAGCATATACTTCGAACGAACAAGCATTATCATTAGGGATAAATATAGCAATTTTCGGAGTTCTAGGGCCATTCTTAGCAAAAAATAAAGGCAATGTAGATGTATTAATAATTGAGGAAACTCAGGGCAATAAACTAATTTTCGGTTTAGATAGAGGGCAAAGCCAATTTGGTCATTACGGGAAGGAGCAAGCTCAGAAAATTATCGAAAGGATCGCGGGATTTACAAAGTAGATTAAAAATAGAAATCTACGTAGACTCGGAGATACCTTGCTAGGTGCTTCGCTTGTTTCGCTAATAGCTTTCTTCGACTTGATCTCGTAACTAGATTATGGATTGACAGAAGTTTCTAATTATCTGGATGGGCCGCCACTTTGGTATCTTGCATGAGATACAGAGGAACACTGTCAATCCTTTTAATTGGTGTCCAAAGGTGTGTCTATATAGTGTCTAATTGCTTGCTTTTGCGGCGCTGCTCCATTCTTCCTCGGATAAAGAAAAGCCCGGGGAGTACACACCCGGGCCTCGATTTTTCATTTAAATAATAAGTTTTCCGGCAACCGTCATAACCCCAGATCGGCACAGGTCGTTTGCGGATGGAACACCGCCGTCCAGCTCGCTCCTGTCTGATGACAATAACCGTTGCCGGTTTAACCGTTCACAATCTTACAGTTGTAAGATGCCGATGAGCGATTGGCTGGGGACGCCGTCTCAATCCCTTATACCCTGTTTCTTCACGTAATGAATAACGTCCAGGCTGTATCCGCCGTCTTCGACCGTTATAACTTCCTTCGTATCGTAGATGTAAGAGAGCTGTTCCCGCTGCTCCCGGTTTGCCTTCTCGAAATTGGGATACGCAATGTAATAAATCTCTTCTGGGAAACGTCGTTTCTTTATAAGAGAGTCGGAAAACGCCCATCTCGCATTTACTAGTCCTTCGCCGTACATCATGCGCTTTCCGGTCTCTTTGTTTATGCTGGTAAATGCATTGGTCCATGTCGAGTACGGAGCGGCGACGAAGAATTTATCAGTTCCGACTGTCTGGTAAATCTTTTCGGTAAGGTAGTGGATCTTAGTAAATTCGAAGTTATATACGAGCTGGTCCCTTCCGTAAGTACCAGAGTCGTCCTTTAAGCTCGTCATCCTGAGGATTTCATGAGAGCCGAACTTGAAAGTGCCCATGATTCTTTTCGATACAGGGTCGATAGTCCGGAAGGAAGAAATACACAGCAGGACAAGAACGGCGACGACGATGCATGTTACGACGGACTGCCTTTTAAACAATACCGACACGGCATCCGCGAACAGTATCACGAGCACAGGATATACAGGGAGCATGTAGCGCGGGTTATTCCACATCGGGATGCGCGTCAGGAAATAAATGAAGAGGATGAAGAGAAGGTAAAAGTAGATGCGGTCGTAAAAACCGAGCCCGGCTTCGATACGCCGCCCTCCCCTCAAGTAATTCATCCCGAGGAGTAGGAGACCCGCGGCGATGGTCCCCGTGAGTATCCAGTTGAAATTGAGAACCAGGAGGGAAACCAGCTGGGCGGCTATAACGGGATCGACGATATAAAACTTGAGCATCTTGAGTATCCCTTCGAGCCACGAATCTCCTATCTGTGTTTTCGGTGTCATGTACATGTAAATGACGAAGAGTACGATCGGTATGGACAATACGGTTACCACGTAGATGAATTTCTTTTTGTCTTTCCACGCGAGCGAGCCCTTTATCAGCATGAGCGACACATAAAGAAAAACGCTCACACCATATAACATGAAGCCCGATTCCTTCGTGAAAACCATAAGGACACCCGCTAGGGCCGTGAAGAAAAATCGTCCCGAGTAGAGAAAGAGAAGCGCCGTTATGAGATAAATAGGGAGCGTGTAATCGAGCGAGGGCTGAACGATTTGGACTAGGAACACCGGCGCAAATCCGAAAACGAACGAGAGAAGCGTTGTGTTTACCGAAGACAGTGAGTCTTTGCAGAGCCTCCTCAAGAGCGCCCTGAGACATATCAGCCCCATGACGCCGAGGATGATGTTCGCTCCATAGATGAAGTAAAAATTTCCGGGGTCCGGTTTCTGCGTAAGTCCTAAGAGAAAGGTATGGACGAACGCACTGTGGTCGAAGCACCAGAGGGAGCCGGTGAGCGCCGCCGTCAGATAGCACCGCGAGAACTGCCAGCCGTCCCATATCGGAACGTAAGAGAAATAAAGCGCAGGTATACCGGCAAAGACCGCCAGGAGAAGTACGAAGAGCCAGAAGGCCCCGGAGCGTGGTCGCCTCTTTGCCTGAGATTCGTCATCGGCGAATCTACTACCCAATATTCCCGCCGCCTCCAGGCCTGAAATACTGCACGTAGCCCGCCTTTTCCCTGAGCCGGAGCAGCCGAATAAGGTATACATAGGGCTTCGCCACGCGCCTGCCCTTATCCGTCAAAACCACCGAGCCGCCTTCATCGACGAGAATACCCTCCATTCTGCATTCTTCTATCCGCTTCTCCACGAAATCGCCGGGATCGAAGCTCCCCAGAAGCTCCTCTCTCCCGATGCAGCCGCCGGGCTTTTCGTATAAATAAACCAGCATCTGGCACGCAAGCGACCTGTCGGCGGTGGCGGGGCCCAAAAAAGTATAAAGCCCGCCGGCGAATAAAACGGCAAGTCCGCTCCCCGCTGCAGCGACAGCGTATGTCTCAATGCTTGAGAACATGCCCGATAGGGTGTAGTAGCTCAATACCGTAACGGCCCCCACGGCGAGAAAAGCCGCGGCTATGGAGCAATATAAAAGGCTTCTCTTTAGAAACCCGCGCAGAATAAAATAATGGAGAATCAGGAACGCCGTTATTTCCAATAAAAACAGCAGCATCAATAAAACTATATCGAGCACACTGTATCCTCCGCCGGCCGGCTATTCGTCGATCCTTATGTAAAGATCGGGATACTTATCCGACTGCCTGTAAAAACCGCTGATAGCGATGTCCTGAAGGCTCGGAATCCTGAAGGTCGAAATGACCTTCGGCTTTTGAGTGTAGATCAAATCGTATATATCGTATTTATATCCGGTCATTTTTTGATATGTATCCAGACAAAGCCCGTCTACCAGACAAAACCAGAAATAATCCACGTCGTCTCTATACAAATTAAACAACGCGTTGCCGTCATATACCTTGTCGCCCTCCCGGGTCAGGGAGAGAACGTACTCTATCTTGGCGAAACTCTCTGCCTGAGCGGTTCTGTCCATGTTGAAGATGCCGAAATTATGCATTGTGGAAAGTGGAACGTATAACACGCCGAGAATAAATACCAGTCTGAACAATTTACTTGTAATCAGCGTGTAGAGGGCATATGCCGCAATTATCGCGGCCAGGGGCACGACAGGCAATTGATACTGGTGCCAGAGATTCTTGAACACCAGCAGGGTAAGTGCCGTAAGAACAAGGGTCAGAACAGCAAATCTTTGCCGCGTTCGCGACCTGAAAAGCAATATCAGCCCGATGGCATAGAACACGCAGGTAATGGTGTTAGCCACGATTATTTCCTTCAGATAATGTAATTTACCTACGACCTGCGGTATGCGGGCATTCAGCACCCAGTTCATCGTATAGTATTCACTGAACGAGCCGCTGACAGCCAGATATATGTAATAAGGCATTACCGAGGCCGCGAATACCGCGATATAGATAATTACGTGCCGGTATTCGATGCGTTTCTTGAAGATATCGAAAACAAGAATCCCTCCTATCGCCGCCATAAGAACCATGGCCTTTTGAAGGAAGAGAAATGAAACCGCAAGCGATACGGAGCTGAGTACCAGGCTCGCGATGGATTTTTTATCGTAATATCTAACAAGGAAATAGACCGACAGGACCCCGAACAGCGCCTGGGGAACGTCCGGCCTGACCTCCGTCGTCCTTGCATAGAAAGGCATTAACGTCGCTGTCAGAATGAGGCTCAGGATGCCTATTTCCCTTCTCTTAAAGAGCGCCAGGGCCAGGAAGTACGTAACGGCCAGCTCCGCCGCAGAGAAGACGAGCGACAGGTAACGGCTGACCATGATCGTATCGGTAGTGCTTCCGAATGTATCGATTATAGGCAGGAGCATATAATAGTAGAAAGGATGGTGATGCTGGAAAAAATCGACATAAATTTCCTTGCCTTGCGAAATCTTCCAGGCGCTATGTATATGCTCGTACTCGTCGATACCAAAGCTATGGTAATAGGCGAAGAAAAAAAGCGTGACCGAAATAAAAATGAAAAGCGCCCACAAACCGGCTTCCCACGATCGGTCGCTCATTATTAAACTCTCTGCCTGTTTCCGGAATCTCGAATAGAAACTCAACCTTTCTCCCCGGAGTAACGAACTTTCGGCATGTTACTTCGAATCGACCCCCTCGAGCCCTGTCTCTGTAATAACCGCCGATTCCTGATATTCATAGTCCGTATTGATGGCCCAGAGGTCGTTCCGCGCCCCATTGGCTATGTTGTCGGCGGCCAGTATGCCCATGAGAATGCTGTGGTCCTGGTTGTTGTATTTAAACGCCCCGTAGCGGCCTATGACTGTCAGTCCTTCCATTTTTCTGAGATAATTCTCGACAGGCCCGAGGAGCCGCTTGTATCCCGCGCTGTACACGGGATAGCATTTGCTTATGCGGTGGACGTATCCCTCGGAAGCCATGCCGGCCTTCACAAGCCCCGCTCGGGAGACTTCGTCTTTCGCGAGCCCTATAAGTCTTTCGTCTTCCCAGCGCCAGATATCGTCGTCCTCGTTGCACCAGTATTCGAGGGTGAGGATCGAGCTCTTCTCGCTTCCGTAAAGCGAAGGCGACCAGTTCCTGAAGTTCGTGATCCTTCCGAACAGAAGCTCGGGAGAGTGAACGTATACCCAGTTGTCAGGGAAAAGCTCGCCGGCGTCGACGTTTAGATATACCAGTATCGTATTTCGGAACCGAAGGGATTTCGCGGCCGCCAGAACCTCCTCGCTCACACCGTCGAGCCTCGATACGAGCTGCGTCAGCGGCATGGTGGAGACCACGTGATCGTATTCCTTAACGGTGCCGTCCATAAGCTCTAGCCCGCGCACGCGGAGCCCGTCGTTAAGAACCCTTCTCACAGGGGTGTTTAAATAAACCGCGCCGCCGCCCTCGGAGACGTAAGCCGCCATACGGCTGTAAACTTCTCCCGTCCCCCCGTGGGGATAGGCAAATCTGTCCACTAGCGTTTTATGTTTCTTTTTGCTGCCGGGTAGCACGGCCGATTTTAAGGCTTCGATGAGGGAAAATTTCTTTATCCGCTGCACGGCGAAATCGGCGTCGAGCTCGTGGCACGGAACTCCCCACAGCTTCTCGCTGTAGGTCTTGAAGAATATCTCGTATAGCCGGCGTCCGAATCTTTTGACGACCCAGCCCTCGAAGGTTTCGTCTCCGCCGCTCACAGCCGATGGGGCCACGTATTCCTTGAAATAGCTCACGAGACAGCGGAAAGTTTCCGCGGGCCCGAGCTTCCCCACGACGTCCCCGGGCCTGAGCGGATACTGGAAGAGCTTTCCCTTGTAAAGTATCCTCGTCAGCCTGTCGACCATCGAGTAGTCCTTGCCGACGACCTCCAGCCACAATTCATTCACGCGCCTGTCGCTGCTGAAAAACCTGTGGGGGCCGAGGTCGACCGTCTGGTTCCACAGCCTGATCGATTTGGCGAGCCCGCCCACGGAAGGGCCGGCCTCATACACTTCTGGCTTCATACCCCGCACGGAGAGCCTGTAGGCACACGCGAGGCCGGCGGGGCCGGCGCCTATGATACCTGTTTTCATTTATCCCTTTTTGCGGCAGTCGATAACGTAGCGCAGAATCCGCGCCCCTATAGAATTATCATTATAATCTTAATCCCGCTTATTGGAATTACTATTGTCGAATAGTTAAGATATTGGGCCGGAAGCCTGATAACGGCGGGCCGCGGAGCCGCCGTCACGAGGCTTACGCAAAAAGATCGCTTCACCTTACAAATGGGCCCGGAGACCAAATTATCATTTAATGACAGCCTCGTAGCGGCGGAAAAATGGGCCATCCATAACCGAAGCAGGCTATTCCGCGGAGCTCTGGTATTCATGGCCTTCCTGGCAGTACCGAGGCTGGCCTATCAGCTGTGGAGGCTCCTCCTCGACACAGGCAGTAACGGGGCGCTCGACCTCAGAATGCTGAGCGATTGGACGGCGCTCTGGTTCGCCGGCGAGCCGCTGGTCGCTTACAACCTCCTCCCCGGCACCTATCCTATCCTCTGGCCGCTGACAGGGTGGCTCTCGTTCGGTGAGTCGAGGTGGTTCTGGCTCGTCCTTTATATAATCTCCTGCTACTGGCTTTTCAGCTTAATTAAATCCGGAGCCGGTCTCGGGGAAAGGAAAGAAACCCTGTTCGCGGCGCTCTTTCTGCTGGCCACGTATCCGACCGGCATAATCGTCGGGAACGGCCAGCTGACGCTCTTTATCATTCCCTCAGTCCTCGCGGCGATACTGCTCGGGCAGGAGAGGCCGGGCCCCGGGAGAGAGGCCGCGATAACCATCCTCCTTCTTTTTTCGGCTATAAAGCTCCCCATTTCCGCCCCCTTCTTCCTCACCGCTCTCATATCCAACAGGTCGTACAGACCCGTAATCCTCGCCGTTGCCGGATATGTTCTGCTCACGCTGCTCGCGGTTCATTTCAGAAGCGAGGGGCTTATAACCAATATAGAGCTTTGGATAAGAGACTCGTCGAAGCTGGCCGCTATCGGGGGCTACGGCAACATTCACAAGTGGCTAAGCAGCGCGGGGCTTTCGGATTTGATACTTCCCGCCTCTTTTGCTCTCCTCATTGCGCTCGCCGCGTGGCTATACCTTAACAGGAAGGCCGACATATGGATCGCCCTCGGCGTGACCGCCATAGTTGCGCGGCTCTGGACGTATCACAGGCTCTACGACGACCTTCTGATAATCATTCCCATGGTCGCGCTTTTCAGAATCTTTAAATCGAACGTGCTCTCCTACCGCGAACGAACCGCGGCGGGGGCTCTCCTCGTTATTTCGTGGCTCGCGCTTCTTTCGCCGGGATTCTTTCTACAGTTCCCGGGCCCGTGGGGAGCCGTGTTCCAGGCCGGCCAGATGATAGTATGGCTCTCGCTTCTCGGTTTCCTTCTGTATTATGCGTACGGGCCGAAGAGGAAAGAACCGGACCGGACCGAAATTCAATCCCAGTATATCAAGTGATGACGCAGGGCGCGTTTCTTGCATCGTGGGCAGGGGAAACCATCGATCACGGACGCGTCCTCCAGCGCGAGCGGCTCGAAAGGGTATTCACATTCGGGGCATTCGTATACCGTTTTATATACCCTGCCGGAGTCGTATCCGAGCTCTACATAAAGCAGCCGGTGAAAAGTGCTGCAGCGGGGGCAAATGTATAGATCATAATGGTAGCTCCGCGTCTCACCGTTACGGTTATTGAGAATATCCAGAACTTCGTTCTTTTTTCTTAGGGGTAGATTACCGACGACATCCGACAAAGCGGGATACAAAGTCCCCCATCCCAGGTGAAACGACTTCTCGTAACGGCAGCTCCTGCATTTAACGATCATCCCGTTAGCCATATTTACTCAACCCGAGGAAATCGCCGCCGGCCGTTTCCGGCCGGCGGCTTATTATCAGATTTACCCCCATCTTACAACGGCGGACACACCGGCGAAGCGCAGAACTGCGGGGCCGGCGGGTTCGAGTCCAGGCAGGAGCCCGCTATCTCCTTCGAAACCGGGCTGAAGCTCACGTTCCAGTCCGTGTTCTGCGGGAAGCAGCACGGCGCCGGCGGTGCAACGGGCTGCGCCGGGGGATCTTCAGTCAGCGTAAACGTGAATCCGTAGCAGCCGCCTTCGGGGCAGTCTATCGCTCTCACCGCCCAGCTGCAAACATTATTCTTGTTGTCTCCAAGAGACTTCGCACATTCGGCGTAAAGCTCGGGATTACTCGTCTTCAGCTGGTCCGAACATCCGCACGAGCCCGAGGAGGCTGAGCCTGTCCACGTGCAGAAACTCTCGGGCCTGCACCTGTTCATTTTCGCGGTATCGAACTCCGGCTTGAAATCGCTGAAGTCGACCGTAACGTCGAGGAACCCGGTCGCCGGGTCGTACTTCCTGACCCACTTCGCGGGCCACGTCGCCGGAAGAATGTCGAGGGGCCTGCTCTGCTTGAGGGGAGACCTTATGGCTTTCACTATCCCCTCGATCTGCGACGCGTCGCGGCCCTTTCCGACGTACATCTGATACGTCTGCTTCGTCGTGTCCTTCGCGAAGATAAGGAGAACCGAATACTCCTCGCCGCCCTTAAACACGTTTACGGACGCCTGCTGAAGAGGCGCGAGCTTGAGGCCGGCCCTCTGGTTCGCATCCGAAACGGTCGTATCTATGTAATAGAGGCCGTGGTTGGCGGTGAGGTTACTCCGCTGGAAGAAATTCATCCCCATCATCCGGATCTCTGCGCCTTTGGTGTTGCTCGATTCGTACTTCGTAAGGAGCTGCCTGTAAAGCGGCACGCCGTAGCAGAATGAGCTCCCGCAGTCGCTGTTCCAAAATGCGTTCCTGTCGTCGCAGGAATTGTCCTTGTTCGGAATGACCGCGCAGTTGCTGGTGTCCGCGCACTGCTTCCCGTCTATCCTGCACACGCCGCCGCAGTTCTTTTTCGCGACGCAGCCCGGATAGACGACTGTCGTAACATAATCGTACGGGCTCGTCTTCGCCGTGCCTTCCGACTGACACTCTATGGTCTCCGTCGGGGCGTTGAAGAACGCGTCCTCGTTCACTGATATGGTGTTCTTTAGCCCGGTGAGAGAGCCGTCGTCGTCGTTGAGTATAGTCTGACGGTCTATCGCCGAGAAGCTGCCGAACGATCCGCCGAAGCCCTCCGCGTTGTTAAGGGTGAAGGTGCAGTAATTCTGCTTCGTGAGCTCGTCGTCGGCCTCGAATGCGAACTGGCCCGGCTTAAAGAGCGGCTCTATGACGAAGTGCCGTATGTCGACGCTGTCGCGGAAATAAAGATTCGCCGAGTGAAACGCCGGCGGATAATAGAAGCCGTTCGGCTGTTTCCACGCTATCGCCGCGTTCGGCAGGTAGCACTTCTTGGCCGTCTTGTCGTAGGGCATGAGCGGGACCCTGCCGTACATCGACGCGCTCGTCGAGCAGTTCCCCTGCCCGACAGTGCAGTCGTCTATGTATGTTTTCTTTATATCCAGAAAGGCGTTCGAGTCCTCGAAGCTCGGCCCGTCGTAAATGTTGAACATCCTCTGATTGTTCGCGAAATTCGAGAGCGGTATGCTTATCCCCTCGTCCCTTAGAAAACAGAAATTATTGACCACTACGCCGTTCGACTGGTCCTCGCATTTGAGGGTCGTGTTCTTGTTGATCGGCCCGGCGGCGGACGCGTAGGGGTTATTCGGCTGCGTCTGCCCGACGAATACATTCTGTCTCGCTAGCTGCCACTGTCCCGGGAAGAAGTTCGATTCCGTATAATCGCCGCCCGTGACAAACGTGAGCCCCGCGTTCTGCACATCTGTAATCACGCTGTTTATCACGAGGTACCAGCGCGGGCGGAGCCATATGGCCGAGAAGTTCGTCTCCGCCCAGTGAAACGCCGTGGTATAGCGGTCGAGGGTCGCGACCATGCAGTTCTTCTGGTCCCCCGGGGTGCAAACAGGGGCAGACTTGCAGTCGTTCTGGTCGCACCTCGTCGGGTTATGCCCGCCCGACACCTTGGGATAATACTTCTCGCCCTCTCCGCGGTTAGGCGCGGGCGAGAGGTTCCCGGCGGTTATCGGCTCGAAGACAGGGAACGTCCCACCGGGGCCGCCGACGCCGAGGCAGGAGCTTATGTCCTGAATGGAGTTAAAGGAATTCATCGCCGAGGAGCAGTAATTCCCCTTGAAGTTCTTGAGCGGCGTGAGCCCCGCCCGGGCGAGGTTACTCTGCTGCGAGGCGTAGGAATACCACTGCTGGTCCTGCGACATTCCGCTTATAGCACCCGGGAGCCACCAGAAGCACACCCCGCAAGCGTTCGCGCCGGCCGCCATGTTGTACTCGAAATCGTTCCAGCCGTTCATTATCCAGAACACTGTCGGCTGCGCGTAGTCCGAGTGGTAGGGAACGTCAGTGGTAACGGCCTTGTTCGCCGTATAGGCGAGAATGCCCGGCACCTTCCGCGGGTTCTGAATGTTGTCTATCGCGGCGCGGGCGAAGATGCCTATGTTCGAATAGAGCTTGTTGTCCGTCTCGGTGCCGTCTTCGAGGTAGTACCCGTGCCCGATGGATTTATAGCCCACGTTCCGTGATAGCGTCACGCCCTGCGTGCCGTGGAACGTGTACCAGCGCGTCATTGAATCGTTCGCCGAGCTATCCTTCACGAACGTATTCGCCGGTGTCTTTCTAAGGAGGTGGAGGTGTACCGGGTAACGGCCCTTCCGCCCGCCCTGGCCGAGCTGATAGAATTCGACCCCCTGGACTTTCACCTCCTTTATTCCCTGCCTGAACATCGTCTGCGCGCCGTAGTAATACTGGTTCGCGGTGGGCTTCCCGCCGCCGTCCGTGTTTATCGGGGGGAAGCAGTCGTACTTACATCTCCTGCCCGCTTCGGCGGGAATCGCGTCCCCGCCCGACACTATACGGATGCTGCGCGTAAGGAGCGCCACCGCCGCGCGTGTTTCGGCCAGGAACTTCCCGTTATCCTCGCCCCCGTTGGCCAGCTTCACGTTCAGCTGGAGCCTCTTGAAGGCGTCGCTGTTAAAATTGAAATCCGCGTCCGGGTAAAGGTCCCCGTTGTGAAGATACTTTAGTCCGCAGTTGGCCTCGTTCAGGGGAAGCTTGTCGCACCCGGCCGGGGGCTTGTTCGTTATCGGGTCTACGATCGTGACCCGGAGCTTCTTCGGGCCCTCGATCTTCATGATCTCGAGCTCCTCGGCGTGGCCGGGAAGATAGTCAGTCGATGAAATGGCTATCCTGTCGCCTACTTCCCAGTCGACAGGGCGGTCGAGGACTATAAGCGTTTTCTCGGGCTTCACGTCCTTATCGTTCTTGAGCCTGACCCAGCTCGTGCCGGAATCGTAGTTCGGAATATTGCTCCCGTACTTGGCGCCCTTCTTGCCGAAGAACCTGATCGTTCCGCCGAACGATATGGCAAGCACCTTCCTGCCGAAGAAGCCCGTTTCGCCACCTGCGTTATCGTGGGCCATGTAGCGGTAGAAGTTGTCGGTCACTCCCCCCGGAAGCGAAACCGGCGACGCCCCGTTCGACTGCCAGGCCGTTCTGTCCGCGCCGCAGAGAACCCCGGAAGTCACCTGCGGGGATTTGCACTCGATACCCTCCTTGTCGGCGTCGCTCCCGTAAAGATGGATCGTGAGAACGCCCTTATTCGCGCCAAAAGGAGTCTGCTCCGTGCCCGCGAGTATCTCGCCGTCGTTCTCGACGAGTATCGACTTCGCCCAGAGATGTATCTCGGTGCCGTCGTCCTTGAATGTAAGTTTTCCGTTCTTGATTATGTTTATATTCCTGTAGAGATAAACGCCGCCCGACACTTCGCACGGAACTGACAGGAGGAGATCGTCCTGCCCGTTTCCGTTAGGAAGCTTTCCGTCGTTGCCGCACGAAACCGTGGCTCGCGGCTCCCCTTCCAGGTCTTCCGCATCCGCATCCTGCGCGTCCGCATCATGGTGCCCCGGGACATACACGCCGGTAAGCTGCGTGTCGGCATTCTTCGCGTCCCTGAGGTCGGCGTCCGCGAGTATCGCGCCTTCGAGGTTGGCATCGGTGAGATCCGCGCCTATAAGCACCGCGCCAGAGAGGTCAGCGCCTTTGAGATTAGCCCCTTCGAGCTTTGCCCTCGTGAGGTCGGCTCCCTTAAGCTCGGCGCCGGAAAGGTTCGCGCCCGAGAGGTTCGCATCGGTCAGTATCGCGTCGTTAAGATTCGAGCCGCTGAAATTCACTCCCCTGAGGTCGGCCTTGAAAAAATTGACCCCGCCGAGGTCGCATCCCGCGCACCTGTTCGTATCGAGAAACGTGGCCATGCTTTCGAGCGTTTCACCGGGAGCTGTGCTTATGACCGATTTATCCCCCTGCGGAACGATAAATACGGCGACGCTCCCGTCCGTCGTGCCGTCGTGGCTCACGCGCATCACATACTGCCCCGGCTCGATCGTCTTCGTGACGCAGTCGCCGTTCGCCGAGACGGTAAGCACTTCCGTCCCCGCGCTGTCCGTAAGCGTCATGCTGTGCCCTGCGCCTTCGTTCGAGTCCTGCCAGCAGAAGGTTTGCTCGAAGCTCTTCTTATAGCGGAACGGGATCAGGTCGACCCCGTGGCTCCCCGTATCGTTTTCCTGGCCCTCCGCCGCCGGCGATTCAAGGAAGACCGCGACTATATCTTCATCCGGCATCGCGTAGAGCCCCGGGTCGTCAGCGAAATCGTTCTCAGTCAAAACATTAAGGGAATTCTCCGGCGGGCCGCCGGCCGCGTCGTTGAAATTTACGGATGCCATTAAAAAGAAAATAATTAAAACTGGAATAATTACTGCCAGATACGGGAAATAACTCTTCGACCTGGACATAACCCCCTCCTCAAGAAGTTAAGAAGCCACAGCTAAACACTCTGATTCCACGCCCCGCGGCAGGGCCGTTAAAGAGCCCCGCTTCGGATACAAACCCCCCGTCAACGACCCCGAGGGACGTTAACGGAGGGGAGAATGTCTTTTTTCACGTCTAAGGCCCTGCGACCGCCTGAAAACGGTTTTATAAAGCCCTGTCTCCGGCCCTGAATCTTCTCCGGGCCAGCATTGCCGCGGGCACGAGGGCGTATATAATGAGCATGCCAAAGAGGCCGCCCGTCGTCCCGGTTCCCTCCGGCGCTATGGCGCAGCCTCCGTCCGATCCCCCTTCGGAACCCGGCTCGTCGTGCGTCGCGTCGAGGAAATCGGGTATGCCGTCCCCGTCGCTATCGGGAAGCGGCAGTTGCTCTCCGCCCGTTTCAGGGTCGTACTCGTCGTGGTGGCCGTCACCGTTCGAATCGATGAAATTGTCTATCTTTCCGTCGTTGTTCGGGTCGTTGTCTCCTCCGGCTTCCTCGTGGTCGGATATTCCGTCGCCGTCAGAGTCGAGGTCCATGTCGTTGGGTATTCCGTCACCGTCGATGTCGTTCAGGTCGACGCCCTCGAGACCCCGCGTGGCGAAGAAGCCCTGGTAATTGGACCCGTGCTCCCTGTCGTCCGGGATACCGTCGTTATCGGAATCGGAATCGATCTCGTCGTGCACACCGTCCCCGTCCGAATCGACCGTCGGCGTAGGTGTCGCCGTTGGTGTCGGAGGAGTCGGCGGCGGCGGTGTGGACGTCGGCGCAGGTGTCGGCACGGGCGTCGGGCCTCCCGAAGGCGGCGCGAACGTTGGCTTGGGCGTCGGGGACGTGCAGAACTTCGGGCTGTCTATAGGGGTCGTGGAGCATGAGCCCGCTACCCCGGCCGAAGCGCGCGTAAGCTCGATGTTCCAGGGGGCCTCGTCCGGGAAGCAACCGGGATCGGGCCTGTGCCCGCCCTTACTCTGAACGACGCTTCCCTGATTGTCCGGGGTAAATCCGCCCGGGAGCTTGAACGAGAAGCCGAGGCAGCCGTTCAGCGGACAATCGATGTCCTTCCCTGCGTACTTGCCGCAAATGTTGCCCGCCTGGCAGGCCGCGAGCTGGTCGGGCGGGAGAGAGCTCGAGCATCCGCATGTGTTTCCGCTCAGTGTACAGAAGGTCGCCGGCTGGCAGTAGTCGTTCTTGGTGTTGGCGAATTCCTGCGCGAAGCTGCCGAGGTCGACCGTAACGGTGAGGATGCCTGTCGTGGTGTTGTAATCCTTGGTCCAGTTCACGCTTGCCCAGTCGGTGGGACCCGGGCTGAACGTTATCGGGAAGCCCCCGATGTTCGCCCTCTGTATAAGTACGTCGTCCGTGATATTGAGCCCCGGCCCGACGTAAAACTCGTATGTCTGTTTCGTTGTGGACTTCGCGTAGAGGAAGAACACGTAATAGGTTTCCCCGCCTTGAAACACGTTAACGCTCTGTGCGGTCTTTCTCTGCTCCGGCTCGGAAACCGTCGTGTCCACATAGTAAGCGCCGTGGTTCAGCGTCATCATGCTCCTCTGGTAGAGGTCCATACCCGCCATGCGTATTCCGGTGCTCTTGAGGTCCTGGGTATCTTGATTTGTGAGAAGCTGTCTTTCGAGCGGTATACCGAAGCACTCCGCGTTCGTGCAGGGCCTGCCCCATTTCGCGGGACAAACACCCTGGTTGTCCGGACCGAATGAACAATCGCCGTCCCACGAGCACGGAGGATTAGGAGCGTTTGGCGGATGATTTGGGCACGTGCTCTGGCACGTGTTGTTCGTGGCGCAGTCGGGGTAGATTATGGTAGAGAGGTATTCGTACGGGCTCGTCTTTGCGGTATCGAACGACTCGCACTCGGGGGATTCGATAGGAGCATTGAAGAATGGATCCAGATTTACGGATATTGTCTCGCCCTGGGCCGGGCTATTAGCCGGACTTAACAGCCCCGTCAGCGAGCCGTCGTCGTCGTTCAGCACCGTCTGTCTGTCGACGCTGCTGAAATTGCCGAACATGTTCTCCGTCGGGAACGTGCAGTAATTCTGCCTGACCTCGGTCTCGTTCGTCGTGTATGTCCCCGGGTCCCAGAGAGGCTCGAGAACATAGTGCCTGACATCCACATTATGGAAGAAAAGCTTTTCCGAATGGAATGCCGGCGGATAGTAAAACCCGTTCGGCTGCTTCCAGCCTATCGCCGCATTCGGCAGAACGCACGTGTTATTGGCCTTATTTACCGGAACGCCGGGAACGCGCGTGTATATCCACGACGGCTGACCGACTCCCGGTCCGAATTGCGGGCAGTTGCCCGGCTGGCATATCGTCCCGAGCGGCCTTTCTTTTATGTCGAGGTAGGCGTTCGAATCCTGATAATTGGGGCCGTCGTATATGTTGAAGAAGCGCTGATTGACCCCGAAGTTGTCGATCGGCATGCTTATACCCTGGGCCGCCGACCTGCAGTGGTTCGCGTCGCCCGAATCGCAGGCGAGGCCTGAAATTTTCTGGTTCGAGCTCTTGAGGGGGTTGAACGGTCCCGCATCCGATGCAAGGGGGTTGTCGTTCTGCGTCTGCCCGACGAATACGGACTTCGTGGCGAGCTGCCAGAGCCCCGGTATAACGCTCGAAAGCGTGTAGTCGCCTCCCGTAACGAATCCGAGCCCTCCGTTCTGCGTGTCAGAGAGGAAGCTGTTTATAACGAGGTACCACTGGGGCCGGAGCCATATGGCCGCGAAGTTCTGCTGCGGCCAGTGGAAGGACGATATGTAGCTGTCGAGAACCGTAACCATACACCTGCTCCGGTCCGTAGTGCTGCACCTGTTCGGAATCGAAGTCGGGCCGCAGTCGGTGCCGTCGCACCTGGTGGCGAACCTGCCGCCGCCCGCGTCCACTTTCGGGTAGAACGTCTCCTGGTTGACGTCGTTCTTGCCGCCCTGCGCAACGGGCAGGACTGCCGGCACGGGCGCGAGCGTGTTCGGAAGAGTGCCGAAGAAGTTTACTCCTATACAGGCGTCGGTCGCCCCCACGGTATTGAAAGACATCATGGCCGAGCTGCATGAATTGCCTTTGAACGTTCTAAGCGGCGTCATGCCCGTCCTGCCGAAGTTGACTTCGTACGGGTCGCCGCTCCCCGTAACGATCGGGCCGCTCTGGAGCGACGCGTAGGATTCCCATTTCATGCCCTGGGAGAACCCGCTGTTGGCGCTCGAGAGGAGCCAGTAGCAAACGCCGCACCCCGTCGCGCCGACGGCCATGTTGTATTCGAAATCGTTCCAGCCGTTCATTATCCAGAATATGGTCGGATTGAAGATGTCCGAGTTGTAGGGGACGAGCGGAGCCGTAGGGTTGCCGCTCCAGGCCAGGATTCCCGGCACCTGGCGCGGGTTCTGTGGCGTGCTCACCGCCGCGCGGGAAAGGATGCCTATGTTCGAGAAAAGCTTGTTGTTTATCTCGGTGCCGTCTTCTAGGTAGTAGCCATGGCCTATCGACATGAACCCGACGTTCCTCGCCAGGAGCACGCCGTGCGTCGCGTGTATCGTCATGAAACGCGTCATGGATTCCCATACGGTCGTGTCCTTGACGAATGTGTTCGAAGGGGTCTCGCGCGCCATGTGGAAATGGACCGGATAGTGTCCGAGCCGCCCGCCCTGCCCCATCTGGTAGAACTCGACGCCCTGTATCTGGAGCTGCTTGAATCCCTGTCTCGCGCTCGTATGGCCGCCGAAGTAATAATTCGCCGGCGAGCCGCTCAGGCAGTCGTAGGCGCAGGTTGGGTTTGCCGAGTTGAAGGTATCGCCCGCCGAAACTATCCTGATGCTTCGGGTAAGGAGAGCGACAGCGGCCCTCGTATCAGCAGCCGGCTGCCCGTCGACTGAAAGGGTGATGCCCAGAGAGGCCGGGACCTCGGTCAGGGGATAAGGTTCGCCGTTGTGCCTGTGCTGAAGCCCTCCCGCTATCTCAACGCCTGTAAACGCATTTATGACCTTGAAGTTAATAGTAGTATTAGTGGCCGTACTGCTGACAGTCGTTATTTCGAGCACCTCGTTGTTCGCCGGTAGATAATCGGTGGTCGTAACGACGATCCTGTCGCCTGCTTCCCAGTCCACGACACGGTCCACTACGAGCTGCGAGGCGCCGACGTCGACCGTTCCCTTGAGACGGGCCCAGCTCGTTCCGGAGCTCGAGCTCGGGAGACTGTCCGGCAGTGTCGCGCCCTTCTTTCCGTAAAGGTTCAGCGTACCGCCGTAAGATAACGCCAGCGTCTTGTAGCCGAAGTATGCGTTCGGATTGCCGCTATCGACCGGAAGAGAGTGATAAGCGTAGAAATAGTCCGACACGCCGCCGGGCAGGGTCTGCTTCGAAGCCCCTGCCGAGGTCCATATACCCTCGGGCACCCCGCATCTGACGTCCGTTTTACAGGCGACGCCGCTCCCGCCGTTCCCCTGGTCGTCGCCGTAAAGATGTATGGTGAGCTTCCCGCCCGCCGCTCCTATCGGGGTCGTCGGCGTTCCGGCTATGAGGCTCGAATTGTTCTCTATGAGTATGTTATACGCCCAGAAGTTTATAACCGCGTCCTCGAACGTAAGCGAGCCGCCGTTGTATATGTGCACGTTACGGTAGTGATAAGTCCCAGCGGGAACCGTGCATGCGGCGGTTACCTCGAGGTCTTCTCCGTTTCCGGGCGCTATCGCCCCGGCGGTGTTGCACTGCAGCACTGCGGGCGTTTCGTCGAATATGCCGGATACCGAAACGAGGGAGCTCCTCCCCTCGGCGGATGAAAGAAGCGCTCCGGCCCCTTCGAGTTTCGTGCCTGTAAGGTCGGCGCCTTCGAGATTCGCGCCGGCGAGGTCTGCGTTCTTGAGCCTGGCGTTTATGAGTATAGCGCCCGTGAGGTCGGCCCCTGAGAGGTTGGCCCCTTCGAGGTTCGCCTTCGTAAGGTCGGCGTTCCGGAGGCTCGCTCCCGCAAGGTTGGCGCCGACAAGGCTGGAGTCGGCCAGGATCGCGTCGTCGAGAATGGCCCCGTTAAGATCCACTTCCCTGAGATCGGCGTCGAAGAAGTTTGCGCCGCTGAGGTTACATCCCGCGCATTTGTCCGTTTGGACTATCGAGGACACGCTTTCGAGCGTCTCTTCGGGCGCGGTGCTGAGCAGCGATCTCCCGCCTTCGGGAACGATAAACACCGCGACGTTTTTCCCGGATGCGTTTCCGTGATAGAGGAACATATCGTAATCCCCGGCCTCTATCTCTTTGGTTACGCAGTCGCCGTTGGCCTTGGCCCTTACGACTTCATTACCAAGGGCGTCTATTAAAGTCATATAGTGCGTAGCCGTCTTGTCCGCGTCCTGCCAGCAGAAGGTCTGCTCGGTTCTTTCCGTGTATCTGTATGGAATGACGTCATAGCCCTTTTCACCCGTGTCGGTGGTAAGGATCATGCAATCGAGCGATTCGAGGAATACGGCGACAAGGTCTTCCCCGGGTATTGCGAAAATGTCGGGGTTCGAGACGAAATCGTTTTCTGTCCGGACGTTCAGCGTGCCGTTCGTCGGGCCGCCGACAGCCATGTTAAGGCTGACCGGGATGAGGATCAGAAGCAATATCAAAGCGGGTGCGAGAAAGAAGTAGAAACGCTTATTCCCCTTCAGTTTAGACATTAGAATCCTCCATCCATTTGGTTAAGTCAGAAAATACCGGCGGTCACAATTCCCCCAAGAATACAATGGGGAGTGCAACTAATTCTACGGTTCATTTAGAAGCTTTGTCAATTAGCCTCATAATTACATTATAACCGCGGTAAAACGGCATGAATGCGGGCGGGAGGCATTTTAAAAAATGTGTAGTATTGTATTTTGTAATCTCCTAAATCATTATTCTGAATGTGGCGAAGGCGGATGGACGCGAAAAGATAGAATCAGGTGTATATGGCCCGATAAATCCTTGGAGCATGAACGGTATACTGGTGTAGCATGGCAGATAAATTAGTGAGGACTCTCGGCTCATGGTCGGACAGCCGGATTTTATGGCTGGTGCTCATATTCCTTTTCATATTCCTGATAAGGCTCCCGGTCGTGGACGTTTCCGTCATAGACTGGGACGAATCGATATACTTCACCATGGCCCAGGACGTAGCCGAAGGAGGCGTCCCGTATAAAACCACCTGGGACACCAAGGGGCCGCTCCTGTTTCTTACGCTTGCACCCGTCGTGGCTGTCTTCGGAGACAGCATCGCGGCGCTCAGGATTTTCACTTCCGCATATCTTCTTCTCTCTATGCTCTTCGTCTATCTCGTAGCGGCGCGTCTCATGAGCGGCTTCGCGGCCGTTCTGCCTCCACTCTTGTACGGGCTCATGTTCGTCGTGCCCGGCTTCGGAGGGCTTGGATCGAACGGCGAGCTATTCATGATGCTGCCTGTCATACTGGCTATACTCACATATCTCGACTACAGGGAGGGGGGAGCAGGGCATCTGATCTTCCTTTCGGGCGCTTTTTCGGCGGCGGCGTTTTTGATTAAAGCGACCGCTATATTTTCCGCCGCGGCCGTGCCTGTATTCCTGATATACGACTACCTGTCGCGCCGGCCGCGAAGGCAGGGTGCATTCCTCTCGGGAGCCGTGCTGTACGCTGCGGGATTCGCGGCGGCAGCCGCGATCGTCGCGCTCTACCTCGGCGCGAACGGCGCCCTCGGCGCTTTTCTCGAAACCTACTTTATAACGAACGGAAAATTCGTCGGGGCTGTGCCGATCCATAAGGCATTCGTCGACCTGGTCTACTACGTCCACTGGCTTATGCTGAGGAATTTCGAGCTGGTTACGCTTGCAGCCGTCACATGCAGCATCCTTCTTCTATGGAGCGTCGTGAGAAGAAAAAAGGGAAGCGTTAAAACGGACGCCGTCGTTTTCGTCTTCGTGCTGGCGGCGTTTTCACTCCTCGGCGTCGTCTGGGGGAGGCGCATGTTCCCTCACTACTACCTCCAGATGGCCCTCCCCTTCGCGCTCATAGTCGGCCTCGGCGTCGCCTCGCTCGATCTCCGCGCAAACTACGTGAAGGCTCTTTTGGTGCTGGTCGCGGCCATATTCCTCGTTCAATCCCCGATCGCGCGCACTGTCTCAATCACAAGAAACATGGACGAGGATTTTTACGAGCGGAGCGCGTCCTATGCTGTTTCGGATTATATAAAATCCAACTCCGAAGACGGCGACAGCATTCTCGTCGTCGGGGGGCAGCCCATCGTATATTTCCTTTCCGAGAGAAGGCCCGCCATAAGGGACTTCTGGTGGACGGAGCACCACATCGTAATGTACGAGATTCTGAATCTCAGGGAAACGGTCCCTGCGGAGCTCGACAGGAACAAGCCTCTCTACATCGCGTATTACGACGGGCCGCACAAGGAGTTCAAGCTCGGCCTCGACTATCTCGACAATTTCATAGCCGACAACTACACGCTCGAAAAAAATATAGAGGGATACAGAATATACAGGCTCGCTGATTGACGGGTCCTTAAGCGCCCGGACAGGAATTACGCGGGAGAGGCTTTAGCCCCTGACCTCCGCGCCCTTCTCTTTTTCTGCTTGCGGATCTTTTCTCTCTCGATTTCTTTGGCCGGCTTTTTCCCGAGGACTGTTTCTTCGTATCTCGAAACGAGTTCCCTCCGCGCGAGGAAACGGTTCACGCCCTGGGAGCGGTCCTTATCGATTTTTACGGTGATCCCGCTTGGGACGTGTTTTATCCTGACGCAGCTTGAGACCTTGTTCACGTTCTGGCCGCCCGGGCCGCGCGACCTGAGAAACGTCTCTTCGAGGTCGCCCTCGCCTATCCCGAGCTCGGCCATGCGCTCCCTGAGCGCCGATTCCTTTTCGGGGCTGACTCCGAAAACGCTCACGTCCAGTCCTTCGATTTCAGCTTCCCGGCGACGAGCTTTAAAAGGTCGTGCCGCGAGATGATGCCGACGGGCTTGTTGTCGTGGACGACGGGCACCCTGTGGATGTTGTTCTCCAGCATCTTCACGACTATGTCGGAGAGGTGCTCGTCTTCCTTCGCCGTGATGACGGGATGCGACATGATGTCCTTCACCTTGATGCCGCGGGCCTCCTCGTATGCCTTTTCGAGCTCGGGCTTCGACATCCATTCGCCGAAGAGGCTCGGGGCGAAGATACGTGAAAGGGGCACCGCGTGCCTCTTCGAGGAAAAGTCCGACTCTGTGACTATCCCGACGAGGTTTCCCTCGGCGCTTATGATGGGAAGCCCGCTCACGCGCTTGTCCAGCATGAGGAGAGCGGCTTCTTCGAGGTTCCGGTCTTCGTAAAGAACCGCGACCGGCTGAGACATTATATCCTTAGCTTTTATGGACACGTGTTACCCCCTGTGTGAGAACGGCCGGATTCTTGAATCGCCCGCTGGCGTCGTTTCGCTATTCGTCCGAAGAGACCGCTTCCTCGCGGCTCTTTATCAGCTCGGAGCTCTTTTCTTTCATCTCCCGGAGCTCGACAGTCGTCCGGGCGGCCTCGCCGATGTAAGAGGGCGTCGTCTCCCTTTTGGCCTGGAGGCCTTCGAAGAGCCTCGACGCCCCGAGTAAAATGAGCGCGATGACGATTATTGCGGCGATTATTTTAGGGCTCATGAGCTTCAATTATAGGCCCCTTCGGCGCGCGCTTCAACAGCCCCTGAAGGCCCTTCCCCTTCCTTGAAAGGATACCAAAAGTATATATACTATCATCCATGGATCCTAAGGAAATAAGAGCGATGATAGAGGCTAAGCTTAGCAGTACTTCCATCGAAGTAGACGGCGACGGCACCCATTTCGAAGCGGTGATCGTATCGCCCGAGTTCGAGGGGAAATCCCTTCTCGAGCGTCACAAGCTTGTCTACGAAGTCCTTGGCGACGCGATGAAGGAGCGCATACATGCCCTTTCGCTCAAGACATACACCCCGAAGCAGTGGGAAAGCATGAAGGCCGGCGCCTAGGGCGCGGCTAATTCGTACAGGAGGCGGTAACAGTGGAAGACACAGCGAAAAAAATAGAATCCCAGATAGCGGACAATAAAGTAATCCTTTATATGAAAGGCAGCCGCGACATGCCGCAGTGCGGCTTTTCGGCGAGGGTAGTCAATATCCTGAACTCTTATGGAGTTGAGTATGAGACGGTCGACGTATTGTCAGACCCCGATATCAGGCAGGGAATAAAGGACTACTCCAACTGGCCGACGATCCCCCAGCTTTATGTAGACGGGCAGTTCATAGGCGGCTGCGACATCTGCATCGAGATGGACCAGAGCGGGGAGCTCGGCGGCCTTATTAAAGAGGCATTCAGGGAATAAACCCCTTATTTATCCCTCCATTCGTCAAAGTAATCGGAAAGCCTGTCCCTGAGGAAGAGCCTCGCGCGTAGAGCGCGGGACTTCACAGCCGGGACAGAGAGGCTAAGGGCCTCGGCTATCTCCTTGCTCGTCATTCCTTCGACGTCCTTCATGTGAAAGACTATCCTGTAATCGGGCGGCAGCTCCTGTATGGCCTTGTTTATCAGAAGCGCGCCTTCCCTGCCGAGGAGCCTGGAATCCGGGGCCTCGCTGAAATCCTTTTCCTTGACGCCCTCTATCATCCCGTAGTCGTTATAAGGCTTATAGTCTTCGAGACTTATGTTCTTGTCCCTGTAACGGGCGGAGTTCCGGAGGTACATGTAGGCCGCGTTCGACGCAACCCTGTAGAGCCACGTCGAGAACTTCGCCTCGCTCCTGAAGGACGACAGCTTTTCGGCAAGTATGATAAAGACCTCCTGTAGAACCTCCTCGGCGTCTTTCGGATCGCCCGTCAGCCTGTAGGCGAGCCTGTATACCCTGTCGCCGTACCTGTTTACGAGCTCGTTGAACGCCTCCTCGTCGCGCTTGGCGACGAAAAGCGCTACCAGCTCCTCGTCCCGAAGGTCTTCCAAATCATGATCCTCGCTCAGGAGATGCTCACCGTCCATGATCATGCCTCCTTGTCTTTGTTCAGTGTTAACGCTTTGACCCTTCATTTTTATTTCCTCCGCTGGTCATAGTTGACCGGTCTTCTTGTTGACCTGTAAAAATAAATACAGGACCTTTATGCATCCGCCGCTGCCGCCGCAGCCTCTTCCGTGCGTTTGATACATATGCTGAAAACCCCTTCCCCGAGCCTCGGGATCATCCCCGGGTCGTTAAACGCCTTAGCGAGAACGTAAACGCCTTCGAAGTAGGCTATGATCGCCCGCGAGGTCGCCCGCGTGTCGGTATCCGCCGGCAGATCCCCTTCGCCGACAGCCTGCGCGATCACCCTTTCGAGCGACATTGCCCAGTCCTCGAATATGTCGGCTATCTTCTGCCGTATGACCTCGTCCTGCGTGCTGAGCTCGAGCGCGAGGTTGCCGAACCCGCACCCTGTCATGCAGCCCCCGCACTCCTTGGACTTCGACTGGAATTCGTACGACCTTCTCAGCATGGATTCGAGCTTCTTCAAAGCCGGGACCCTGGCGCAGCATATGGGCTCCAGCATCTCGCCCTTGTAGACCTGCCATATGGTGTCTATGGCTTCCAGGGTAAGGTGCCTCTTCGACGGGAAGAAATGGTAAAAACTCCCCTTCTTAACCCCCGCATGCTCGCAAAGCTCCTGTACGCCGACGGCGTTATAGCTCCGGTTCCCGATAAGCTCTATCGCGCTGTGAATCAGATTTTCCCTTGCGTCGCTCGTTCTTCCCACTTTATCCTTCCTGTGACGGCCGATAGTTGACCGTACGGTAAAATAATAACCTCTCGTGGAAGATTGTCAAGAGAATCTCCTGCTAATTGGGCCGATTTACCGGGAATAACCTAGGGATAAACTGCAAAAGTGGTTGGTAAAACTGGAGATTTTGTAATTGCGACGGGGCCGGGATTTCCCCCCGAACCTCACCCTCCCCGGCCCGCCGCAGGTTTCCATACAGTCAGTTCTGCTCTATAAGGCTTCTCAGCGCGGCGGCCGAGCTCGAATTCCTGAGGGTCGAAAGGGCGCTCTTCTCGATCTGCCTTATCCTCTCCCTAGTCAGGTCGAACTTCTTTCCTATCTCGTCGAGCGTGAAGCGCCCCTCGTATCCTATGCCAAACCTCATCTTGAGTATCTCCCTCTCCCTCACGTCGAGGATATGAAGCGCATGCCCGACGCACTTCGGAATGGAAAACTCCGCTATCAGCGAATCGACCGGCACGCTCTCCTCGTCGGCCAGGTAATCGGCGAAGGTCGCCCTGTTCCCGTTCCATACCGGCGAATCGAGGCGAACGGTGTTTCTGGTGGTGGCCGATTCCAGCACCTGCTTAACGTTCTCGGCGCTCATCTCCACAGCCGGGGCGATCTCGGCCGGGAGCGGCTCCCTCCCCCTCTCTTCCATGAACCTCGCCCGCTCGGTCCATACCTTCCCCGCTTTTTCGAGAACGTAAGCAGGTATTTTGACGGTCCTGTTCTGGTTGAAAACCCCCCTTATCATCGCCTGGTTTATCCACCAGCAGGCGTAGGTCGAGAACCTGTAACCCCGCGTGTGGTCATACCTGTCGACAGCCTTCATAAGGCCGAGGTTCCCTTCCTGTATGAGGTCCAGGAACGGAACCCCCCTTCCGACGTACCTCTTCGCGAGGCTGGCTACGAGCCTCAGGTTGGCCTTGACGAACCTCCCTTTGAGGCGCGCCTCGGCGGCTGTATAAGCGTCGTGGAGCTGGATAAGTCTTCTAATCCCTTCGACGGTGGGGCCGCTGGACCCAGACGCGCTCTCTTCACAGCCTGCCATCTCCCTCGCATCAGCCATGAGTTTTACGAAATCCTGATTATTTTTCCTTCCTAAAAGTGCTGCTATATTTTTTTCGATACGGAGCTTTTCGGCCCCGGAGACTTTTATCTTCGCCGCGTTTCTGACCTCTTCCCCCGCGCTCATGAGGGACTCCATCCCCACTTCCTTGAAATAGGCGTTTACGAGCCTTAGCTCGTGGTTGAGGTCGTAGGGGTTTTCCGCTTCCTTACGGCCTTCCTCTGCGGTTTCTGCCTCCTCTGCCCCGGCGTCTTCCGTAAAGCCGTAACCCGTATCCCCGTCTTCGTAATAGCCGTCGTCCATGAAGCCATGCTCAGGGCCGATCCCGGTCGGTATCGCTTCGAATGAAATTCCTCTCTGCATGTGACAGCCCTCCTTGATTACCGTTTTAGAACCCCGAGCTTCAATGGGGTTCTAATAGGAAACTACGGAGGCACCGAGGAGAGCGGATTGACCTGTGTAGAAAATTCCGGCTATGCAGGCCGTCATGAGGCAGGCCAGCGTGGCAGCGACGAGGGCTCTTAAGCCAAGGGACGCGATGTCCCTTTTCCTCTCCGGGGCGAGCGCGGTGAGCCCGCCGACGAATATGGCCATCGAGGCCACATGAGCGAAGCCGCAGAGGGCGTACGAGGCGAGGACGGGAGAGCGCGGGTCCGTTATGAGCCCGTCTCTCATGGCGGCCGCGAGGTCGCGGTAGGAGACGACCTCCGTCAGGACAGCCCTCTCGCCGATGATTTTCGAGACTGTATAGGCGTCGTCGATCGAGACGCCGATAAGGAGCGTAAAGGGATAAAAAAGATAGCCGAGCATGCCTTTAAGCGACCAGTCGACGTTTATACCGAAGATGCCGTTTATATAGCTCCCCGCGCCGCCAGTGAATAGGTCGAGGAGCGCGACGAGGCCGAGGACGGCAATGAGCAGGGCCGTTATGCCGATTATGAGCTTGACCCCGTTCTCCGCCCCGTTGATTATCGCCTCGAAGAGCCCGTCCTCCCTTTCGTAGTGGGGCTCGACGCTCGTGCCGAGGGTCTCGGGGACAGAATCCTCGGGGACCATGAGCTTCGACATCGCAAGCGCCGCCGGGGCGGAGATTATGGAGGCCGATATGAGGTGCCCGGCGATAGTCGGGAACTCCGCTTGGAGGCTGTATACGTAAACGGCCATTACGTTAGACGACACCGTCGCCATCCCTGCCGTGAGGACAGTACACAGCTCCGAGCGCGTCATGCGGCCGAGGAATGGCTTAATGGTGAGGGCGGACTCGACGCCGACGAAGATGTTCGACGCCGTGCTGAGCGATTCGGCCCCCGAGATTCTCATCAGCCTCGTGAAAACGTAGGCGAAGGCCTTTATCACCCGTGGCATGACGTTATAGAAATAGAGCACCGACATAAGCGAAGAGAAGAAGATAATGGTAGGGAGCCCCTGGAATGCGAGGAAAAATCCCAGCGACTCCTCGCCCTCCGGGTTTTTCACTCCCGGCGGAAGCGCGAGCCTCCCGAAGAGGAACTCCGCCCCGGCGGAGGCCGAATCGAGCACCTTCACGACGACGTCGTTAAGATAAAGGAAGACCTTCGTTCCCGCGGGCGCCAGGAACACGAACGCCCCGAAGACGAGCTGGAGCGCAATCGCCCAGATTATTACCCTGAAATTGACATTCTTTCTGTTGGCCGAAAGAACCCAGGCGATGCCGAGGAGTATGAAGATACCTGCGAAGCTTACGAGGTTATAAATGCCCACTTCCTTAAGCTATCCTCTTATTTTTATGATACTTTGCTTCGGTCCGTAACCGATTGAATCCCGTGGGACGATTCCTCGCCGATTTCTTACATCAATTACTTGTTTCCCACATGCCCCGCGCGATGCGCCGGTCGGGGACGGACGGCCCGGCCCCTTTCGTAAATCTCAAATTCGTATACAATATATCCCACAACACGGAGGAATTTAATGGTTGCAAAGGCAGTTCAGGCAAGCGTAATTCTATTTTTCCTCTTATTAACCGGGTGTAAAGGTCCGACCAACGTAAACGTATTCAAGGCTCCCGAGGCGACGTACACGAGCTACGACGTCATCCTCATTCCTGATTTCAGGAAGACAGATCTCGAATGGGTGCCCTACGATTCGGGCACTGTCATAGCGGATATGATAGCCGAGGAGCTCCGGACCCAGAACAAATTCAAGGTCATAAGCCGTGCGGACGACACCGGCGGCTTGGAAAACCAGAGAATTCTCGTCGTCGACGGCATCGTAAGCGGTTATACACGCGGCTGTAAATACTGCGAATATGCGTTCATGGGCTTCGACGACAGGGGCAAAATGTCCGTTCAGGTCAGGGTTACGCTGGTCGATGAAGTTACGGGGAATATACTCGCCGACGTCGGCATAGACGGGAGAGCGAAGCCCCCGGGTACCGGGAACAGCAAGTACTTCAGGGTAGTAGACGAAATCGTTAAGGTAATCGACGCCGTGAACGACGGGCAGTCCTGATTACCCCATAAAAATACTATAACGATCTCCCGCCCTTTGCAGGTTCACGGTACAGGTAACCGGATACTACCCGGATTCTCAGAGGCAAACCGGAATCCCGCATTCTAGGCCGCGCAGAAAGCGCGTCTGCCTTTTGAATCTCAAACGGTTACTTAAACTGAAAATTGTCAGCTCCGGCAAGGGGGAGAGGTTGCGGTGAGGGATAAATGAAGCTTAAAGCACTGTTTTTTATACTCGGGGCCGTAATAGGCTTTTTCATAGCCTACCCCGAGCAGGGTTTAATAATAGCCGCGGCGGCAGGTGTCGCCCTTGGCGCGGTAACGGTATTGATCGCGTGGGTGCTCGAGCCCTACGTAAAAGCCTGCAGCACGAGGTCGCTCTTGGGCGCGGCCGTCGGAATGGTCGCCGCCTCGTTCGCTTTTCTCGCGGTAAACAGCATTCTTGCGCGCCTTACTCTCCCCTCGGGGATAGTGTCTTTCGCATCCGCCGTCATTTTACTGACCCTCTTTCACATCGCCGTAACTGTGGGGTACAAGAAGGGGAAGGAGATCGAGGGGCTCCAGCAGCAACAGCAGTCCCTGTCTTCGAGGCGTCCTCAACAGCAGCAGAAGGCGGCAGCGGAAACGAAGATTCTCGATACGAGCGTCATCATCGACGGCAGGATAGCCGACGTCGCCGAGGCCGGGTTCATAACCGGCCAGATGATAGTGCCCAAGTTCATAATCAAGGAGCTCCAGCATATCGCCGATTCCTCCGAGCCTATAAAGCGCGTCAGGGGAAGGCGCGGGCTCGACGTGCTGAAGAGGATGCAGAAGGATATTCCGAACGTTTCCATAAAGATAACGAACCACGATTTCCCTAATATTAAAGAAGCCGACCTCAAGCTCGTCGAGCTCGCCAAGAGGCTCCGGGGAATCATCATCACCAATGACTTCAATCTCAACAAAGTGGCCGGCCTTCAGAACGTCAAGGTTCTCAACCTGAACCAGCTTTCGAGCGCCATCAAGCCCGTGGTGCTTCCGGGAGAGACGATGTACATCCACGTCGTCAAGGAAGGAAAGGAAGAAAACCAGGGCGTAGGTTATCTGGATGACGGAACGATGGTTGTCGTCGACGACGCGAGAAAATATCTCGGCGACGAGATAACCGTCTCCGTCACGAGCGTCCTCCAGACCCCTACGGGAAGGATGATATTTTCACGGGTGAAGGACGAGGACGGAAAGCCCATGGTGTCGGAATCGCGTGGCTGATATGACCGCCTCGGCGATAATAACCGCCGGAGGAAAGGGGATGAGGTTCGGCGGCGAAGCGCCAAAGCAGTTCGCGGCGCTCGGCGGAAAACCGCTTCTCGCCCATTCCGTGGAGACTTTTTCGAGACTGGACGTCATCGGCGAAATCGTGCTCGTCGCGCCTGAGGATTGGATAGAGTACGCCGAGAGGGAGATAGCCGGAATAGCGGGCTCGAAGGTGAGCCGCGTCGTCCCGGGAGGCCCAGAAAGGCAGCACTCGGTCGAGAACGGTTTCAGTGCGCTTTCGGGTAAACCGGACGTCGTCGTGATTCACGACGGCGTGCGCCCTTTCGCCGAGCCATCGCTGATAGAAGAGGTTACACGCGAGGCATTCCAACACGGCGCCGCGCTCGCCGCCCTGCCGGTAGGAGACACGGTGAAGAGGGCGAACTCTGCCGGACTCGTCGAGGCGACTATACCGAGGGATGCTCTATGGCTCGCCCAGACCCCGCAGGCATTCAGGTACGGGGTTCTGAGGGAGGCGTTCGAAAGAGCACGGGCAGACAGCTTCGTGGCGACGGACGAGGCGCTCCTGGCGGAGAGGATCGGCGTCGGCGTGAAGCTCGTCGCGGGCTCGCCTTACAACATAAAGATAACGACGAGGGAAGACCTCGTCCTCGGTGAGCTTATACTCAGCCTGCGGAAGGCCGGAGCGAAGGCCGGAGCGAATGAACGAGTGGAGTGAGAGACGCACGATGCACAGGATAGGATTCGGCTTTGACGCGCACAGGTTTTCGAGCGATACGAGACTCGTTCTCGGCGGCGTCGAGATACCGTTCGAATTCGGGCTCAAGGGACACTCCGACGCGGACGTTTTGACGCACGCCATATGCGACGCCCTCCTCGGCGCGGCTGGCGAGGGAGACATAGGTGCCCATTTCCCCGATAAAGACCCGAAATGGAAGGGCGCTTCGAGCCTCACGTTTCTGAAAGAAATACTTTCCCTCCTCGGCTCCAAAGGCTATAACGTCGTGAACATAGACAGCGTCATAGTCTGCGAGAAGCCGAGGATAGCGCCCCACGTGGCCGGGATAAAGAGCTCTCTCGCAAAGGCCTCCGGCCTTCCGGAAGACGTTATAAGCATAAAAGCGACGACGACGGACGGCATGGGATTCACCGGGCGCGGCGAAGGTATCGCATCCTACGCTGTCGCGCTCATAGAATCCGCGTCCTGACGCCACACCCTGCACCATAATTATTTCACCCTCAGACGCGGCCCGTATTTTTCCAAATGACATTTGAGTATCAGCCCCTCTTCGTCTTATAATTGATTACCTTCACACCGGCCGCGCTCATGATACGCCCTGCCCAAAACGCTCTCCTTGAATTTTCGTCGAGATTCCCGATAATCCCGCCTCTCGCGGGTCTCGCCGCCGGGATTATACTTTGCGGGTATCTGGAGAATCCCTGGCTCTGGCTCGCTATACTCTCCCCGCTCGCGGGGGCGGCGGCCCTTTTCATCCCCCCGCTCAGGTTTTTGCTGCTGCTCCCGGTCGGACTCCTCCTTGCCTCGCCGGCTCCGTATACAGCGGGCGGCGCGCTCGAATCCTACGCGGGAAGAAGCGTCGACATAGGCGGCTCGCTTTACGTATCTCCCGAAAAGAGGGAGCGGGGCTCCCGCATGTTCATCGAAGCCGATTACGTCATAGAGGGCGGTGAAGTTAAACCCGTGACGGGACGAACGGCTATCTATACCGACACGCTCGTGCCGGGGCTTTCGTATGGCGACAGCGTGCGCGTCGTAGGCGTCAAGCTGAGGCCGATAAAGAATTTTAGAAATCCCGGCGCGTTCGACATGGAGGCCTTTTTCGGGAGGCAGGGTATTTATACCACGGGCTACGTCGAAGGCGGGGAGCGGATAATCTCCTTCGGAAGGGGCGAGGGATACGGCCCGGTGCTTCACGGCCTCGACAAGCTCAGGCACAGGTTCGGAAATTTCGTGAGATTAGGTTTCCGTCAGCCGGCGAGCGAGGTGCTGAACGCATTGACCATAGGCGAGGACGGGGGCATACCGAACGATCTCAGGACGGAGTTTTCGAACGCGGGCGTGGCGCACGTGCTTTCCATATCCGGGCTTCACGTCGCGGCCGTCGCGGTCGTCTTCTATTTCCTTTTCAAATGGCTCCTCAAGAGGTCTGAGTACATGATGCTGAGGTGGAGCGTTTCAAAAATTGCAGCCGCCCTCACGATACTCCCGCTCTTTTTCTACATGGCCCTCGCGGGATTCTCGACGCCCACGATAAGGGCGTTCATCATGATCTCGATCTTCCTCGTCGCGATAATGGCCGGGAAGAACGAGAACAAGATAAACACGCTCGGCGTCGCCGCGTTCGTTATTCTCCTCATGCGGCCCGAGG
>PJQE01000004.1_pt1 | contig 34226 bp, 57 predicted proteins | sample 1503751 | NCBI WGS metagenome assembly PJQE01 (sample SAMN07775948, study PRJNA414020) | Biofilm metagenome, whole genome shotgun sequencing project. | reverse complement strand
CGGCGGGCTGCGTCGCGACGGGCGCGCGCGCCAGCTCGGCCAGCCGCTCGATCGGCGCGAACGCGCCGACGATGTTCTTGTCGTCGTACTTCGGGTCGCCGGACTTCTCGACCTTCACGCGGCCGGCGAACGGCTTGCCGTGCAGCTGGACGGTGTCCTGCAGGACGGCATCGAACTTGATGGCGGCGAGCAGCTCGTTCAGCTGCTCCTGGCCGATGCGCTGCGCCTTCTCGCTCGGGTTGCTGGTGTTCAGCCGGGTCCAGACCTTTCGGCCCTTGTGCTCGCCGTCGAGGATCGTCGTGACGATCTCGATGTACTCACCCTTCTTGTCGTTGGTCGGCTTGACGTCCGACTCGGTGATGGACATCGGATACCAGCCGGTCGGCAGGAGGCCGTAGCTGGCATCGCGCTTGGGCAGGTTCTGTTGGCTGAAGCCATTGCGAAGTTGTGCCACTGTGATCTCCTTTCAGGCGGGTGGTGGCGGTTCAGGCGGCCTGGGCGGCCGGTGCGGGAAACATGGCGGCCTGCACCGTCGAGAAGACCAGGGCCGGGTTGTTCGGCAGCTGGATCTCCGGCGGCATGCCGTAGCGGTTCTTCGCGTAGAAGGCCGGCCGCTCCTCGGTGTAGAGGATGCGCTCGCCGAAGCCGGTGCCGCGCACGACCTCCTTCTTGAACCCCACGTCGTCCTTCTGCGTGTAGGTCTTGAAGTTCTGGAAGAAGACGGCGTCGCTCCACTCCTGGAGAAGGGCCGCCGCGCGGTCGTGCAGCTTGATCTGGTAGCGGTCGTACGGCTCGCTGCGCGGGTCGTCGAACCGCTTGATCTTGCTGTGCGCGATCAGGATGACCTGCAGCCCGCGCGCGTCGCGCAGCGCCGCGAGCCCGGCGAAGAACTCGCGCCAGACGTCGTCGGCCGCCAGGTAGCCCTTGCCGTAGCCGGGCGTCTCGATGTCGGCCCAGCCGTTGCGCGCGCAGGTCTCGGCCCAGATGATCGGCTCGAGCCAGTCGACGCTGTCGACGCCGACCGTGCCGAAGTCGTGCTGGTCGTTGTAGAGCGCGCCGAGCACCTCCTGCAGCTCGGCCCAGCCGCCGGTCACGCGGTGGCGCGGCGTGTCGAGGCGGCCCTCGCCGTCCTCGAGCTGGATCAGGAACGGCGCCGGCGCGCTGGCCACCAGCGTGGTCTTGCCGACGCCGTGCGGCCCGTGGATCGCAAGCCGCGGCGGCTTGATCTCGACGCCGCGCTTGATCTTCGAAAGGTCGAAAGCCATTGTGATACCCGTGCGGTTGAAGAATCAGTCGGCTGCCAGCGTGCGCGCGTACACGCGCCTGGCGATGTCCTGGACCCGCTTGCCGTCGCCAGCGTCTGCAGCCGCCCGTGCCTCGTAAAGGGCAGCGTCGCCGTCCACGTGCCTCGACTTGATGAATCGAAGAGGGCGCAGGATGTGCGGCACCTTGCGGCGGCGGTCGCGCAGCACGCTGTCGACCTTGAGGCGATCCACGAGAGGCATCTGCTCCATGGCGTCAGGCCTTGATCTCGATCGACGTCGAGCCTGGCTTCGACTCGAAGAACTTGGCGGCCTGCGGCAGCGAGGCCGACGGCAGGTTGCGCAGCTCGCGCACCGAGACCTCGGCCTTCCATGCGAAGACCTTCTGCACGGGCTCGGTCAGGTCGTTCCAGGCTGCGCGCAGCGCCTCGGTGTCGACCTTTCGGCTCACCGAGTAGGTGGCGGTGACCTTGTGGGCGCCGGCCGCCTTGGTGACCGAACCCTCGGTCTTCGCCGGGTCGCGCAGCATGTCGGCGATCAGCGCGTCGATCGCGCGTCGCGTGGCGACGATGGCGTCCTCCTCGGCCTTCACCGCGATGCGCTGGGCGACCAGCTGCTCGAGGGTTGGTGCGTCGTTCTTCATGTCCGTCCTGTCTGGGTGTGGAGTATAGGCATTGTGAAGATCACGTCAACAGCTTTGTGATACCTCAGTCGAGGGATTGCTCGGCCAGCTCGCGCGCCGCCTGCTCGCGCCACGAGGTCTTCGTGATCTCGCCCAGCTGCTCCCAGGTCGGGTGGCAGTGCGCGCACGCGCTCTCGTAGGCGCGCTTGGCGCGCGCGTCGACAGCCGAGGGGTCGAGCACGGCGCGGAAGCTGGGCACGGTCTCGGGCCAGGCGACTGAGTCGGCGAGCAGCGAGTGGGCCTCGCGTTCGTTGCGGGGGTTCATTCGTTCTCCTGTCGATCGAACAGCATGTCGAGCGGCGACACCTCGGACGACGCCGCGATGTAGTGCAGCTTCAGGTCGTCCTCGAGATCGACCCAGCCGACGCGCCGGTGCGGGCAGTCGACGTGGCTGCACTCGGAGACCACGTTGTTGACGGCGCCTGGCCGGCGCAGGCAGATGCGGCAGGCTTCGCTCACTTGCGCGCCTTCACCATCAGCGCGCGGCGGACGCCATCGGCGATCAGGCCCCGGAAGTCGAAAGCCATCGGCGGCATCCTGCCGCTCGCGTCCCACTCCTTCACCGTTTCGTCGGCGATGCCGTCGATCTCGCTCTCGGTCGGCTTCGCCGCCGGCCCGACCAGGCAGTTGCGCGCCTCGTCGAGTCGCTGCAGCAGGAAGTCGACGTGATCGAGGTAGTAGCCGGCGAAGCTGGTGCGATGCTCGCGGATCCACAGCTCGCGGGCGTCGTCCTGCTGGGCCGGCGTCAGCTCACTCAGGCGCTTGTCGCGAACGGCGTCGAAGTCCGGCGCGCGGCGCTTCGTCTGCCGCATGCAGCTAGCGTTGCCGCACCGCCCGTCGGCGTGCCCGGCATCCCCGCAATCGGCCGGCGCGCCGCTCGCCGGGCCGAAGGGGGCCAGCTGCGCCGCGATGAACGCCGCGGCCTGCTGGTCGGAGAAGCGCCGGTCGGCCTCGTCGGCCATGCGCTGCAGGCGCCGCACGATGTAGTCGGTCGCGAAGAAACGCTGACCCTCGGTCAGCGCGTATACCGCGCGGCGCAGCCATTCGCCATCGCGCGACGGGTGGTCGTTGTCGATCGTGCTCACGCCGCCTCCGCTGCAGCCTTCGCGGCCGCGTAGTCGTAGTGCGGCACCTTGCGGCCACCCAGCAGGAAGCCCCAGGTGTGCCGCTTGCCGCCGAAGAACGTGAACAGCGTCAGCACGCCGGCCGGCGACACGCTGTCGATGCGGTGGAAGTCCTGGGCGCGCCGCTTCTCGGTGTCGCCGGCGCGCAGCAGGCGCTTCACGCAGAAGATGTCCTCCTCGACGTAGTAGCCGTCGAGGATCAGCGTGCGGTAGTCGGCCGGGTGGTCGTGCTTCTCGCGGTCGTAGTCCGGCGTGTGGATGATGTGCAGGCGCGGGCGGATCGGCACCCAGCTGCGCACGTCGTAGTGGCCGCCGCGGTTGTCGTCGACCCAGCGCAGGCACCACCTCGGCAGCAGCCACAACCGGGTCATGTAGATGCTGCCGTCCTCGTGGTACAGCGTGTAGAACGGCCGCTGCACGGCGTACGCGAAGAGCGCGTTGACGACGGCCGGCCTGGCCAGCACGCGAGCCAAGGCGGCCCACGGGTCGCGCAGCGCCTGCAGCACGATGTTCGGGCGCGGCTCGACCAGGTCGGCCAGCTCGCCGTCGGTCAGCGGCTCGAGGTCGGGGTGTTCGGTGAATCGCATAGGGTCAGCCCAGCGCGTAGTTGACGAGCTCGATGACGGCCCACCAGCAGCCCAGCGAGAACGCCAGGCAGGCCCAGCGGCCGGCGACGACAGCGGCGCGGGTCACGCCTGCAGCTCCAGCGTCGGCATGAACTGGCCGATCACCTCGGGGAACGCCGCGTAGAGCCGGTTGCGGTTGTGCGGCGTCGCGTACTCGAGCGCGCGGCCGATCGAGCGCAGGAACAGGTCGCTCGACTCGGCCATCGTGCGGGCCGCCTGGCGCAGCGGGTCGGCCTTGTCGAGGGCGGCCTCGACGGCCTGGATGCGCTGGACGATCTCCGTCGAGATCGTGCCGCCCTGCGTGGCCGGATTGCGGATCTGGCCGGCCGGCGGGCCGATGTGCTTGTGCGCGGGGGTATGGAACATGGCGACGCTCCTCAGAGGTTGAACTCGTAGGTCAGGTGGATGGCCGGCGAGCTCTTGGGCGGCGCCGGGATGAGGTGAAGACGGAAGCCGGCGCCGACCGCCACGCTGGGCACGACGATCGGCATGACGGGGGTGGCCTGGTAGCCGGTGGCCGCGCCGACGGCGACGTGCACGCGGTCCTCCATGAACGAGAAGACGCGGCCGCCGTAGAAGCTGACCCGGCGCTCGCTGTTGCGGTAGACGCCGACCTGGTAGCCGGCGTCGCCGCGCCAGAACAGGCCCGGGTTGACGTTGTTGAAGTCGCGGTTCGGGAAGTGCTGGCTGACCAGGTGCACGCCGACCACGTCGGCGGCTGCATTCGCGCTGGCGAGCAGCGCGGCGGCGAGGACGACGGGCTTAAGCATTGTGAAGGCTCCTGGTTGAAGAAGGCGCCGTGAGGCGATGTGGGGACTGTACATCACAATGGTTATAGATGTCAAGCGGCCGGCTCGCGTCGCAGCCGCACGTCGTACTCGTCGTGCACGGACGCCGCGGCAGCCTGGCGGTCTTCCGCGCGGACGTAGAGGCGCGTCGCCCCGTCGGCGCTGAAGGCGCACCACAGATCGGCCGGCGCGCCCCAGTACGTGCCGTCCGGCGCGTAGTCGCCATCGGTGAACCGGACCCGCTGCAGGTACAGCGGCTCGAGGTTCTCGCCGAGCCTGTTGGCCTGGCCGAGCGGCGCGCCGTAGCGGCAGTTGACCGGGTCGTCGCGCAGGATGGCATTGATGTCGACGCGCTTCATGCGTCGCCCCCGGTCCAGCCGTACTCGGGGCATCCGCCATCGACGGCAGCGGCGTTGAAGCCGTGCGCGCGCAGCAGAGCCACCATGGCATCGGCGGTCTCGCGCTCGTTATGGCCGCAGCAGATCTTCAAGCGCGGACGCGTTGCCTTGACGGCGTGGTCGATCTTCACCTCGGCGTCGAAGACCGGCGCAAGGCACCACGGCAAGCCGTCGAGAGTGACGTGGCAGACGTTTGGCATTGTGATACCTCAGGCGAACAGCTGGCGGTAGGCGGCCTCGGTCACCAGCTTCCCGTCGACATACAGCCGGCTCGGGAACTGGTGGTAGATGCGGCCGCTCGGCGTGCGCTTGAGCACGCGCTGCGTGCGCAGCTCGATGTCGTGCATGCCGTCGGCGACGGCCCGGCGGGCCAGGAAACTGATCTCTCCGTCGGACTGACCGATCGCGGTGACGCGTGCGCCGGCCAGCTTGGCCTCGACGCGGTCCGCCCACCGTTCGGCCGCTGCCTTGCCGTACTCCTTGGCGCGTCGCGCGATCTCGGCAGCGGTCAGGTTCGACACGCCGGCGCTGGCGCGCAGGGCATGCGCGTAGTCGGCCTCGAGGCGCGGTGCTTGGACAAGGATGGCGGTGCGGGTGGTGCTCACGATGCCTCCGTAACCCAACGGGCCATGCGAACCCGTCGGCGCGCCATCGGGCTGCCGGCGACGGGGCGCGCCTCGCGGCTGCCGGTGTCGATGTAGAAGCCGCGGTGCATCGCGACGAAGTGGCCGGTGACGACGACGAGCAGGGGCCTGTCGTCGCAGCCCGTTGCCTTGGCGACCGCCGTCAGCGTGGGGCCGACCTTCCGCTCGGCGCGAGGGTTCAGCTGGTCCCAGCTGCCGTAGCGGCCGCGCGGGACCGAGATGGTCTTGCTGCGGCGAGCGATCGGCATCGGCTCGGCCTTCATGCCGAGCAGGCGCAGCACGGTCTCGACGTGGCCGACCGTCATGCCGCCGCGCTTGGGCTCGAGCGCCAGGTCGCGGCCGACGGTGTCCTTGACGGGCCCGCGGATCTCGGCGAGCGGGCGGCCGGTGAGGGCGGCGATGGCGGTCGGGCCGCACCAGAGGTGGCCGTCGGTGTCGCGGTCGTAGGCGACCGAGAAGAGGCGCGTGCCGGGGTTGTGGAGGAAGGTCACTTCGCGCTCCTCTTCGCCTTGCGCGCCTTCGCGCGCTCGGCCTTCTCGTGCGCGAGCCTGGCGCGCAGCGCCTGGCCCCAGACGGCCGCGATGTCGATCGTCTCGGTGGTCCGCAGGCCCTTGGGCCGCAGCTCGAGGAACGAGCCGCGGACGGTGACGATGACGGCTCGCAGGCCCTTGTCGCGGACGTACGCGCTGGTCTGGCGCGTGACGGGGCTGGTGTCGGAGGAGGTCACTTGCGGGCCTCCCAGTTCTTCTTGGCCTGCGCAGCGGCCGCACGGCTGTGGTGGTCGTTGCGGATGTACTCGGCCTGGCCGCAGAACTGCTCGCCCTTAGCCAGGAAGTCGAGGACCGGCAGCACGTACGTGTCGAAGTAGCACTTGGCGTCGCCGTGCAGCGCGGCAACGACCTTGTCGTCGCCGGTGAACATCTCGTGCTTCGGATCGAGACGCGAGCGCAGCAGCTCGACGGCCTTCATCTGGGTCTTGGTCAGGGCCATGGGCAGCCTCAGTTGATCGACAGCTCGTCCGCCTCGATGCCGGCGACGATGTCGTCGACGAAGCGCCACTCGATGACGACGCCGTTGCCCCACCACTGCGCGTCGGCGGGGATGTGCTCGTCGACCCAGTGACGGGCGGCGTCGGTGCGCGGCTCGAGCGTGCTGATCGAGCCGTGGTTCACCAATGTGAAGTCGGGGCCCTGCGAAACGGGCGCGGGGGTCGCGCGCAGCTGGGCGGCCGGGGCCGCGGTGTTCTTGTGGGCGGGCGTGTGCATCATCTCAGCCTCCTGGCTGTTGGTCACAAGGGTCAGCGTCTGGAGGGGGCGCTGACCGCTGCGACCGCAGCGGGTGGTGGTTAGCGTTTGACGGCCGGGATCCAGCAGAGCTGGCGGACGCCGTTGGCGAGACGGAACTCCTGCTGCATCGACTGGGCGCCGGCCAGCGCGGCGGCCTTCTTGTGGGCCGCCGCGGTCGTCGCGCCGACCACCACGCCGGCGGCGTTGAGGACGGGGATCTTGCTGTGCATCGCGGGCTCCAGGTCGTTTGTCGGTATCAGCATTGTGATACTTCTACAGGCATTGTGAACTAGGGGAAACCCTAGATCGAGCCGCTAGATTGCGGCGCGCAGCTTGGCGACAGCCGCCTCGAGCGTCTGCAGCAGCGGGGTCAGCGCCTCGCCGCATTTGCCGTCCACCTGATTCATGTCGATCTCGAGGTCGATCAGCTCGTCGAGGCTAAAACGGTAGGTCACGCAACCTCCGTGGCGCTCGTCTGCGCCGATCGGCACGATGACGTGGATGTCTCCGACCTTCGCGCCTTCTTCGCCAGGCCACGCGAATACGCAGCCGACGCCGGTCTCCTCCATGAACTCCTTGAACACGCCGGAGACCTGCTGCACGAAGTGGTCCTCGGGGTGGCGAAACATGTTTGTGATGTCGATCTCGCCGCCGGCGATCGGCTTTTTCCTGTTGCAGAGTGAGTCCACGGTGACCTCCTCAGATCGTGCAACAACCGCAGCACGGCGCGTCCTCGCAGCGCCCGCGCTTGTTGCGGTAGAACTCGCGGCCGCCGATGCGGAAGACGTCGCTGATGTAGCGGCCTTCGGCCGGCGCCGGCGCATCGGCCGGCGGACCGTACAGCACCTCGCGCCGGCCGTCGTCGTAGACCGCCTCGACCATCGCCCACTCGTCGTCGACGTTGCCGCGCGCGTGTTCGTCGCCGTCCAGCATCGCGTTGAACGGCTCGACCAGGGCCTTCGCGTCGGCCAGCGCCTCGGCGTACGTGCCGCGCTGGACTGCCGACGTCTCGACGGTGATGCTGGACAGCACGTCGTGCAGGACGCCGACGTACTGGACACCGGCGGCGGTGGCCGGCGCCTTGACCAGGCGTGCCTGGCGGGTGCGGCGGTCGTAGTCGATCTGGTCGCCGGGGCGGATGCGGGCGCCGGTGGCGGCGCACTTGCCGGCGTAGCGGGCGGTCATGATGGCCACAGTTCCCTCCGAGATCAGTCGTGCATTGCGCGGCGCGCCGCGCGTCTTCCACCGTTTAACGCGTTATCGAAGACTCGGCCGGATCGCACGATTCCCGGCGTCGAGACGTAGCCCGCGAGTGCTGGTGCACTGGTCTGCGCCTGGCTGGGCGCAGAGCGGTGCATCAGGGTCTTCGACATCGAGGGCTCCTTGATCACGTTGCGGTATGAGCATTGTGATAATCCAACCCAGACCTGTCAATAGGCTTTGTGATGTTTGAACTACGTAAAAACCCGCATTCCGCGGGCTCCTGCTGGCCGCTTCGACGGCCGGCTTAGTCGCCGTGTCTTGCCAGCGTGTCGGCCATCTGCAGGAGCTTCGCCTGCCTGGTATCCGACAGCTGCGAGAACAGGCTCAGCAGCCTGCTCGCCCGCGGCGGGATGTTCGGGTAGATGGGAGGCGCTCCCTCGCCGGTCATGATCCAGCGCCAGGCGTCCGGCGGCAGGTCGTGGACCGTCACTCCGGGGAACTGCGACTCGATGACCTCGTGCACCTCGGCGACCTGCTCTTCGGTCGCGTCTGGGCCCAACAGGACACGGATGTCCCGCAACTGCTTCTGTTCCTTCATGGCACAACCTGCTGTCATAGAACGCCGCGCGAGGCGGCACGCTTGGAAATAACAGCTGTGATTGTGCGACAGCAGCGCGGAAGGTTCCTCCTCGGAACCCGGCGGGGTGTGTCTACTTGTGAGCCATCGCGCGGGCGGCCGCCATCAGCGCCTGCTTCGCGTCGTCGTCCATCGTGGCGAACAGGTCCATCAGCTCGACCTGACTCTCGGCGGTGACCGGCTTCCACGAGAACGGGTCGCCCTTGCCGTCGAGGATCCACTGCGGGTTGCAGTCGAGCGCGACCGCGAGCTTCAGCAGCGTAGGCGCGCTCGGCTTTCGCGAGCTGTCGGTCTCGAGGTTGCTGATCGCCGCCTGCGTCAACCCGACCGCTCGCGCCAGGGTCACCTGGTTCATCTGTCTGACCTCCCTGAGATAGCGAAGCCTATCTCCGATCGTCAGCATTGTGAAGTCAGCGCGACCCCTCTTGTGCTGCAACTCCTTCATTTACGGGCCTCTTTCGCGCATATCGTTGTCTCCCTGGCTTCACATTGGTTATAGTGCACCAACTTCGCCTGTCAAGCCGATCGACAGGACAACCCGAGCTAGGATCACCATGACACCTCGACAGGTCATCAAGTACTTCGGAACCCAGTCTGCCGCCGCAGTCGCATGCCGGCGAACGCAACCGGCGGTCGCAAACTGGCTTGCGCGCGGGCGCGTGCCCCAGCTCGCGCAGCTGGAGCTGGAGGAGGCGACCGACGGCAAGCTGAAGGCGGACCGCAAGCGTCGTCAAGTATCACAGAAGTGAATGCTCTCAAGCAAGCCCTCCTGAGAGGGATGGCGCGTCCGGCGCGCTAAAGGCGCCCGGAATCATCACGTTGCGTATACCGCGTGGCGGCTGCGCAACTAGCTGAGGCATCGCTGATGGCGGACACGCCAGGATCACTCGTCTCCAATTCGGCCTTCCTCGCCGAGCTGGCAAAGGCTGCGCCAGCAGGGTCTACGCTGTGGGTCAACGCGTTCGTCGGCGCCCCCGGCGGCGAGCACGCGAGCTGGGGCGGGCGTCCGTTCGGCACCGGCGTCGATGTCGACACGTGGGGCGCGCGCAACAGCTACTTCAGCGTGGCCGCTCTGCGGCCCGACGGCAACGGCGAGGTCAAGCGGCGCCGCGCCAACTTCGCGCGGCTGCTGGCACTGGTCGTCGACGACGTGCAGGGCGAGCTGAAGTCGAGCCCGAGCTGGATTCTCGAGACGAGCCCCGGCAAGCGCCAGGTCGGCATCTTCCTGGACCCCGACGACGAACGCTGCAGCGACCAGCGGCTGGTCGACGCGCTCGTCACCAGCATGGTCCGCCGCGGGCTGCTGGGCGCCGACAAGGGCGGCAACAACGCGGTCCGCTACGTGCGGCTGCCGTGCGGGCAGAACCACAAGGAGGGCGGACCGTACGACCATCGGCTGCTCGAGTGGAATCCGGGCGTACGGTACGGGCTCGATGACGCGGCCGACTTGATCGGCGTCAACCTCGAGGAGGTCGAGGCCAACCTGCTGACGACTGCTGGGCCGCCGGCGACCGGCACGATCGACGCGCCGCAGGACGAGAAGCTCAGGCTGCTGACGTCGAGCGTGATCCTCGGCAGCCAGCTGCACGACAGCCTCAACGAGATCGCGGCCAGCGTGATGGCGAGCGGCATGCACCCTGGCGCCGCGACGAACCTGCTGCGCGGGCTGATGGAGGCGAGCCTCGCGCCGAAGGACCAGCGGTGGCTCGACCGCTACAACGACATCCCGCGGGCGGTCTCGACGGCCGAGAAGTTCTATCGCGAGATCCCGCTGGCGACCTACGCGCCGGCCGAGCCGGCGGCCGCGGAGCCGCTGCTGATGTCGGTCGACTCGCTGATCGAGAACCTCGAGGCGATCCAGTGGCTCGTCGAGGGCTACATGGAGACCGACGCGCTGTCGATGATGTTCGGGCCGCCCGCCGGCGGCAAGAGCTTCGTCGCGGTCAGCCTGGGCTGCTGCGTGGCGACCGGCACGCCGTGGCATGGCCAGAAGGTCGAGCGCGGGCTGGTGGTCTACGTGGCCGGCGAAGGCAAGAACGGGCTGGCCAGGCGGCTGGCGGCCTGGCAGAAGCAGACCGGCGTCAGTCTGAAGGGCGCCCCGTTCGCGGTCAGCCGCAAGGCGATCCAGATCCTCGACGAGGCCGAGGCGCGCGCGCTGAGCGAGGAGATCGAGGCGCTCTCGCGGCAGTACGGGATGCCGGTCCGACTGGTGATCGTCGACACGGTGGCCCGCAACTTCGGCAACGGGGACGAGAACAAGCAGCAGGACGCCGGCCGCTTCATCCAGCTGCTCGACGAGCTGGTGCGGCACCGTTTCCGCGCGAACGTGCTGATGGTCCACCACTCGACGAAGGGCGACGCGGCGACGGCGCGCGGCTCGAGCGCGTTCAAGGGCGCGGTCGACCAGGAGATCAACATCGTGCCGGGCTCGCCGATGCGACTGGAGGTCACGAAGATGAAGGAGGCGAGCCTGCCGCCACCGATCGAGTTCGAGCTCGAGGACGTCGAGCTGGGCCTCGACTCGCGCGGCGAGGAGGTCTCGTCGGCCGCCATCGTGCGGTACGGCAACCCGATGCACCAGGAGCTCGGCAAGACCCGCGAGAAGGGCGAGAAGGAGTGGCGATCGATCAAGGTGGTCGACGTGTTCCGGGTCTGCGCGCGCAACTGGCAGCCGCACGAGCAGCTCGCCAGGGAGCTGCGGTGCAGCGAGGGCCTGGTCCGCAAGATGGTCGAGAAGCTGAAGTCGCTGGGCCTGATCGAGAAGGCCGGCAAGGGCTACAAGGCGTCGGAGGCCGGCCTGAAGGCCTATAGCCATGTCGCCGGCATGGTCAGCGACAAGCTGAACGGCGAGGCCGCCATCTCGACCGCTGACCCGCGCGAAGCTGCGGTCGAGGAATAGGCAATGTGTAGCTTCGGCGCAACGAAAGGGGAGCTCCAAGGTGCTACGACTGCCGTAGCACTTTGGGTCCAAAAAGGGGTCAAGGTGCTACGATTTTTTCATAGCACCTTGCGTAGCACCACCGTAGCACCTTGGGAAAAAGTCCAATCAAATCAACGGTCTCAGCGTAGCACCTTGCATAGCACATCGTAGCAGTTGGCCAAGGTGCTACGTTTCCTCCATCTCTAGATGGAGGAAAACGTAGCAGGCCCGGTTCCGACGGCGATCAGAACAGGCATTGTGAAGACACACTAACCAGAGAGCAGAACGTCATGGACATCATCGGCACCAGCCCGACGCCGGCACCGGCGACGCCTGCACCGGCACCCGTTCCGCCGGCGCCACCACCGCCCGAGCGCGAGGTCAAGAGGCGCACCAGGCGGCTCGGCGGGGCCTGCGCCAACCAGCCGGACCTCGCGGACGACGAGGTCGAGGCGATCGGCCTGACCCTGTACGACTACTACGCGGCGGCCGCGCTGACAGGCCTGCTGGCACGCGGCCACGATGCGCCGGCCGCCGAGGCCAGCCAGCTCGCGGTCGAGATGCTGGAGCGGCGGGAGTGGGTCGCGAAGGGCTGGAAGTGAAGCAGCACCAGCTGCGACTGCCGTACCCGGCGACGAGCGGCAACCATGCCGTGAAGCACGCGCGCGGCCAGCACTACCTGACGGCCGACGCGAAGGCGTACCGCGCGCTGGTGGCCGTTGCGGCCCACCAGGCGGGACTGGCAGGGCGGCGGATGCGCGGGCCCCTGCGCGTGCACGTGCTGGCCGCGCCGCCGGACGAGCGCAACCGCGATGCCGACAACGTGCTGAAGGTCATGAAGGACGCGCTGACGAAGGCAGGCGTCTGGAATGACGACGGAAACCGCGTGATCCGGGGGGTTGCGCTGGACTGGGCTGAGGCGGTCGCCGGCGGCGAGCTGCTGGTGACGATCGAGGAGCGATGAAGCTCACCGCCAACAGGATCGGCGCGTTCGTGTCGACGCAGTTGCTCGAGCGCAAGTGCGTGGTGCTGGTGCCCAACTGCTACTGGACGGGCTACGAGGCCGATGTGCTGGGCGTCACGCGCGACCTACGCGTCATCGACGTCGAGGTGAAGATCAGCCGCAGCGACTTCAAGGCGGATGCCGCGAAGGACAAGTGGTGGCACAGCCTGACCTGGCAGCAGCGCGCCGACGGCGCCGAGCGCCAGCGCCGCGAGTGGCCGCCGAGGGTCTGGAAGCACTACTTCGCGGTGCCCGAGACCATGTGGAAGCCAGAGCTCGAGTCGAGCCTGCCGAGCGCGCGAAGCGGCGTCGTGCTGATCGCCGAGCGCGGCACGCGGCTTGTCGCTCGCGTCGCCAAGCGAGCCGAGCCGAACCGCGACGCTGCGCGCATCAGCGCAGAGGCGGTGCTCGACATAGCGCGGCTCGCGAACCTGCGCATGTGGTCGGCGCTCGAGACACGCGACTAAGGGTTTGCCCTGAGCTTCACAATGCTGATAACGTGCCGGCCTTCACGAGGAGACACGATGGTTCAACCGACCAAGGCCGGGCTCGAGTCAAGCCTGGCGTTCGCCCAGCAGCAACGACAGCCGCGCCCCTACGCGGGCGCCATCAGCGGCGGCGGCTTCGGCCTGCAGCAGGCGGCCAATCAGGCGAGCCAGGCGCAGCCGGCCGAGCCGCAAGACCGGCGCCTGGACGTGCTGAAGCACGCGGCCGAGCTGCGCAGACACGTCGCGGCGATGACGCGCTCGGCGCTGTTCGACAGCCCGGCGGCCTCGGAGCTGTCGGCCAGGCTCGCCGACGCTGCCGAGCTGCGGCTGCTCGACGCGGTGAAGGCGGCGCAGGATGAGACGCGGCGCGTCGCGGACCTGGAGGGCGAGAACGCGACGCTGCGCGCCCGGGTGCGCGAGTGGCGCGTGGATGCGCTCAACCATCGGCGGCGGGCCGACGGGCTCGAGCGCGAGCTCGAGGCCCTGCGCGCGCAGCTGGGGGATTCGCAGTCAGCGCGATGCCGGCTGGCGACCGAGAAAGCGCATCTGAAACACGAGCTCGAGCGCGCGGCAGCACCGATCCGTGACCTGCCGGCCGGCACGGTGGTGCACGAGCGCGGCATCCCGCAGGAGCTGGTCTACGGGGCGATCGTCAAGGGCTACGCGCCGAACGTAGACGCGAACCGCGCAGGGCAGTGCCAGGCCCTCGACATCGCGCACGAGCTGCGCCAGTGGGGCAACCCATGACCGAGCGCGGCTTCAAGGCCTGGGTGGCCCGCAGGCTCGGCCTGCTCACGCCGTACGCGGTCTGGCTGGCCAGTGACGGCAACCAGGAGCACACGGCGGTCGACGCCGCGGAGGCGCTCGGCGCGTGTCGCGCGAACGCGCTGTGCGCGGAGGAGCTGTACGACCTGGAGGCCGCGCGGGTCGACATCAACCTCAGCGAGGGCATCGAGGTCGTGGACCAGTACGCGCGGCCAATGCCGCTAGACGAGGTGCAGCCGTGAGGGGCGCCATCTGGCCGGCCGCCGTGGCGGCCTTCCTGCTGTACGGCGTGCCGACGCTGCTCGTGGGCTGCGAGCCGCAGCCGGTGCCGGCTGTGGTGCGGTGCTCGACGGTCGACGAGGTGCTCGAGGCCAACGAGACGTGGGTAGCGGCGCGGTGAGCCCAACCAGGGCCGTCGAGCTCGCCAGGCAGGTCGAGCAGCTCTGCGAGCAGCTGGGTGGCCACAAGGTGGCCGAGCTCGCGTACGGCCACATGCGGCGCCAGGAGCGCAGGCAGCTGCTGCTGGCTGCGAAGCACAGGCAGGCGCGGCTCGCGCCGAGGAAGGGCCCGTGAACGAGCACGCCAGGCTCAACGAGTTCGACAAGGAGGAGTGGCGCCTCGTGGCGCGCCGCCTGCGGCCGGACTGGACCGACGAGCAGTTCGAACAGGCGTGGGCCGAGTTCGCCGCCGAGAAGGCCGAGCGCGAGCGCCCAGAGGGGCCTGCATTGAGCGGCGTGCCGACCACCGACAGCGCGCTGCGCGGGGCCTGCGGCTTCTTCCTTGGCCACGCGCAGCGGCAGGACCGCGACGGCATGCACCACTGGTCGTGGCGCATCGCGAGGATCGTGATCGCGAGGGCGATGCGGCGGTGATCCCAGTGCAGTACGACGCCGAGCCGGAGCGCCGGCGGCGCAACGACGAGCAGGTCCGCCAGCTCGAGGCGGTCCTGATCGCCGACAAGCTCGAGCGCAACGCGCGCTGCCTGCGGCTGCTCGAGGCCGCCATCCGGCAGCAGGAGTACGATCGCGCCGCTGCAGGAGGAGCGCGCGATGCATAGGGTGCTGCTGTGGGTCAAGGTGGCGGCCGTCCTGGCGGCCATCGTGGTCATGTCGGTCGGCGTGGTCGAGGTCGGCAAAGCACTCGGATGGGTGTCTGCCGGCTACTAGGCGGCGCCTTCACAATGGTGTAGATTCGCCCGGCGACATTCGGGCGCTGCCGGCTGCCGCCGTCTCGCACCGTCCTGTCTCCCGGCAAGCGAGCCGGCAGGGCGGCGCCCACCTCACAACGACAACAACAGAGAGGTCTCATGCAGGTCATCGTCTCGGTCCAGGTGCAGTCGGTCGCGCGCGACCCCGCCCGCACGCCCGGCAAGTGGCGCATCGGCTACCAGAACCTGGCCGGCCAGGCCCCGTACTTCTTCGAGCAGCTGGTCGACGAGCCGCAGGCCACGTTCGACATCGCGCCGGGCTCGAAGCACCGCTTCTACGCTGAGCGCCAGGACAGCGATGGCGTCGCGTTCGGCTCGCCGCTGGTCGTCGAGGCGACCGTGCCGCAGGGCTCGGCCTCCGTCGACGTCCCGGCCTCGATCGTCCTGACCGCGGCCTGATCGGCCGGCGGGCCGCGAGGCCCGCCTCACCCGCGATGACGGCACAGGGGCTGACGCAGGCTGAGGTCGCGCGCATCGTCCCGCTCCCCATGCGAGCGGAGACGCGCGAGAAGCTGCGCGCACGCCACCGGCTCTACAACAGCAGGCGCACGAAGCGCCTGCTGCAGCTTCGCGTGACGGCCGCAGAGCGCGAGCTGGCCGACCGCCTGGCGGGCGAGACCGGATGGTCGATCACCGGCGTCCTGGTCGCCGCCCTGCAGCTGGCCGACCGGCACCTAGATGCCGGCGGGTTGCTCACGCTGACGCGATGACGGCCCGCAAGAAGGCGCCGGCCCGCAAGCCGGCCAAGGACATCAGGAAGCCCCCGGCGCAGGCCGCGGCGCCCGCGCCGCCACCCGCACCGGAGAAGACGCGCTCGGAGGTCGTGCGCGAGAACATCGACGCCATCCTGGCGCTGTGGTCGCAGGGCATGTCGGTCCGCGCGGCCGTGAAGAAGCTCGAGCTGCCGATCGAGTCGAACGACGTGCACTCGGTGGTCTGGACCAGCGAGGAGCTGATCGGCAAGTGGCGCGCGGTCAGCGAGTACCGCGCGCAGGCGCTGATCGAGGCGGCGGCCGACAACGCGCAGCTGTGTGCGGCGTCCGGCGACTTCAAGGCGGCCGGCGAGCTGCAGCTGAAGCTGGCCGCCAAGACGGCGCCACGCCTGTACGGCGACAAGGCGACCGTGGAGCACGTCGGCCCGCACGGCGGCCCGATCCAGTCGGTCACCGGCGTCATGTCGCCGGAGGAGGCCTACCGCCGCATGCTGGGGGGCGGCAAGTGATCGGGCGCCGCACGTGGCGCGGCTGCAGCGCGCGGTCGGTCGTCAACTACGCGAACCCCGAGAGCGGGATGACGCACGCGGTCCTGTGCGGGCGCCATGCCGGCGAGCTGACCCTGGCGGCCGGCAACGAGCCGAACGCCGCCATGATGGCCGCCTGGCACCAGGCCGCCGCCGGGCGCGCCTACCGGTGCGTCGAGCGGACCCTGCCGGCCCCAGAGGTCGTGCGTCGCTTGCTCGACTGGCTCGGCGTCTCTCGCCGCGCCGCGCGCGCCTGGTCGGAGCCGCTGCACCGTGGCTAACCGCTGCACCTGGTCCGGCTGCGCCTGCGAAGGCGTGCACGCCCAGTTCGACAAGAGCGGTCGGCAGTGGGCATCGCTCTGCCCGGAGCACGACATCGCGCTGCTGAAGGCAGTGAAGGCCGAGCCGTTCTCGCCGGCCAAGCTGATGCGTGCATGGATCGACGCGCAGGGCGGTCCGAAGGCCGCAGCTGCGGGGATGAGCCGTGGCTGAGTTCGATTGGAAGTCGCCGGACTACGAGCCGGTCTACCGCGAGCGCGCCGAGCGGCTCGAGCGCATCCGCGAGCCCGGCTTCGACCTGCCGGCGCTGAAGGCTCACTACGCGGAGCACCCGGCCGACTTCATCCACGACTGGGGGATGACGTTCGACCCGCGCAACGCCGAGCGCGACCTGCCGTCGATCGTGCCGTTCCTGCTGTTCCCGCGGCAGCGGAAGTTCATCGAGTGGACCTACGACCGCTGGCGCGGCCGCGAGGACGGGCTCGTCGAGAAGAGCCGCGACATGGGCGTCAGCTGGCTGTGCGTGGGCTTCGCGGTCTGGATGTTCATCTTCAGGCCGAACACCGTGGTCGGGTTCGGCTCGCGCAAGGAAGAGTACGTCGACGACCTGAACGACCCGAAGTCGCTGCTGTGGAAGGTGCGCGCGTTCATCGACCTGCTGCCGGTCGAGTTCAAGCCGGCCGGCTGGGACGCGAAGAAGCACGCGCCGTTCATGTCGATCGTGAACCCCGAGAACGGGGCGAGCATCATCGGCGAGGCCGGCGCGAACATCGGGCGCGGCGCGCGGACCTCGATCTACTTCCTCGACGAGGCGGCCTTCATCGAGCACCCAGAGAGCACCGACGCGGCGCTCTCGCAGACCTCGAACTGCAAGCTGCACGTCAGCACGCCGAACGGCGCCGGCAACCCGTTCTATCGCAAGCGGCACGGCGGCCGCATCAAGATCTTCATCTTCGACTGGAAGGACGACCCGCGAAAGGGGTCCGACTGGTACGAGCGGCAGAAGGAGACGCTGGACGCCGTCGTGCTGGCGCAGGAGGTCGACCGCGACTACAGCGCGTCGGTCTCGAACAGCTTCGTGCCTGGCGCGATCGTCACGCTCGCGCAGTCGCGTGGGCCGGCCGACGTGCAGCCGATCGGGCCGCTGATGATCGGCGTCGACTGCGCGCGGTTCGGAGACGACAAGACGGTGATCACGTTTCGCCAGGGGCGCGTGGTGTTCGCGCAGGAGGTGTTCGGCAAGGTCGACACGGTCGACGCGGCAGGCCGCGTGGTCGACGCGATCAAGGCGCGCGGCGGCGAGATCCCGCGGCAGATCGCGGTCGACACGATCGGCATCGGTGCCGGCGTGGCCGACATGCTGCGGCGCCACGAGAAGTTCGGCAAGCGGGTGGTCGACGTCAACAGCTCGCTGCGGCTCGAGGACGGCGAGAACTACAACCTGCGGGCGCGCATGTGGCGCGAGATGCGCGACTGGATCAAGGCCGGCGCGAGCCTGCCGTCGGATCCCGAGCTGACGACCGACCTGACCGCGCTGCGCTACGGCTACAAGGGCAGCCTGCTGCTGATCGAGAGCAAGGACGACGCGAAGAAGCGAGGCATCAAGTCGCCAGACCGCGCCGACTCGATCGCCCTGACGTTCGCCATCCCGCCGGCGCTCGACGACGACGCACCGCCGCACTCGCCTGGGTGGTCCGTGCTCGACCAGATGACCGGCTACTAGGTCCGAGGTATCACAATGATGAAGACCCAAGAAGAGGTCGCCTACGAGGTCAACGGCCAGCTGCTCACCGAGGGGCAATACGCCGAGCACCTCAACAAGCAGCGCAAGGACACCTACGCTGACATGGCGAAGATGCGCGACGAGTGGGTGCTGCACCGCGCGCAGTCCGGCGTCGAGGACCGCTGGCGGCGCGCACGCGCGCTGTACATCGGCGACGAGGCGGCTAGCGACGACAACTGGCTGACCGAGACGCTGAAGACCGGGCCCTCGCCGAAGGCCGGCCCCGGCACGCCGCCGCGCTCGAAGGTCGTCGTCAACATCGTGCGACCGAAGGTCGACCAGGCGGTCGCTCGCATGTGCGAGATCCTGCTGCCGGTCGATGACCGCTGCTGGGGTATCCGGCCGACGCCGATCCCGCAAGCCATCAACCAGATGCTCGGCGACCTGCGGCAGACCGTCATTCCAGACACCAACGAGCCGACCGGCATGACGGCCGACGAGGAGGCCAAGGCCTACGTGCAGGCCGCCAAGGAAGCGGCCGAGGCGATGGAGAAGCAGATCGACGACCGGCTCACCGAGTGCGGCTACAACGGCGAGCAGCGCAAGATGATCGAGGACGGCGTCTGCCTCGGAACCGGCGTCGTGTTCGGTCCGATCCCGGCCAAGCAAACGTCGAAGACCTGGACGAAGAACTCCGACGGCACGTACGCGGTCGTGCGCGAGGTGCGCAAGAGCTGGAAGTCCGAGCGCGCCGACCCGTGGGACGTGTGGTTCGACCCCAGCTGCGGCAACGACCACCAGAACGGGTCCGGCGTGTGGCGTCGCAAGTTCGTCACCCGCAAGCAGCTGCGCGCCCTCTGCGAGGTCAGGGGCTACGACGCCGACGCGATCCGCCAGGTGCTGCTGACCGAGCCGACCCGTGTGCGCGTGGCCGAGGGGCGGTGCGGACGGTTCGCGACCGCGCTGGGCGACAAGAGCTACGAGCTGTGGGAGTACCACGGCGAGATCGAGCCGCGCTGGGCGCAGATGGCCACCCTGCGGACCGAAGACCCGCTCGACGTCGACTTCGGCGTCCTGCTGATGGTCAACGACATCTGCATCGGCGCGCTCGAGAGCTGGGTGCCGGACCGCACGCTGCCGTGCGACGTGTGGTGCTGGCGCAAGTCCGACTCGAGCCCGTACGGCTACGGGCTGCCGTTCGAGATGGAGCACCAGCAGCGCGTCTGCACGAGCGCCTGGCGCATGGTGATGGACAACGGCCGCTACGCGCTGTCGTCGCAGATCGTCTACACGGGGGGCCTGGTCCCGCACAACGGCGACTTCACGATCGGGCCCGGGCCGAAGCTGTGGAGGGGCGACCCCGACAAGATCAAGGACGTGCGCGAGGCCTTCCAGGTCTTCGGATTCGACGCACACCTCCAGGAGCTGCTGCTGATCGCCGAGAAGGCGATGCAGTTCAGCGACCAGGAGACGAGCATGCCGCAGCTGCTCGGCGGCGAGAAGGGCACCGCCCCCGAGACCGTCGGCGGCATGGTGATGCTCTACAACACCGCCAACAGCGTGCTGCGCATGCGCGTCAAGCTGTACGACGACGAGATGACGCGCCCTCACATCTCGCGCTACTACGACGTCGAGATGTGCAACAACCCCGACCCGAAGATCAAGGGCGACAGCGAGGTCGACGCGCGCGGCTCGACGGCGCTGCTCGAGAAGGACATCCAGAACCAGGCCACGCTGAACCTGGCCAACATCACGGCGAACCCGCGCTACCAGCCGTTCCTCGACCCGCAGAAGGAGCTCGAGGTGCTGCTGAAGGCGTTCAAGCTGCAGCCGCAGGACGTGATGCTGTCCGACGACAAGATCAAGGCGAACCTCGAGAACCCGCCGGCCGCACCGGTCGACCCGCGCATCGCGTCGGCCGAGATCAAGGCGAAGACCGACATGGCCAAGCTCGAGGACAACGAGCGCACGCGCCAGCTGCAGCGCGAGCAGATCGCCTACAACCAGGCGCGCGAGCAGGGTGAATTCGAACTCGGCATGACCGAGAACTCGATCAACCGAGACATGGAGCTGCTGAGGCTGGACCAGACCGCACAGCTGTCGCGCGAGGCGGCCGCGGCCAAGGAGCGCATGCAGGCGCTCGAGATCGACACCAAGCGGCAACTGTTCAACGCGGAGGCGGCCTTGAAGACCGCCATGGGTCAGGGCATCTGACGACTATCACATTACCTAAGGGAGGGCACATGGAACTGATCAAGGCATTCGGCATCGGCTACGCGCTCGCGCTCGCGACCTGGCTGTTCTACCTGGCGGTGATGCATCTGCTGCCGCACAAGGACAAGCTGCACCCGGTCGCCAAGGCGCACGCGATCGTGCTCGGCGGCATCGCGCTCGCGCTCGACGTGCTGCTCAACGTCATCGTCGGCACGCTGGCGTTCGCCAAGCTGCCGCAGGACTGGCTGCTGACGAACCGGCTGCGCCGCTACCTGCACGACGAGAGCGAGGCCGCGTGGCGCCGCAAGCTCGCCGGCTGGATCTGCGAGAGCCTGCTCGACCAGTTCGACCCCAGCGGCTGCCACTGCTGCGAAGACTGAACAACGACAACGAGGGAGGAAGACCATGCACAAGGACTACCGTCGCGACAAGCCGCTGGGCTACCAGCGCATCACCGTTCTGTCGGCCAGCGCCGGCTTCAGCAACGTGCCGGATGGCGCCGAGCTGGTGATCGTGACCGCAGAGACGCAGGCCGTGCGCTGGCGCGACGACGGCACCCCGCCGACCGCGACGATCGGCTACCCGCTGCCGCTGAACGCCGAGCTGCAGTACTCAGGCGGCAAGGCCGCGATCGAGGCGCTGCGGTTCATCGAGCAGGCGGCCAGCGCGACCCTGCACGCGTGCTTCTACGGCCAGGGCTCGATGGCGAGCTGAAGCCATGCTGACCAAGTACTACCGGCTGCCCGGGCAGATCGCCGGCGGCGGCCAGGGCCAGGGCAGCGGCCGCGGCAATGGCGGGCCGGCCCGCGGCAAGGGAGGTGGGCAGGGCGGTGGTGGCTCCACGCGCGTCGACTCTCTCGTCAACGTGATCGAGCTGGACGCGACCGGCCTATCCAACGGGGTCGGCGACAACTTCACCGACTACGGCTCGGCCAACAAGACCTGGACCGACGGCGGCGGATCGGCGGTCGTCACCACGTCGAACCCGCCCAGCTCGGAATTCAACGCGTGGTTCCAAGTCCCGAACGCATCGACCGCGATCGGTCGCGCCTGGGACTCCGACATCGGACCGAACGACGCTCTGCCGTGGGCGATCGGCGGCTACTTCCGCACCGGATCGGCAATCGCCAGCACGTACCTCGGCGGCGTCGAAGGCGCTGCCGCGACGGCGGCCGTCACGGCGGTGGCGTTCTACATCGACTCATCGAGCCGGTTCAACATCATCGTCTCGGACGGCACGACGCGCACGGTCCACAACACCGGCATCGTCCTGTCCACGAACACGAACTACTTCATCTGGCTGGAACGCGTCGGCAACTGGCTGGTGCCGAGCGTCAACGGCGTGCTCGGGACCGCGCTGGCCTTCAGCGGCAACCTGAACCTGCCTGTAGGTCAGACGATCGGGCTGGGCGCGATGCCTGCGGGCGTGACGAACACGAACGGCATCCGCGTCGGCCCGTTCGTTGTGCGCAAGGGCGATCACAAGTACGGCGGCGCGGCGTTCACGCCGCCGACCACGATAGCGCAGCTCCAGGAGGCTGTCGGGACTGCGTGGAGCGGGCAGGACAAGTCGGGCGCGGTCACGCTGTCGAACGGCAACCTGTCGGCGGCGACCAGCACGACCGACTTCGTGCGCGCCAACCGCGGGCGCACGTCGGGGCGGTACTACTTCGAGATTCGCAGCGTCAACGGGACCAGCGGCACCAGTGCTATGTGTGGTCTGCCCGGCATCGCGACGCTCGCGAACACCACCATGACGCAGTACGTCGGGCAGAGCACGACGAGCTACGGCTTCGCCGGCCTGCACCGCACGCCGACGAAGTACAACAACACCGTCGGAACCGCGCTGTCGATCGACCAAGTTATCGGCGTCGGCCTGAAGAACGGCGAGCTGAAGTTCTTCGTCAGCGGCGCCGGCGCGGTCGCATACAGCGGCCTCACCGGCACGGTGTATCCGATGTGGGGGCCTAGCACGTCCGGCGCCGGCACGCGGACTGCGACCCTGAACACGGGCGCCTCGGCGTGGGCCTACCCAGTTGCCGCGGCTGACTATGCGTCGTGGGGCGGTACGTGGAACTCGGCCGACAAGGACGCCGACGTGGCGCTGTCCGGTGGCGATCTGGTCGCCTCTGTCACGGCTGCGCTCGGCGGCGTGCGTGGCACGCAGGGGCGCAGCGCGACCGACAGCGGCGGCTTCTACTTCGAGATTCGCATCGCCGGCACCGACATGATCCACGTTGCCGGCATCGGCAACAGTAGCGCCGCGATCACGGGCTACCCGGGCAGCGATGCGAACGGGTGGGGGTACTACCCGCACGACCGTGTGCGATACAACGCCGCCACGCTGCAATCGTTCTACCTGAACGACGAGTACATCGGCTTCGACATCGACCTGACCGCTGGCACGATGGCCGTCATCTGGGCCGGCGTGCGGCGGGACAGCGTGTTCACCGGACTGCCGGCCGGTACGTACTTCCCGGCGTATTCGAGCGCGTCGGACGGTTTCGGCGTGCAGACCGGCACCCTGAACGTCGGCGCCTCCTCGTTCGCCTACGGGCTGCCGAGCGGCGCAACCGCCTGGGGCTAACCCCCGACCCACGGTGGTGACACCTGACTTCACAATGCTGTAGTCTCGCGTTCGCGGGAGGACGTGCGTCAGCACGCACCCTCAGAAGAACAACAAGAGGCCGCGCCATCAGCAACTTTGCGGCCGCCCCCCAGGCGGCCACTTTTTTTCCAACGCACCTCACGCTCGCCGACACCCGTACGGCCGCGTGGGGGCACTACGTCCGCGACTGCCATCAACGGCTCGCGGACCTGCGCGCGCGCAACGACGCGCCGCACCTGGACGAACTGCAGACCGCGGAGATTCGAGGTCGGATCGCCGAGGTGAAAAGAACGCTCGACCTGGCCAAGGAATTGGCCAGCACGAGTGCGACCGCCGACCCCGACTCGATCGGCGTCGGTGCCGCCGGTTAACCGGCACACGACCTGTCCCCACAACCCATGACCACGGAAGCCAGCCAGCAAGACGACAAGGCGAAGATCTGGGCCTCGCTCGACCAGGAGGAGGCCGGCGTAAAGCCGGCTGCAGCCGACGACGAGCAGAAGGCCGTAGCGACCGAGCAGCAGCAGACCCCGAAGACCGACGAGTCGCAGGAGGCCGCATCCGCCGACAAGCCCGCCGCCGAGCAACAGCCGGCCGCGAGCGACAAGGGTGCCGCCGGAGACGACCCGTACGCCGGACTGCCGCAAGCGGTGCGCGACGAGATCGTCGGGCTGAAGACGATGTTCACGCAGGTCACCGGTCGCCTCCGCAACGCGGAGGGTCAGATCGGCGGCCTGAAGTCGGCGCTCTCGGAGGCGCGCGCGCAAGCGCAGGCCGCCGGCAGCGACGCACCGAGCGCGTCGGCTCTGCGCGAGGCGCAGGCCAACCCGAGGGCGATGGCCAAGCTGCTCGAGGACTACCCGGAGTTCGGCGCCGCCATGAAGGCGGCGATGGACGAGCAGCTCGCCGCCCTGCGCAGCGAGCTGAAGCCGGCGAAGACCGAGCAGGCGAGCGGCGTATCGCCGGCCGACCTGAAGAAGCTGCACACCGAGATCGTTGTCGAGGTGCAGCACCCAGGCTGGAAGGACCGTGTTCAGACCCCGCAGTTCCGCGGCTGGCTGGAAGGCCAGCCCCGGGAGGTGCAGATGCTCGCGGCGAGCGATGAGCCCGCGGACGCCATCCGCCTCCTGGACCTCGAGAAGGAGGCGAGGACCAAGGGGAGCCAGCAAAGAACCCAGCGCCTGGACGCCGCCGCGTCGATCCCTGGCGGCCGGTCCGCGCCGCAATCGCGCGCGAAGCCGGTCGAGCAGATGACGGCGAAGGAGTACTGGGCCTATCTCGATCAACTCGACGCACAACAACCAAGAGGGTAGACCCCCATGCAACAGTACAGCACGGTTCCGTCGCGGAACCTCATCATGGCCGAGCGCCAGATGCTCAAGCACGCCGAGCCGATCAAGGTGCTCGGCAGCTTCGGCAGCCAGAAGGAGATCCCCCAGCGCAAGACCGACACGGTCGTGTTCCGCCGCGCGGTCCCGATCGACGCCGCCACGAACGGCGCGCCGGACATCACCGCCAGCAACTACCTGCTGGCCGAAGGCGTGACCCCGGCGGCGCGCACGATCACCTACCAGGACGTGCAGGTCACGCTGCAGCAGTACGGCGTCCTGATGAAGCTGTCCTCGAAGGCCGAGAGCCTGTACGAGGACGACATCCCGGGCGACATGGTCAAGCTGGTCGGCGAGCACATGGGCTCGCTCGAGGAGCTGATCGCCTACGGCGTGGTCCGCGGCGGCACGAACGTGGTCTACGCGACCGGCTCGGCCCGCACCTCGGTGGTCGACATCATCAGCCTGGGCAAGCTGCGCCGCATCGCGCGCGTGCTCGAGTCGGCGCACGCCAGCCGCGTGACGTCGAAGCTGGCGGCCGGCGTGAACTTCGGCACCTCGGCGATCCAGCCGGCGTACCTGGTGTTCATCCACACCGACCTGCAGAACGACGTCGAGAACCTGCCGGGCTACGTGCCGGTCGTCGAGTACGGCCAGCAGAAGCCGATCCACGAGCGCGAGACCGGCGCCGTCGGCCAGTTCCGGTTCGTCACCTCGCCGTACTTCAAGCCGTTCCTGCTGGCCGGCGGCACGCCCGCGGCCAACGCGGTGCTGGCCAACGGCGCGGCCTCGACCGGCGCCAACGCGGCCGACGTGTACCCGGTGATGGTCGTCGCCGAGGAGGCCTGGGGCCAGGTCGCGCTGAAGGGTATGGGTGCCATCGACCCGACCTACCTGCCGGCCAAGCAGAAGACCCACGCCAACCCGCTGGGCCAGTTCGGCTACGTGGGCGCGCAGTTCTGGAAGAACGCTGTGCGCCTGAACGAGAACTGGATGGTCCGCTACGAGGTGGCCGCGTCGTTCCTGTGATGACGCCATGACCTGAGGGGGCAACCCCTCGGGTCAGCCAACCGCACAACGGAGAACCACCATGCCCTATCGCCAGACCGTCAACTCGCTCGGGCTGTCGGCCTCGGACAAGCACCAGCTGCTGCTCGAGTTCGACAAGTTGCGCGCCGAGCTGACCGACATGCGGACCAAGTTCGGGACGCTGCTCGCCAAGCTCGATGCCGACGCCGGCGTGACCGACACGAACTACGCGTCGACGCAGGCCCTCACGGCCGCGCAGTTCAACGCGCTGACCTGATTCCAATCAAGGAGGACACACCCCAATGGACAACCTCGCCCTGTCGCAAGGCGGCAACCTGAACCTGGTCTCGGCCGCGCTCGCGGCCCACGCCGGCAACATCAACCTCGTCATCGCGGTCGGCACGAACGGCCACATCATCGACGGCCAGTTCTACACCCGCGCGGCTGTCGCCTCGCAGGCGTGGACGGTGTCGGAGAACTCGGGCGTCTACGGCGACCCGGGCAACGGCGCGTTCACCGGCGGCGCCAACGGCTCGACCCGCCTGTACGGCCTGTTCATGGACTCGGCGGGCACGCTGACCGTGAAGCCGGGCCCGATCGTCGACACCGCGCGCCTGGCGGCCGGCACCGCGCCGCTGCAGTTCCCGGCGCCGCAGCGCGGCAAGGTCTGCATCGGCTGCGTCCGCATCGCCGTGACGGCCAACACCACGTTCGTCCCGGGCGTGACTGCGCTCAACGCGGCCGGCGTGACCGCGTCGTACATCAACCTCGCCTCGATCCCGGGCGAGCCGCTGCGCTCGTAATGGCAGCAGAGGGGCGGCCGCGAGGCCGCTCCTCCACCCCAGCACCAGGAGACACGAAAGAGATGGCCACCCAAAGCTACGAGCGCAAGAAGTCGAGCCAGATCGACGCCGGCAGCGCGGACATCCCGCGCCCGAGCGAAGACATCAAGCTCGAAGGCGCCGCCGAGCGCGGCAGCGCGCTGGTCGGCTCCGAGTCCGGCATCGAGACCGACGTCGATCGCGTGCTCGCGAATCCCGACCTGCTCGACCACGAGCGGTTCATGGCCGAGCCGATCGAGCTGCACCTCGCGCCGGCCGCCGACGAGAACGAGCCGGGCTTCGTCGAGGTGACGGTCAACGGCATCTACCGCTGCGCCGCGCGCGGCGACACGGTGACCTGGCCGCGCTCGCACGTCGCGGTGCTGGCGCAGGCCAAGCAAATGCGAATCGAGCAGACGAAGGTGACGAACTCCGACGGCTCGCTCGGCTACAAGGAGACGCCGCGCCTGCGCCTGACGTACCCGTTCTCGGTCATCCACGACGCGAACCAGCGCGGCCGCGCCTGGCTGCGCCAGCTGCTGCAGAACGCGGCCTGATCGCCGGCTGGCCGTGAACTTCCTGCAGATCGCCCAGAAGGCCCGCGAGAAGTGCCGGATCCCCGGCACCGGGCCGTCGGCCGTCACCGCTCAGACGGGCGAGATGTTGCGGCTGGTGAACTGGGTCATCGAGACCTGGGACCAGCTGCAGATCAAGAGCGAGCACTGGAAGTGGATGCGCGGCGACTTCACGCTGGCGACCGCCGCCGGCACCAACGCGTACCTGCCGGCCACTGCCGGCATCACCGCGTTCGCGCGCTGGCACGAGGACACGTTCCGCGTCTACAAGACCTCGGTCGGCCAGTCCGAGGAGACGTTCCTGCCGTACTGGGACTACGACGTGTTCCGCAACACGTACCTGTTCGGCAGCCAGGCCACGCTGCAGGGCCGGCCGGTCGTCTGGACCGAGCGCCCGAGCGACCAGGCGATCCTGCTGGCGAACACGCCCGACGACATCTACACGGTGAGCGGCCAGTACCAGAAGGCGCCGACCTCGCTGGCCGCCGACGCCGACACGCCCGGCATGCCGGCGCGTTTCCACATGCTTATCGTCTACGGCGTGATGATGAAGTACGGCGCCGCCGAGGCCGCGCCGGAGATCCGCGTCGAGGGCGAGAACGAGTGGGACAAGATGCTCGCGCAGCTGGAATCGAGCCAGCTGCCGGCGATCTCCTTCGGCGACCCGCTAGCCTGAGGCCCGCGCATGCGCCGGCCGATCCCGCAGGTCCAGACCAGGATTGACCCGTTCCCGCTGCAGGGCGGGCTGGACCTGCACACGCCGCAGCTGCAGCTGAAGCCGGGCTACGTGCGCGATGCGCTCAACTTCGAGTGCTCGATCAACGGCGGCTACACGCGCATCCCGGGCTACGAGCGGTACGACGGCCGGCCTTCGCCGACCGATGCGGTGGTCGGCACGCTGGCCGCCACGGCGGTCGCCGGGCTGGCGGTCGGCGACTCGATCAACGGCCAGGCGTCCGGCGCGACCGGGGTGGTCGCCGCGGTCGACGGCACGACCGTCGTCTACACGAAGGCGACCGGCACCTTCACGGTCGGCGAGAACCTGCGCGAGGGGGTCACGGTGATCGGCGTGATCACCGAGGTCGGCGTCAGCGTCGACCTCGCGACCAGCGCCGAGTACACGCTGGCGGCGGCCAACATCTACCGCGCCGACATCCTCGCGGTGCCCGGCTCGGGCCAGGTGCGCGGCGGCTTCACGTTCAACGGCGAGGACTACGCGTTCCGCAACAACGCCGGTGGCACCGCGCTGGTCATGCACCGCGCGACCTCCGGCGGCTGGACCGCGGTGGCGTTCGACAACGAGGTCAGCTTCACCGCCGGCGGCGCCGGCGTGCCGGCCGAGGGAGCCACGCTCACGCAGGGCGCGAACACGGCGACCATCAAGCGGGTCGTCCTGCAGTCGGGCTCGTTCGCCGGCAGCACGGCGGCCGGCCGGCTGATCATCAGCACGCCGGCGCCCGGCAACTTCGCAGCCGGCGCAGCCACCTACCCGGGCGGCGGCATGACGCTGTCCGGCGCGCAGACCGCGATCACGCTGTCGCCGGGCGGCCGCGTCGAGACCCACCAGGGCAACGCCGGCAACGGCGTGCGCGTGTACGGCTGCGACGGCGTCAACCGCGGCTGGGAGTTCGACGGCACGGTGTTCGCGCCGATCTCGACCGGCCAGACCAGCGACGCGCCGACCCACGTCCGAGTGCACAAGAAGCACCTGTTCTTCAGCTTCGGCTCGAGCGCGCAGCACTCGAGCATCGCGACGCCGTACGCGTGGACGCCGCTGACCGGCGCCGCCGAGCTGGCGATCGACGAGACGATCAGCGGATACCTGACGCTGCCCGGCGACGACTCGTCGGCCGCGCTCGCGATCGTCGGCGAGAACACGGTGAACGTGCTGTACGGGACCGGCTCGTCGACCTGGAACCTGGTCAACAACGTCGGCCAGGGGGTCGGCGGCAAGGCCTACACCGCGCGCTCGCTGACGCAGGCCTACATGTTCGACGACCTCGGCGTCGTCGGCCTGTCGGCGGCGCAGGAGTTCGGCAACTTCAGCACCGCCGCGCTGACGCTGAACCTGCGCTCGTTCCTGCAGGCGCGCCGCACGCTCGCCGTCGACGCGCTGGTCAACCGCGAGAAGAGCCAGTACCGGGTGTTCTTCAGCGACGGCTACGGCCTGTTCATGACGATCGTCAACGGCCGGCTGATCGGCGCGATGCCGGTCCAGTTCCCTGACCCGGTCGCCTGCGCGTGGTCCGGCGAGAGCACGAACGGCGGCGAGGTCTCCTTCTTCGGCTCGACCGACGGCTTCGTCTACCGGCTCGACCGCGGCACTTCGTTCGACGGCGACGCGATCGACAGCTGGTTCGAATGCGCGTTCGCCTACCAGCGCGCGACGCGGGTCACGAAGAGCTACCGCTGCGCGACCTTCGAGGTGCAGGGCGACGGCTACGCGGAGTTCGCGGTCGGCTACACGCTCGGCTACGGCGTCGACACGATCGAGCAGCCGTCGGCCTCAGAGGCGGTGCAGGTCAACGTGCAGCCGGCCTACTGGGACCAGTTCACCTGGGACGCGTTCTTCTGGGACGGCCGCGCGCTCGCGCCGGTGACCGTGCCGCTGGTCGGCACGGCCGAGAACATCTCGCTGCGCGTCGAGAGCAGCAGCGCGCTGTGGCCCGCCTACACCGTCAACAGCGTGACGCTGCAGTACACGCCGCGCACGCTGCTGCGCAAGTGATCGGAGAATCATGTCCAACGACTACTACAACCACGGCGGCTACCCGGCCACCCGCAGCGCCGGCACCTCGTCGCTGGCGCGCGCCGAGTTCGCGGCGCTGGCCGCGGCGTTCGACAAGCTGCCGACCATGTCCGGCAACGGGCTCAAGCTGGTGCGGGTCAACGCCGGCGGCACCGCGCTCGAGTCGACCAGCTCGCTAGACGGCATCGCGATCGGCAGCACGACGCCGGCGGCCGGCGCGTTCACGACGCTGTCGGCGACCGGCAACGTCACGCTCGGCGATGCGGCCGGCGACACGCTGACGATCAACGGCACCGCGGTCGCGATCCCGAACGGGCTGAACTTCGACAGCGGCACGCTGGCGATCGACTCCTCGACCAACCGGGTGGGGGTCGGCACGGCGTCGCCGTCGCACCGGCTGCACGTCACCAACACCAGCGACAGCGGCGCGGTGATCCGGGTGGCGAACACCGGCACCGGCGCGACCTCGCTGACGCAGACCAACGGCGGCCTGTGGCTCACCGCGCAGGCGATGAACACCACGTCGAAGTACACGCCGGCGGTGATGTTCGGCTCGACCGACACCGACTTCACGACGACCAACCCGAAGTTCGGCGCGGTGATCGTCGGCGAGGCGGCCGACACGTACAGCGTGGACACCAACGGCGGCATGTCGCTGGCGTTCTTCACGCAGCCGACCGCCCCGGGCGCGGCCGGCAACCTGATCGAGCGCATGCACATCGCCGCCGGCGGCAACGTGCGCATCGGCGGCGCGGGCGCCGCGGCCGAAGGCTCTCTGCACGTGATCGAGGGCACCAGCGGCGGCGCCGCGCCCAACGCGGCGGCGAACACGCTGGTGCTCGACTCGGCGGGCAGCACGGGCATGACGATCCGCTCGCCGGCGACCGCCAGCGGCTTCATCCTGTTCGGGGACGAGGCCAGCTCGGTGGTCGGCGGCGTGCAGTACGACCACACCACCGACGTGCTGTACCTGCGCGCCGGCGCCGACACCGACATGGTGGGCGTGGCCGCCGGCTCGGTGTACATGAACGGCTTCAACCAGTCGCTGGCCGTCGTGCTCGGCGTGCGCGACACGGGCAGCTCGGGCGCGACGCCGAGCACGGCCGCGGACGGCATCGTGCTCGATGCCAGCGTCGCCACCGGCATCTCGATCCTGACGCCGAACAACGTGACGGCGACGCTGCGCTTCGGCGACCCGGACAACGCCAGCGCCGGGCAGGTGCAGTACAACCACTCGGCGGGGCAGATCAACCTCGTCGCCGAGGGCACGACGCGGATGAGCATCGCGTCGGCCGAAGTGACGTTGGCCTCGGGCGTCGAGCTGACGCTGGCCGACGTGACGCCGACCACCAGCCTGTCGGCCGGCTTCCGCGCGATCCCGACCCTCTCGAACACGGCGACCGCGACGAAGGCCGGCGTCGGCAAGTGCTACCTGAACACCGCGGCGATCACGATCAACAACAGCGTGTTCGCCGCCGGCGACGTGGTGGGCGTGTACAACAACTCGGCCTCCTCGTTCAGCATCACGCAGGGCACGATCACGACGATGCGGCTCGGCGGCACGACGACCACCGGCAGCCGCACGCTGGCTGCCCGCGGCTACGCGACGCTGTTCTTCCCGACCGCCACCGAGTGCGTGGTGTTCGGGGCTGGGGTGAGCTGATGCCTGGGGTCGCACTGGCGATGGTGGATGACGGCCGGGTGGACCCGGCGTTCTACCTGTTTCCGGCCACCGGGGCCGGCAGTCAGACCGCCGGCATCCGCTACAACGGCGACGGCTCGGTGGACGCCAACATCAACGGCGTCTACACGCAGCAGCCGACCGGCTGGTATCAACCGATGCCGGGCGGCGCACCAGGCAACAGGCACTGGATCCGCGCGACGCTGAACTCGGGGACTTCGCCGAGCGGATCGGCCCTCAACACGTGGCTCGCGCTGTCGTCCGGCCCGGAATGGACCATCACCGATGCGGTGGTCGGCGGACAGGTGCAGTCCTCGCTGAACATAGAGTTTGCCGATGACGCGGCCGGCGCGAACATCATCTCGCTCCAGACGCCAGGGGTGACCCTGCAGGCGGACAGGACTTCATGACCATGGACAGCCTAACCAACACCGCCAGCGAGCTGTTCGGCTACGCGGCGGCCGCCGTCGTCGCCGCCGTCGTCGGCGCGCAGAAGCTGCTGAAGGGCTGGTCTCGCGACCGGCTCGAGCGCGTGGCAGCCGACGCGCAGACGGCCGCCGTGATCGGCCTGCGCGAGGAGAACGATCGGCTGTCGGCGCAGAACGGCACGCTCGCCGAGGCGCTGAACGAGATGCAGCTGCGCGTGGCCCGGATTGCCGGCGAGGCCGCGCGGCTGGCCGAAGAGAACCTGCAGCTGAAGACCGAGATCGAGCAGCTGCAAGCCCAGATCACGCGCCTGATCGCGCAGATTCATCCGAAGGAGGCCTGATGGCGACCCCGGTGCAGAACCCATACGACACGCAGCAGCCGAAGCCGCCGGCGCCCGCGCCCGCGGCACAGGGCATCGTCGCCGGCGCCATGCCGGCCGCGCCGGCCGCCTACAAGCCGGTCACGCGCAGCGTCGACCAGAAGTCGACCGTGCAGGGCCAGGTCAACAGCATCCTGGCCAGCGACGGCCCGCTGATGCAGCGCGCGCGCAGCCTGGCGCTCGAGCAGATGAACCAGCGCGGGCTGATCAATTCGAGCATGGCGGTCGGCGCCGCGCAGGCGGCGATGATGGATCGCGCGCTGCCGATCGCGCAGCAGGATGCCGGCACCTTCGACCAGGCGGCGCGCGACAACCAGGGCTTCGCCAACCAGGCCGGCCAGTTCAATGCCGGCGCGCGCAACCAGTTCGGGCTGCAGGGCAACGAGATGGCGTTCCAGCGCGAGCAACGCTCGGCGGACCGCCAGTTCCAGACCGGCGAGCGCGAGGCCACGCAGGGCTTCCAGGCCGAACAGCAGCGGCTGCAGAACGAGCAGCAGTCGAAGGTGCTGGCGCAGCAGCATGCGCAGCAGCTCGAGCAGATGGGCTACGCGAACAAGCTGGCGACCGCCAACGTGCCGGCCCAGTTCGCGTCGACCATCTCGGCGACCACGCTCGACCGCGTCAATGCGATCATGGCCGACCCGAACCTCGACCCGGCCGCCAAGAAGACGGCCGTCGAGAACGTGGTGAACTACGCGAACTCGACGATCTCGTGGGCCGAGAAGTTCTACGCGGCGACGATGCCGCGGCTGACGGTCCCCGGCGCGCCTCCGCCGAGCGCCCCGGCGCCGGCGCCGAAGCCGTCGGCACCGGCTCCTGCGCCGGCTCCGACCTATCAGACCATGGCGAACAACGTCATGCAGGAGTTCGGCGCGTGATCCACCGTCGTGCAACGCACGCCGACATCCAGGCGATCGTCGAGCTGGCCGCCGAGTCGGTCGCGCAAGACCCGCTGCCCGTCGTCGTCGATCCGCAGGCGATGGCCGATACCGCGCGCCAGCTGGTCGGCCAGCCGGCCCACTTCGCGTGGGTCACCGAGGCCGACGGCGCGGTCGTCGCGGCGGTCGTCGCGTGCGTGCAGCGCAGCTTCTGGTTCCGCGGTTCGCAGGCGTCGGTCCTGCTTTTCTTCTCACGCGCGCCGGGCGCCGGCGTGCCGCTGCTGCGCGAGTTCGCCCGCTGGGTGCGCTCGCGCCCGACCATCAAGGTCGCCGTCTTTGAACTCGAGCCCGACGTCGACCCGCGCACCGAGCGACTGCTGCAGCGGCTCGGCTTCGCGCGCAAGAGCAACAACCTGTCATACGTGAAGGGGATCGCATGAGCAAGATCGTCAAGCGGGTGCTGGATCCGCTGAAGCTGGTCAAGGGCGCCACCAAGTTGGTGAAGAAGGTGGCCAAGAGCAAGTTCGGCAAGATCGCCCTGCTGGCCGTCGCCACCTACTTCGGCGTGCCGGCGATCATGGGCGCGTTCGGCGGCGCCGCCGGGGCCGGCGCGTCGGGTCTGGCCGGCGCCCTGAACGGCATCAGCGGCGCCTGGTCCGGCCTCACGGGCGCCGCGTCGAGCGCGATGGCCGGCAACCTGGCGCAGGCCGGCAGCCAGCTGGCCGGCGGCATGACGGGATCTGGCGGGCTCGTCGGCGGCGCGATGTCCGGCGGCGCGGCGACGCCCGCGGCTGCCGGCTGGGTACCGAGCTCTAGCGGGCTCAACGTGCTGGCTAGCGAGGCCGCGATGCCGGCCGCGACGAAAGGCCTGGTTGGCGGCACGATGGCGTCGAACCCGTACCTGGCGCCGGCCCTCGTCAACGCCGGCTCGCAGATCATCGGCGGCATCGGCCAGGGCAAGATGATCAAGGACGAGCGCGAGTACCAGGAGCGGCTCGCCGGCGAGGAGCGCGCGCGCTACAACACCAACGTCGGCACGTCGCTGTGGGGCGCGGCGCCGCGCGGCTGAAGGGGAACGACATGGCTGGATTGATCGCGAAGCAGATGGGGGCGCCGGCCGATGAGGCCGCCAATCAGATGGCCGCAGACCCCGGCGCGCCGGCCGAGGAGGCCGCCGCGCAGGTCGAGCCGACCGAGGGGGAGGCGCAGGATCCCGCGTACGAGTCGGCGATCGGCATGGCGCGCCAGGTGCTCTACGAG
>PJQE01000003.1_pt1 | contig 40424 bp, 62 predicted proteins | sample 1503751 | NCBI WGS metagenome assembly PJQE01 (sample SAMN07775948, study PRJNA414020) | Biofilm metagenome, whole genome shotgun sequencing project. | reverse complement strand
TGGGCAGTACTGGGATTGTCCCCAGTGGCCCATCTGATGCCGCTTGACGCCACAGACCCGGCCGCCCAGCGCATCCAGACCGTGCAATAGCACGCGCACCCGTGCACCGATCGGGTGCACCACGGGTGCCCCAACCGTCGCGTGTCCCTCGTGCGGCGCACCGATCCCCAGGGCTGCCCGCTGGTGCCCGCACTGTGGCCACGTCCTCGGGTTGGCCGCCGCGTGAGGACCGCCGCCTACATCGTCGTGGGAGGCGTCGGCTTCGTCGTCGTGGTCGCCGTGCCGTTCTGGCGGTCACTCATCCGCCGCGGCTACCTGCAGCCTCACTACCCGCAGCCGTTCGACACCCCACCAACAGTCCATCTGACAGTCCAGGAGGTAGACAGTGACCAGTGACCTGACCCGCGAGCTCCGCCAGGTCGGCGGCGACCACCGCAAAGCCGTCCGCGTGGAGGAGAAAGCCCGCCGCGCTCGGGACCGCGCCCTCAAGAAGGCCCTCAAGGCCGGTGTCAGCGTCACCGACGCCGCCCGCGCCGCCGGCGTGTCCCGCCACACCGCCGCCCGCGCCCGGTGAGCCACCCCGAAGGACAACGCGTCACCGACACCCGGGAGGGCCTGACCGGCACGATCGGCCGTGGCGGATCCCCGTCGACGCGCCTCGTGCACTACGACGACGGCGGGACCGAGTACGTCCACGTCGACCACCTCACCGTCGGGGACGCCCACGCGGCGGCGGCACGGGTCGATGCCGACCTCACGCCCACCGACGCCGAGTCCCAGGCGGTCGCCGAGCTCGGCGGGATCGACGACGAGGATGGGGCCGCTGCGGGCGGCGCGGACGGCGGGGCCGTGCCTCCGAACCGTCGGCGCTACACCGACGACGAGATCCTCGACGCGATCCACCGTTGGCACGCCGAGCATGGCGAGCCGCCACGCAGCGGCGACTGGAGGCGCCTCAGCGACGAACACCCGTCGACGTCGACGGTGAAGGTGCGGTTCGGGTCGTGGGCGAACGCGATCGAGGCCGCCGGCTTCCCTCGACCGAAACGCGGCGTGTCTCGCCCGCCACGGCCGACACCCGCCCCGGAGGCCGAGTCCGGTGACCCCGCCGCGGCGCCCGCCGTAGAGGCTGACCCCGTCGACGACGGGGCGCCGCTCGTGGTCGAGGTCCGTGGCGACGGCGTCAGCGGGGACGCCGACGTCGTCACCTACACCGACGAGGAGGAGGGCGGGTCGTTCGAGTTGCGCCGCGTCCAACCCGCCGACCCGTGGGTCGAGTTCGGGTTGATCATCGGGCGCCTCCATGAGCTCACCAACCAACCGGAGATCCGCATCGAGGTCGTCTTCCGCCGCGACGACCAGGAGGCGGCGTGACCATTCGCGTCATCGTCCACGGCGAAGCCGTCCCGCAGGGGTCCACCCGGGCGTTCATCAACCGCCGCACAGGCCGGCCCGTCGTCACGTCCGACAACCCCCGCACACGCCCGTGGCGTGACACCGTCGCCACCGCCGCGCGCTTCGCGATGGGGGCCCATGGAATGCTCACCGGCGCCGTCGGCCTGATCATCGAGATCCGCGTGAAACGCCCCGCCGGCCACTACGGCAAACGCGGGACGCTTCTCCCCTCGGCCCGCCGGCACCCGACGACGAAGCCGGACATCGACAAGGTCGCCCGCGCCATCCTCGACGCGCTCACCGACGTCGCCTACCGCGACGACGCCCAGGTCGTGCACCTCCGCGTCTTCCAGAGCTACGAGGACGACCTGCGTATCCCGCCGCGCACCGAGGTCACCATCGTCGACCTCGACGACCAATGGGCGGCCGCGTGATCATCTGCCCCTCCGGGAAAGTCGGGTACCGCCGCCGGCGTGACGCCCTGTTCGCCCTCGAGCGGATCAAGGCGTCACGCCACCAGCTGTGCCAACCGCAAGGCCCCAGGACGTTCTACCGGTGCAGCTGCGGCCAGTACCACCTCACCAGCCAGACGACGAGGAGGCCCGCGTGACCACCCTGCTGATCCCGTCGACGGGGGAGCTCAAGGTCGTCGGCGTCGTCCTCCTCGTCCTCCTCGTGACGATGGTGTACGTCGTCGCCGAGTTCCTCTGGCGCAACCGGAGGGGGCGCTGATGGGTGAAGCCACGAAGATCCAGTGGGCGCTCAATGGGTAGCCGCGCCGGTGTCATAGCGACAGCGGCCGCCAAGACCGGCTGTTCGTGCGTCGCGGACTACGAGATGCGAATCGCGAGTGGACTCAAGTGGTGCACGGCCTGCCGAGAGTGGCGCCCACGAGACGAATTCCCGCGCGATCGGACGAGGAGCGACGGCCTGCGAGCGCGCTGCATGCGGCACCGAGGCCGCAGTTCGCGCCGTGACCCGGTCAAGGACTTGGCACGCAACATGGTCGCTCGAGCGATCCGTCGTGGCGCGCTGCCCCACCCGAACGACATGCCCTGCCAGGATTGCGGGCACATCCAGTTTCCGAACGGGACGCGGGCGGAGCGCACCCGCCACGAGTATGACCACGTCGCCGGGTACTCATCCGAGCACCATCTGAACGTCGAGCCCGTCTGCACGCTCTGTCACGCCGAGCGGGAAATGGAGCGTCGCCGTGGGTGAGCAAACCGCCATACAGTGGGCGGACCACACGTTCAACCCGTGGCGAGGGTGCACCAAGGTCAGTCCCGGGTGCGACCACTGCTACGCCGAAGCGTGGTCGAAGCGGAACCCTGCGCAGCTCGGCGTGTGGGGCGACGACGGCTCTCGCGTCATCGCAGCCGATGCGTACTGGCGGGCGCCGCTCAGGTGGGACCGCCTCGCCGCCGAGGCCGGGGAGCGCCACCGCGTGTTCTGCGCGTCCCTCGCCGACGTGTTCGAGGACCGGCCCGAGCTCGAGCGGCCACGCGAGCGGGTGTTCGAGACGATCCTCGCGACCCCGAATCTCGACTGGTTGCTGCTTACGAAGCGGCCCGAGTTAGCACGTCAGGTCCTCAGCTCGGATGCATGGCTTGACGCGCTGATCGACGAGCACTGGCTTGATGACGAGGTCGGTCCGCGAGCGTCGTGGCCGCTGCCGAACGTGTGGCTCGGCGTCAGCGCCGAAGACCAGGCGCGCGCCGACGAGCGCATCCCAATCCTCCTCGACACCCCCGCCGCCGTCAGGTTCGTCTCCTATGAGCCGGCGCTCAGCCCCGTCGACTTCACGCCGTGGCTGAACCGCCCTGCGCGGGTCGACGAGGTACTGCCGCGCGTCGACTGGGTCATCGTCGGAGGCGAGTCCGGGCCGCACGCACGCCCGTTCGACATCCAGTGGGGCTGCGTCGCAGTCGACGAGTGTCGCAAGGCTGGTGTGCCGGTGTTCGTCAAGCAGATGGGCGCGCAGCCGATCCATGCGCCGGAGCACGACGGAGCGACCGGCTACGCGATCGAGCTCTCCGACCGGAAGGGCGGCGACCCCGACGAGTGGCCCGAGGGCCTCCGCGTCCGCGAGATCCCGGCCGTGGTGGCCGCGTGAGCCGGTACGCCGCCAGCACCGACGTGTCGAGCGACCGCAGCCGCGCCGAGATCGAACGGACCCTCGCCCGCTACGGCGCCAACCAGTTCATGTACGGGTGGGAATCAGGGCGCGCCGTCATCGCCTTCGCCATGCAGGACCGCCGCGTCCGGTTCGACCTCCCCATGCCAGACCGCGACGACCGCGAATTCACCCACACCCCGAACCGCGGCACCAGGCGCAGCACCGGGGCGATCGACCAGGCGTACGAGCAGGCCGTCCGGCAACGCTGGCGGGCCCTCGCCCTCGTCGTCAAGGCGAAACTCGAAGCCGTCGAGACCGGCATCACCACGTTCGAGGAGGAGTTCCTCGCACACATCGTCCTCCCCGACGGATCAACCGTCGGGAAGTGGGCCGCCCCTCAGCTCGAGGAGGCGTACGCCAGCGGCCGCATGCCGCCCCTCCTGCCAGCGACGACTGGAGCTGCGACGTGACCACCAAGGCGCCCCACGCCCGTCACCCCAATCCCGATCCACCCGGCGACGAAGCGGTCGACACGACGTCGGTCCCGTTCGGCGAGGCCGCGATCGGCACGATCACGCGCTCCTGCACGGCGATCGACACGCTCCACCCCGCCGGCACACTCACCGCAGACCGCGTCCACGACCACACCCGCGACATCCGCCAAGCGGCCCGCGAGATCGACGCCGAGAACACACGCCTCGCGGACCTCCTGCTCGAAGCGCAACAGGAGGCCGGTGCTTGAGCGTCCTCATCGACCACGAGCTGCGCGGCAACCCGAAATGGGTTGCGCTCACCCTCCCGCAACGCGCCCGCCTCATCGAACTGTGGATGTGGATCGACGAGCAAGGCACCGACGGACGCGTCCCCGACTTCATGCTCCGCGAGCTGCGCATCACCGGCCGCGACCTCCAAGCGCTGACCAACGAGCTCGTCCCAGGGAAGGGCCCCTGGCTCGACCGGAACGGCACCGGGTGGATGGCCCACGACTGGCACGACATGAACCCGCCGACCGACCCCGCCGAACGTGAAGCGTGGTTCCGACGTCGCCGGCAGCGAGCCGCCGCAGACCGCAGACGAAACAACGAAAACGACAACTCCCGATCGACGCGAACACGACAACGAACCGACGGAGAAACCGACGGTGGATCGACGTGACATCGACGGCAACATCGACGGCTAAATCGACGCCCTCGCGCGCGCGTCACGCGCGTGGCGCGTCCCACCTCCACCTCCACCTAACAGCAACACACACCCACTCGCCGTGCTTCACGTCGCGCCCGCGCGAAACCCCCACCACGCCGCACGACCAGCGCGGGCGAGCCCGCCAGGAGAACCAGGGATGACCGAAGCAGCCGACAGCAGCGACCTCGAACGCCGCCGACACCTCACCCGCCTCAGCCACATCTGGCCCAACGGCTGGACCCGCGGAGCACTCGAGGAATACGCCCACGCCGTCCGCCTCCACACCCCCACCGAAGTCCAAGCCGCCGTCGACACCGCCATCGACACACGCACCACCAGACCCGCCCCCGCCCAACTCCGCGAACTCGCCGACCAGGCACGCGACCAAGCCCGAACCGACCACCAACGACGCGAACGCCGAGCCGACACCACCCGAGACGGAAAGGGCTGCCCCGCCTGCCGCCGCGACCACGGCGACCAAGCCGTCGACGCCGGCAGCCACCAACCCTGGATCGGCGACGGCACCATGATCCTCTGCCAGACCCACCAGCTCGCATGGCGCGGCACCGGACACCAACCCGACCACGACGACGCCGGCGAACTCACACCCGAGCAATGGCGCTCCAGGGCCAGCACCGGCGCGTTCGGATCCGTGATCCAAGCACTCGCCGCGTGGGGCGGAGGCCCCGCCAGCATCGCCGTCGGCGTCACCACAGACCTCACCCGCGAGATCCACGACACCATGCAGGAACGCCAACCCGCATGACCCCCGCACGGCAAGGAGCCACCCCATGACCACGCACCCCTGGGCCATCCTCCCGAACCTCATCGAATCCGGCATCCTCACCCAGGAGGAAGCCAAAGGCATCGTCCTCGCCCACGAAGACGCCAACCGCCGAGCCCTCCAGGAAGTCCACGCCCTCCTGCCCGAACTCATCCACGAGGACCTCCTCGACCCAAGGGGCGCCGCAAAGATCCGCGAAGTCGTCGTCAAGGCCGCCCGCGACGGGATGCCTGACCTGTGACCTCATCTGCCGTGGTGTCGGCGAGTCACCCCACGCGCCTGTGCGTCGCGACGACGCGTCGTGGGACGCCGTGCCGTCAGCCGGCGATCAGGGGTGCGACGGTGTGCCGGATGCACGGGGGGTCGGCGCCGCAGGTCAGGTCAGCGGCGCGCCGGCGCCTGGCGGTGGAGGAGATCACCAGGGAGATCGGTCGCCTGGGGATGCAGGTGCCGGTGGATCCGTTGGACGCGATGCTCGAGCAGGTCGAGGAGGCGTACGCGAACGTCGCGGTCCTCCGCCTGGCGGTCGCGGAGCTCGGCATCACGGTCGCCAATGACGGAGCGGTCGCGGTGCCGGATCCGGATGGGTGGGAGGCTCGTGAGCATGTCCTCGTCGCGATGTATCACTCGGAGCGGGACCGGTTGATGCGGTTCTCGAAGCTGTGCTTGGACGCCGGCGTTGACGAGCGCAGGGTCCGGTTGGCGGAGGCGCAGGGGCAGCTGCTCGCCAGGGTGGTGCAGGCGGCGGTGGATGCGTGCAATCCCACTGCCGAGGGGCGGGCGGCGGCGATGGCGGCGGCGGCGCGGGAGATGCGCGCGATCGGCACCGGCGACCAGTCGTGATCAGAACGTGATCAGAACGTGATGACCAGAACATCCGTTCTATCGTCTACCATCGGTCCCCATGGACGAACACCAGGACCAGCACGACACGCCCACCTTCGATCCGCTTCAAGGAGACCCTCTTCTCAGCGCGCTTATCCGTGCAACGGAATCGTCCGGCAACCGGATGTTCGGAGTCACGGTGACAGTCGAGGGATTGGTCATCAGCGGCATCATCACGCCGATCTCCGAGTACTTCGACGAGATCGCGAGTTGGTTCGAGCGCGCCGGATCTCACGGTCTCGCAGACGCGTACCGGCCGCAGGGCGAGCAGGAACAACAGCCAGAGGACTGGGAACCGAGATACCTGCACCTCACAGGCATTCGAGCATTCTTGGGCTCGATGCCTGTCCCTTCCGATCCTTCGACGGCGACCCCGTGGAGGATCCGGCTGTCGTCGATCTCGGGGTGGTGCATGGGCAATCTCGCCGAAGGGCCACCTCAGCATCCGACGCCCTAGGGGCGCCTCGTGCCTGATCCGTGGCTCATCGCCGCGAATCAGCTCGACCCGCCCGCCTGGCAACCCGAAGGCCGCCCACCCCTCCTCCCTCACCAGATCCCACCGGACGGCGACTGGGACCTCTGGATGCTGTTCGGCGGCCGCGGCAGCGGCAAGACCGAAGGCTGCTCGAGGTACTACGCCCGGTACATGCGCGCCAACCCCTACACCCGCGGCCGCATCATCGGCCCCACCCTCGGCGACGTCGTCGAGTCCTGCGTCGAAGACCCAGAATCCGGCCTCCTGTCCATCGACCCCGACATCCGGTTCGTCCCATCGGCCGTCGGCGGCGCCTCCCTGTTCTGGCCGAACGGGTCGCGGGCCCGACTCATCGGCATCCCCACAAAACGCGACGTCGAACGGCTCCGCGCCGCCGGCAACAGCCACATCGACTGGTGGGAAGAGATGGCCGCGATCGTCGAACTCCCCGACGCCTGGGACCAAGCCGAGTTCGGCCTTCGCTCCGGTGCGCACCCCCACTCGATCGCGTCGACGACGCCGCGGAACGTCCCGAAGATCCGGGAGCTGCTGAAAGACCCACGTACACGCATCACCAGCGGGTCGATCCACGACAACCCGCACCTGTCCGATGTCCGCCGGCAACGCCTCGTGGACAAGTACGCCGGCACCCGACTCGGCGAACAGGAGCTGCTCGGCAAGCTCCTCGACGACGTCGAAGGGGCCCTGTGGAAGTGGGCGATGCTCGAGCACGCCTACGCCGACTGGCTCGCCGCCGTGGAGGCGTTCGGAGGGCAGGCCCCGCCGACGCGGCGGGTCGTGATCGGCGTCGACCCGAACGCGAGCGAGCAGGGGGCTGAGTGCGGTGTGATCGCCGCCGGCCTCCTCGCCGACGCCCGCCGCGGAGTGGTCCTCGACGACTACAGCGTCGGGCAGGCATCCCCGGACAAGTGGGGCCGCGCCGTCGTGAACGCCTACTGGGACCACAAGGCCGACAGGGTCGTCGCGGAGGTCAACAACGGGGGTGACATGGTCGCCCACGTGATCCGCACGATCGACCCCAGGGTCCCCGTGAAGTCGGTGCGGGCGACCCGCGGGAAGGTGCTTCGGGCGGAGCCCGTGGTTGCGCTGTACGAGCAACGGCGTATCCTGCACGCGCAGAGGTTGCCGCTACTGGAAGGCCAGCAGACGACGTGGACGCAGGATCAGGACAGCCCCGACCGCCTGGACGCCCTGGTGTGGGCGGTGACGGAGCTGTTCGGCCTGGGGGAGGAGCAGGCGTCCCCGATCCGCGCGCACTGACCGCCGCCGCGAGTGTGGAGAACCGGGGATCTCGCCGGGCTCATATCCCGGAGACAGCGGGTTCGACTCCCGCCCTCGCTATCAGGCCTGCCGCGTGATCGTCGACGACGTCACGCACGCCCTCCGCGAGCTCACCGCACGCCGCGTCGACTACGACCTCCCACGCCACTACTACGAAGGCCGACACCGCCTCCTGTTCGCCACCGACCGGTTCCGCAACGTCTTCGGCGACCTGTTCCGCGCCTTCGCCGACAACTTCTGCGCCCCCATCATCGACACCCTCAACGACCGCCTCGAAATCACGGGGTTCACCGACACCCAGGGCGGCGACGCCAACACCGCCGCCCAAGGCATCTGGGACGCCAACCGCCTCGACACCCAGACAGCGCACCTGCACCAGGAAGCCCTCGTCGAAGGCGACGCGTACCTCATCGTCTGGCCCAACCAGCAGGGCGTCCCGATCCTCCACCTCAACCGCGCCACCAGGTGCCTCACCGTCTACGACGACGACACCCCGTGGCAGGTCGAGTACGCCATCAAGGTGTGGCCCCTCAGGGACAAGCGCGTCCGCGTGAACATGTACTACCCGGACCGGATCGAGCGGTACATCACCCGCCCAGGGACGAAGGGCTTCCCCCGCGACCCCAGAGCCCTGCAGGACTTCACCGAAGACAACGAACCCGCAGAGATCCCGCACTCGTGGGGCGTCGTCCCCGTCTTCCACTTCGCGAACAAGGCCCGCATCGGTGCCCGCGGCCGGTCGGAGCTCGTCGACGCGATCCCCCTGAACGACGCCGTCAACAAGTCCCTCGCCGACATGCTCGTCGGATCAGAGTTCGTCGCCCTGCCGCAGCGGTGGGCCACCGGCGTCGCCGAGGAAACCGACCCCGTGACAGGCCGGAAGCTCCCGCCGTTCCAACCCGGGGTGGAGCGGATGCTCACGACGGAGAACACGGGGGCGTCGTTCGGGCAGTTCGACCCGACGGACTTCAAGGGCCCGATCGACTTGATGCGCGCGTTCGTGACGCACCTGGCGGCGGTGACGGGGACGCCGGCGCACGCGTTCTACGTCGACCAGGGGGACTGGCCATCGGGGGAGGCGTTGAAGACGGCGGAGGCCCGCCTCGTCGCGCGCGCCACCGCCCGCACCCGCGCGTGGGGCCCCGTGTGGGCCGACGCGATGGGCCTCGCCGTCCGGATGCTCCAAGGGGCAGGGGCCCCGGAGGGTGGCCTCGTGACGCAGTGGGCCCCTGTCGCGACGAGGATGGAGCGGGAGGAACTTGAGAACGCCGAGGCCAGGTGGCGCCTGGGGGTGTCGCGCCGCCGGATCCTCCTCGAGCTCGGCTACAAGGACAACGAGGTCGACGAGATGTTGGAGGAGCGCGCGGCGGAGGCCCGTGACGCGGCTGTGGCGGCTCGGGCGGCGTTCGACCGGGGCGACGCGGTATGACGCGGTGCGCCGGCGTGAGGCGCGACGGCGAGCGGTGCGCCGCCATGACTGTGCGCGGGTCGGCGTTCTGCGTCCGCCACCAAGTGGACGACCAGCCCGCACCACCCCCGGAACTCGCCCACCCCGACGCACCGGTCGACGCCGCCCCGCATGGGGATCCGCCCGCCGTGGTGGACGACCCGCCGATCGACGACACCCAGATCGTCCACCACGGTGGGTACGGGCGCCTCGTCCCCGTCGAGCACCGCACTGTCGCGATCGCGTTGACGCGGCGTCTGCATCGCGACCTGCCACGCCCGTCGATCACTACCAGGATCGGCGTCCTCGGCGTGCAGGGTGCCCTGATGAACATCGCCGGGACCGTGCAGCAGCTCGAGCGGCGGGTCCGGATCGCCGGATCCGTCACGGCCGCGCACGTCGCCGCCGTCGAGCAGGTCGCCGCGGACGTCCTGCAGCTCGCGCGCCTCACCTATGAGCTCGCCCACGTGGAGGCAGTGGAACCGGCGGCCTGACGTTGGACCTCTACGAGCTCGCCGCCCGCCACCGCCGCGACCTCGAACGGCGTGAGACCCGGGCGGTCGCCGACATCACCCGCGGTTACCGGTCGACGGCGACGCAGGTCAGGCGCCGCCTTGATGACCTCGCCGACCGTATCGCGGCGCGGCAAGCTGCGGGGCGGGTGCCGGTGTCGTGGCTGTTCACGCAGGCACGCCTCGAGCAGACCGTCCAAGCCGTCGACGCTGAGATCCAGGCGTGGGCGCGGGGCTCCGCCCTTCCCCGCATCCGGTCTGCGGTGGCGGAGGAGGCGTCGATCGGTCCTGGGGTGGCGATGGAGATGGTCCAGTCCCGCGTCGTGCCGTTCCCCAAGGAGGGGGCCGCGTCACTCGTGCGGCTTCGCCCCGGGGAAGTCGAGCAACTCGCGGCGACGTTGCAGCCGGGGGCGTCCCTGCAGCGCCTCCTCGACCGGGTTGCGGGGGAGCAGGCCGACCGGGCCCGCGACCTCCTCGTCGAGGCCGTCGCGACGAACCGTGACCCGCGGCGCCTCGCCCGTGACCTCGCCCCCCTCGTCGACGGCGGCCTGGCGCGCGCCATGACGATCACCCGAACGGAGCTGCTCAGGACGACGAGGGAGTCACAGCGCCTCACCTGGGGGTCGCGACGCCAGGTGGTGCGGGGGTACCGGTGGTGGTCGACGCTGGACCGCACGACGTGTCCGGTGTGCTTCGCGATGCACGGCACGTTGCACGACCTCGACACCCCGTTCGGCACCCATCCTCAGTGCCGCTGCTCGATGATCCCGGAGGTCGCCCCGGCCGCCGAGCTCGGCCTGCAGCTCACGGACCTACCGGCACCCGAGATGGGCGTCGACGTGTTCGCAGCCCTCCCCGTCGCCCAGCAACGCCAGGTGCTGGGGCCGGCGAAGTGGAGGGCGTACCGCGACGGCCGCCTCAGCCTCGAGGACCTCGTCAGGTACCGCGACGACCCAGTGTGGGGGCCGACCAGGTCGGAACGGCCGCTGCGCGACGTCATCGGTGGCGCCACTCGCCCTCGTGCACCGCGAGCAGTGGCGCCACCACCCGCCGTCGCGCCGACGACACCGGCGCCAGAGCTCGTCCACCCGCGGGACGTCGCGTCCGTGTTCACCGCCAAGAGCGGGACCAAAGCCCAGGTGCTCCGAGCAGTCGAGCGGGGCCTCGGCGCGATCGGCGGTCTGCTTCGCGTCCCCACAGACCGCCCGACCGCCGTGAAGTACGGCACCCCATCTCGCCGCGCGCTCGCCCACTACCGAAGCCAACGCGGCACCGGCGACCCCGTCGAGATCATGATGGGGTCACGCAAACCTGACCTCGCAGCCGCGTTCTTCATCCACGAGTTCGGCCACTACATCGACGCCGCCGTCCTCCGCCCAGGGCAGGACTACCAGTCCGACGCCGCCCACCAAGCGGGCCACGAGCTCCACGACTGGCAGGCGGCGATCGCAGCGACCGACGCGGTGCAGGAGCTCCGCCGGGTGCTGCCGCGAGGCCGTGCCCGCACCTACTACCTCAGCGCCCGCGAGCTGTTCGCCAGGTCGTTCGCGCAATGGGTCGCTCTGCGAAGCGGCGACTCGGCCCTGATGGACGAGGTCCGCGCCGATCTCGACGCGGGTGTACCGACGCAGTGGACCGACGATGACTTCGGGGCGGTCGCGGACGCCTTCGATACCCTGTTCACCGGTCGAGGATGGAGGATCACGTGACAGGACCTGACGACATCCCCCGCGGGTTGACGGGCGACACGGTCGACGAGGACGGCAACGTCCTTGAGCCAGTCGTGTGGCCGGGGTTCGACGACGAGGACGAAGGGATCGTCCCCTCCGGCTAGCCTCGCCCGGCTCCTGGGGTTATGCTGGTTGCCGCTACCGGCAGCACCGACCGACAGGAGCAACGTGTCCACGCACCCCGCGAAGCAGAAGGTCAGCCAGGCATTCCCGAACCTGGCCGCCAACGTCACCGACAGCTACGCCGCGTTCCGCGCGCCGTACGCCGGCACCGTCAGCCGCGTCGCCTACGCCGCCGACGCCGACATCACCGGCGCCGCCACCAACAACCGCACCCTCAGCCTCGTCAACAAGGGCCAGGACGGCAACGGCGCCGTCACCGTCGCCACCCTCACGTTCGCGTCCGGGACGAACGCGTCGGACTTCGACGAGCGCGACATCACCCTCTCCGGCACCCCCGCGAACCTCACGGTCGCGGAGGGGGACATCCTCGCGTGGGTCTCAACGGCGAACGGCACCGGCATCGCCGACCCCGGCGGCACCGCGATCGTCGAGATCACCCGAGGCGACGTCAGTGCGTAACCCCACCTGGGGCTGGGCCGCTCACCGCCCCGACGACGACACCGGCGCCGGCGCAACCGGCGACGACGACTCGTCGGGCGGCGGGCAGGACACCGGCCAGAACGACGCCCCCGGTGGCACGGCGAAGGCCGACCTCAGCCCCGAGCAGCTCCGCGACCAGCTCACCCAGGCGAACCGTGAAGCGGCGAAGAGCCGGAAGGAACGCAAGACGCTCGAGGACCGCATCCAGGCGCTCGAGGGTGAGAAGCTCTCGGACCAGGACAAGCTCGAGCGGCGTGCCACCGACGCCGAGCAGGGCCTCACGGCGGCACAGGCAACGATCAAGACGCTGCAGGTGCGCCTCGCGGTTGCCGAGCTCGCCGGCACCGTCGGCATCGTCGACGCGGAGGCCGCCGTGGCTCTCCTCGACACCAGCGCCGTCACGTTCGGCGATGACGGGGTGCCGGACCGCAAGGAGATCGAGCAGGAGCTGCGGGACCTGGCGAAACGCAAGCCGTACCTGGTGCGCCACGGGTCGGCCGGAGGTGGTGACGGCAACAGCGACACCGGCGGCGACGTCGTCGACATGAACGCCCTGATCCGTCGGGGCGCGGGGGTCCGGGCGTCATAGCCTGACGGCGAATCAGCACGGACGTCCGACACTGAACGGGGCCTCACCTGACAGGGGCCCCGTTTGCGTTCTGGGTGCCTGTACCGGTAACGTCTGCGTATCACCGCAACCACGCCGCCCCCAGGAGGGGCGGGTGGCGAGGCCCCAGGAGGGCACTCGGACCGGGCCCAGGCGGCTCCCCGAGTCGGAATCGAACAAGCCACACCGATTCCTGACCAGTGGAGGATCCCCATGCCTTACGGCAACATCATCGACCGGACCGGGGCGCAGGCCCTCATGCCGGAGGACGCCAGCCGCGAGATCTGGCAGTCGGCGATCGAGGAGTCCGGAGCCCTCGGCCTGTTCCGCTCGGTGCGCATGTCGCGCAAGCAGCAGCGCATCCCCGTCATGTCGGTCCTGCCCGTCGCGTACTTCGTCAACGGCGACACCGGCCTGAAGCAGACCAGCGAGGTCGACTGGTCGAACAAGTACCTCGACGCCGAGGAGCTCGCCGTCATCGTCCCGATCCCGGAGGCCGTCCTCGACGACTCCGACTACGACATGTGGGCGGAGATCCGGCCGCGTATCGCGGAGGCGATCGGACAGACCGTCGACGCCGCGATCTTCTTCGGGACGAACAAGCCGGCGTCGTGGCCCGCCGCGATCGCCGCCGCAGCCGCCTCCGCGTCGAACACGATCACGCGCGGTTCGACCGCCGCTGCCGGTGGGATCGCCGAGGACCTCAACCTCGTGATGGACAAGGTCGAGACCGACGGGTACGACGTCAACGGGTTCTTCACCCGCCGGAACTTCCGTCGGTTCCTCCGCGGCGGCCGCGACACCACCGGCCAGAAGTACCTCGACATCAGCACCACGGAGATCGACGGGGAGCCCGTCCGGTACGGGCAGCGCGGCATTTGGCCGAGCGGCTCAGGGACCGTCGAGCTGATCGGCGGTGACTTCTCCCAGGGGATCGTCGGCGTCCGCCAGGACATCACGATGAAGCTGTTCACGGAGGGTGTCGTCACCGACGACACGGGCGCCGTCGTGTTCAACCTGATGCAGCAGGACATGGTCGCGTTGCGCGTCGTGTTCCGGTGCGCGTTCCAGGTGCCGAACCCGATCAACCTCGAGCAGCCCGTCGAGGCGAACCGGTACCCGTTCGCGACGCTCCTGACCCCGTAACCCGCCCCGTTGGGCGCGTGGAGCCCCGCCTGACCGGTCCTGGCGGGCGGGGCTCACCCCAATCCCTTTGGAGGACGTTGATGAGCGAGAACGAGACGCAGACCACCACGGCGGACACGACCGTCATGAACGTGGTCCACGCGGCGCCGGCGGATCAGACGCCCCCCGCCGACGACCAGGCCCCCGCCACCGACCAGCTGGACCCGCCGACTGACACGCCGCCCGCCGTCGACGCGGACACGACCGAGCCCGAGCCGGAGCCCCAGCCGGAGCCCGACCCCGTGGACCCGGCGACCCTCCCCGAGTACATCCGCGACGGCATAGCCCACGGATACGTCGGCGACAAGCCCACCGCGTGACCAACCCGATGTCGACCGACATCAACCCCGAACGCGTCAGCCGACTCGAGGGACAGATCAGCGGGATCTACCGCACCCAGAACGACCACTCCGTCGCCCTCGGCGTGCACGAGCAACGCCACGAGACGACAGAGAAAGCGATCGGGTCGCTCGCCGGCGAAGTCGCGAAGCTCCGAAGCGCCCTCGTCACCGCAGCTCTCAGCTTCGCCGGCGGCAGCGGCCTCGTCGCGTTCACGATCTACCAAGCGTTCGGGAGGTGAGCGTGCGCCGCATCAACCTCCTCACCGCCGTCTGCGTCGCCGCCGGCGTCGCGTTCATCGGCGGGGCACTCGCCGGCGTCCGCCAAGCCACGATCGACAACTGCCAGGCGTCGAACGACGCCCGCCTCGTCGTCAGCTCCACCCTCGACGGCCTCATCACGGCGCTCGACCAGTCCGGCCCGAGCGTCCAAGCGTTGCGCAAGAGCCTCGACCGTCAACGCAGCGGCGGCGCCCTCCAGGAAAGGAACTGTTAGATGGCCAACGCCCTCTACGACAAGGGTCGCCAGGGGTTTCTCGAAGGCGCGATCGACTGGGACACCGACGACATCCGCGTCATCGGCATCGACGCCGCCGCGTACACCGTCAACCTCGCGACGCACGACAACCTCGACGACATCCCCTCCGGCGCCCGCATCGGCACCACCGCGAGCCTCACTGGGAAGACCGTCACCGACGGTGTCGCCGACGCGAACGACACCAGCTTCGTCGCCGGGAGCGCCACGTCGGTCGAAGGCCTCGCGATCTACAAGCACACGGGGACGGAGTCGACGTCCAGGTTGATCGCCTACATCGACACCGCGACCGGACTGCCGTTCACCCCCGCCAACGGCGGCACCGTGAACATCGTGTGGGACAACGGCGCCAACCGGATCTTCAAGCTCTGATGGGAGACGACACCATGGACCTGTCCGCCCTGTCTGTCGACGAGCTCCAGGAGCTCAACCGGGGCCTCATGGCCGACCGCGACGCACTCCGCTCCAGGCAACTCGAGATCGCGCGGGAGCTCGACCGGCGCGCAGCTGCTGAGCGCGTGGCGGCGATGACGGATGCGGAGCGGCAGGCGATCGCGCACGTGATCGGCGTGCAGGGGATCCCGTCGGCCTCGGCCGTCGGCGACGCGGCGTAACCCCGCTGTGGCGCGGCTTGAGCGGATCGCGTTGGCGCGGGCGCCCGACGCTCAACACCATCGTTCAATCACCGTTGCGCTGGTAGGAGGAAAGGCATGGGCAAGAGATACACGGCGGGCACAACGTCGTCGGGAGCGGGCACGGCCGCTCGCCCGATCGGCGGCCTCATGGCGGTCGCGAACCGATCGGGGCATCTCCACGAGGTCGGCATCTTCAACACGACGGCGGTTGCGTTCGGTGTCCGTCTCGCTCGTCTGACCGCCGCGGGCACTCCGGGGACGGGTCTCACTGAGGAGGAGTATGACCCCGGCCCCGAGGGTCCGGACATGACCGCGTTCGATACTTGGTCGGCTGACGCGACAATCGGCGTGGGCAATATCCGCGTCGGCCGGATCGGCGCGGCGATCGGCTCCGGGGTGATCTGGACGTTCGCGGCTCCGGGGATCTACATACCGACCGGCACGGCGAACGGCATCGGCATCATCCCTGTCGGCACGGGGCAGATCGCCGACTGGTACATGGAATGGGACGAGTGACGTAGGTGGCGATCACTCGGGTCGGCGGGTCGAACGGGGCGGGGGTCGGGTCCGGGAACTTCTCGGTCGCGTACATCGCAGGGATCGCTGCGAATGACATCGCCGTGATCCATGTCTGTCAGCGCGACAACGTCGTGTCGACCCTCCCCTCCGGGTGGACGAAGGTGTTCGAGCAGAACAACGGGACGGGGCTCCGCGGGTATTGGGCGTGGCGGCGTCTCGACGGGACGGAATCCGGGTCGGTCACGATCACGCGGGCGGGAGGGAACACCGGGATCGCATCGATGAGTGTGTACCGGGGTGTGCGCGCTACGGGTGACCCTGGTGACCAGGCGACAGCACGCAACAACGCGTCCAGCGCGACGATCACCGCTGATTCGATCACGACGGGCGCGGCCGGGTGCATGGTCCTGTTCATGGCGTCGAAAGGGCAGGAGGGCACCACCGCGACGTACGCGGCGACCGACCCGTCTACGTTCACGGAACGCCACGACAACAACACGACGAGCGGCAACGACGGTGGCGTGACGATCGCCGACGCGATCCGCACCACGGCGGGGTCGACAGGGAACGCGACGTGCACCCAGTCGATCAACGCCGTGAGCATCGGGTTCCTCGTGGAGCTGGTCCCTGAGCCGGTTGCCGCCCCGACCCCGATCGTCCCGATCCAGCAGTTGAGGGCAGCGTGAGCGCCGTCCGTCCGAGCAGACCAATCGTCCGGGGGAACGCGCCCCTCCGGACGATGTCGGTCATCGTCGGGCCGCTCACCGCCACGGCCAGCGACCCGACGGTCACGCCGACGGGGATCCCGTCGGCGGAGGCGTTCGGCACCGCGGCCATCACCCTCGACGCCGCACCAACGGGGGTTGCATCCGGAGAGGCCATCGGCACCCAGTCTGTGCAACCCGTCGCCTCTGCCACAGGAATCGCGTCTGGCGATGCGCACGGCGCGACGAGCGTCACACCGGTCGCCGCGCCCAGCGGTGTCGCATCCGGGGAGGCGTTCGGGACGTTGCAGGCCGTCCTTCAACTTGCCGCCCAGGCGATCGCCACGGGTGAAGCGTTCGGCACCCTGGAGGTCGACCTGACGACGTCGGTCCGGCCCGTGGCTATCCCGTCAGACGAGGCGTTCGGCGCCGCGTCCGTCGTCCTGCATGTCTCCCCCGCAGCGGTCGCATCTGGGGAGGCGTTCGGCGCCGCGCAGGTCGCGCTCCAGGTCGCCGCCGCGGCGATCGCCACGGGCGAACAGGTCGGTGCGCCCACCGTACCCCTGATCGTCGCGGTGTCTGGCATCGCAACCGGGGAGCAGGCCGGCCAGCCGACCGTAACGCTCACCGTCGCGCCAGCCGGAGTGACTTCCGCTGAGGCCGTGTCGGCACCGGCCACCGCCCTCGTCATTTCTGCGACGGGCATCCCTTCCGGCGAGGCGCACGGCACCCCAAACGTCGACGCGTCTCTGACGATCCTCCCCGCTGGCATCGGGTCCGCCGAGCAGATCGGCGCCGCAGCGATCGCGCTGGCCCTCACGGCAGCCGGGATCGCCACGGCGGAGGGGTTCGGGGTCGGCGCCGTTGGCCCCGTGATCGACCCGGCCGGGATCGGACCCACCGTCACGATCGGGTCGCCGGCGGCACACCTGTTGGTCTCTCCCGGTGGGGTCGCATCGCTCGAGGCGTTCGGCGCCGCCGTCCTGTCAGGCGACATGGCACAGATCATCATCCCCCCGGCCGTCGTCACGGTCCGCCCCGTCGACCAAGGTGGCCGCGTCGTCACCGCGACTCCCGGAGCCGGTGTCGGGTTCGCTGGCGGGGGTGTGCAGGTGACGGCGATTTCTTCCGGTGGCCGCACCCGCTACGCTCCGGCGGGAAGCGACGCGGAGCCCGCCTGATGCCCGAGACGTACAAGATCAAGCAAGGTGACCTGCAGCGGTCCCTGAGGTTCACCCTCACCGACGCCGCAGGCACTGCCGTCGAGGGCCTCAACGGTGCCGTCACCAGGAAGTTCTCGATGCGCCCCGCCGGTGACGACACCCTCAAGATCACTGACCGGGCCGTCACCGTCGTCGACGAGGCCACCGCTGTCGTCGAGATCGACCTCGCCGGTGCGGACACCGACACCCCGGGCCTGTTCCTCGGCGAGATCCACGTCGAATGGACCGCCGGCGAGGTCCAGACGTACCCGGTCGACGGGCACATCCACATCTTCATCGAACGGGACCTCGCCGAGACCCCCGCCCGGACGCAGGCGCGCCTGCGGTTGGAGCTCGCCGCCGCGACCCGCCAGGACCCCGAGTTGGACGCCGCCGACGTCGACGCGATCCTCGACCGTGCACGCCGCGCCGACATGGACGGCCGCGCCCCCGGCGCGACGGGGTGGGTCGAGACCTATGACCTGACCGACGCGACGATCGAGGCGTGGGAAGCGAAGGCCGCCGCCGCCTCATGCCGCACGGACCTCGCCCGCGGGTCGCTGCGCCTCGCCCGCCAGCAGGTCATCGACAACTGCCTCCGCATGGCCGCCGTGCACAAGGCCCGCCGCCGCGGGTCCGCCGCGATGACCGCCCCGCACGGCCGGCGCGTCCCCGCGATGCTCTTGGTCAACGGCCCCGACGAGTACCTGGACGGCGTCCCCGGCGCGGCCGGCCGTCCCGGCGATGACTGGGGCAACGAGTGGTGACGTGCCCCCTCACCCCGGCGGAGGCCGCGGCGCTGCAGGAAGGCCTCGAGTCGGCGTTGACGATGACGTGCGAGCTGCGGCGCCCGGCCCCGGGGGCGGCGCCGTGGGTGCGCCTCGGGTCGTTCCCGTGCTACCTGCACCTCACGTCGAGCGCCGCGTCGGAGTATTTCAACGCCCCCGGCCATGAGGCCCGAGTCAACGCGGAGCTCCTGCTGCCGAAGGCGGCGCCGATCGAGCCGAACGACGTCGCCCTCGTCGCCGGCCACCGGTTCGTCGCGAAGATCCTCGACCCCGACGACACGGGCCTCACCCGCGCCCTGGGGCGGGTGGAGCGCTGATGGCGGCGCAGGTGATCACGTGGGCTCCGCACCCGAACGTGCTGCGTGCCCGCATCGTCGGGTTGCCGAACCTGTTCTTCCAGCGCCTCGGCACCCTCACCGCCGCCGTCGCCGCCCGGGGTGAGTCCCTGGCGAAGACGTCGGCACCTTGGACGGACCGCACCGGCGCCGCCCGCGCCGGCCTCCAAGGATCCGACGAGGTCACCGGTGACCAGGCGCAAGTCGTCCTCGCCTACAACGTCGACTACGGCATCTGGCTGGACCTCGCCAACCAGGGCAGGTACGCGACGGTGATCCCAACGTTGCAGGTGATGGTCGGGGAGCTGGCCAACGGGTTGAAGGGCCTTTTGTGAGGCAAGCCGTCATCGATCACCTCCGCCGCTCTTCCGACCTCGTCGAGATCGTCGGCAACAGGATCTACGGCCGCCAAGGGTTGCTCGGCGGCATCAGCCGCGACCAGACCCCGGAGGCGTTCGATGCTGATGGGCGCCTCCAGCCGTCCCTCGTCGTCGTCCTCGAGTCCCGCGTCACCCGGGAAGCGAGGGACAGCCTCGGGGTGATCAGCGCCACCCAAACGATGCAGGTGTGGTGCCTGAGCGCCTACGGGTACGAGCCGATCAAGCAGGCGTTGCGCCTCGTCCGCGCCGAGCTGCACCGCACCGCCAACCGGTCCGTCCGCCTCATCCCCGTCGACGAGGAGGGCGTCGCGTGGACGGACACGGTGTGGGCGTCCACCTCCCCTGAGCTGCACGACGCCGACCTGCAGGTCCCGACGATGTTCAGCCGGTTCGACGCGACCATCACCGAAACCCTCCCGTAAGGAGCACCACCAGTGGCCCAGCTCACCGTCCAGAAAGTCGTGCCCGCCGGGCTCGGCCCGACGTACCAGGCCGCCGCAGGCGGCGGCGACACGTTCCTCAACGACGGGCAGACCATGCTGCACGTCAAGAACACCAGCGGCGGCGCGATCACCGTCACCGTCAACAGCATCGCCGCCTGCGACCAGGGCTTCGACCACGACGTCGTCGTGTCCGTCCCTGCCACCACTGGCGACCGCATGATCGGCCCGTTCCCCACCGGCAGGTTCAACGACGCCAACGGCCTCGTATCCATCACCTACAGCGGCGTCACCAACCTCACCGTCGCCCCCATCCAGCTGCCGAAGTGATGGCCACCGCCACCTACACCGGCCGCGCCGGCCTCCGCGTCCTCCTCGAAACCGACGGGTTCTCCCGCCGCCTCGAGTTCCGCCCCGGCACCCCCACCGAGGTCAGCGACGAGGACGCGGACCTCATCGCTTCGACGGCCCTCAGGGCCGAGTTCACCATCACGGCCCCCGCGGCCACCGACGAGACGACCCAGCCCCCCGCCAAACCGGCGGGCAGGACCACGGGCAAGGCGTCCTGACCCCGACACGCACAGGAGGCTGAGCCCACATGCCCATCCAGACGCACATCAAGGCGTACACCCTCGTCGACCTCAAGGTCGCGGCCCTCACCGGCGACACCCCCGGGTCCCTCATCGACGTCCCCGGCATCCAGCAGCTGCAGATCAGCCTCACCAACGAGGTCGTCGAGCTCCGCGGCGACAACAAGGTCATCGCGATCGTCGACCAGGGCACCGGCCTCGAATGGTCCCTCGTTGAGGGTGGCCTCGGGTGGGACGCGATGCAGGTCATCTTCGGCATCAACTACACCGACACCGGCACCACCCCGAACATCGAGCGGCAGTGGAACATCCGGTCCACCGACGGCCGCCCGTACTTCTTCATCGCGGGGAAGGCCATCAGCGACGACAACGCCCAGGACCTCCAGGTGTCGATCTGGAAGGCGAAGGCGACGGACAACATCGAGTTCAACCTGCAGGACGGGGAGTTCCTCGTCCCGTCGTTCGGTGGCCTCGCCATCGGCCGCTCGAGCGATGACCGGATCATGTCGTTCCTGCACCACGAGACGGCGCAGGCGATCGAGGTTCCCTCCTAACCGCACGTAGGAGGGTCAGCGGCGCGGGGTGGCCCCCATCCACCGCCCCGTGCCGCCGCAATGCCCACCAGGACCAAGGAGAAACGCTGTGCCCGACACCGCCCCGAACATCGACAAGGCCCCGGCATCAGCGGCTGCGTTCCTCGATCGCCGCCGCGCCGACTACACGATCAGGTTGCCGCACAGCGGCCTCGACGTCCGCGTCCGGGAGATCGACGTGATGGACCTCGTCGCCGCCGGCGACATCCCGGACACGTTGAGCCACCACGTCTACGAGGAGTTCCCCGTCCTCACCGTAGGCAAGAACCCGAGGGAGATCCAGGAGCTGTTGACGGAGCGCCACCGAATCGTCGGGTTGGTGTGCTGCGCGATGCTCGTCGACCCGCCCATGACGATGCCCGACAACGCCGACCCGGGGACGATCAGTCCGACGGATCTGCCGTGGCCGGACCGGGAGTTCCTGTGGGCGGTCGCGTGCGGGACGGGGAGGCTCGCCGACCTCGCCCGATTTCGCGACGAACAGGCCCGCGCTGTGGCGGCTGCACCGGTTGGCGAAGGAGTACGGGCAGCGGCCGTCGACCCTGCTGGGCCTGCGGCCTGAGAGCTGGGAGGCCTACCAACTGGACTCCGCCGCCCTCACACTCGCCAACCGGATCGACGCCGCCGCACAGAAGGAAGCCGGCCGGGCAGCCCGCCGCAGACACGACGACGGTGGCGCGAGCATCACCCGCGCCATCATGCGGATCCTCGACCCCGACCACGGCAAGGCCCCCGCCCGCGGCGACATCGGACCCGTCCGCCGCGTCGTCTACGACCTCCGCCCCGATGGTGAGGTCACGTGGCGGTACGAGGATGAGCCGGCACCCGCGGGGTCGACGCCGTTGAGCGCGGCCGCCTGACATGGCCGTCAACCTCGGCACCGCCTACGGCCGCATCGTCGTCGACGCCTCAGGCGCGACCCGCGGGTTCACGCAGGGCGCGTCGGCGGCGACGGGGTTCGTCAAGGCGCTCGCCGGCCTCGGCGTTGGCGTCGCTGTCGCGAAGGCGATCGGGTCTACCGTCCGCGTCACCGGGGAGTTCAACCAGGCGATCGCCGACATCGGCGCCGTCACGAACGCCACCGGCCAGGACCTGGCGCGTCTCGCAGACCAGGCGTTGGAGGCCGGCCAGAAGACCCGGTTCAGCGCGACGGAGGCGGCGGAGGGGCAGATCGAGCTGGCGAAGGCTGGCCTGTCCGTCCAGCAGATCCTGTCCGGGGGCCTCGACACGGCTCTCGCCCTGGCCGCTGCGGGGAACCTGGGTGTCGCCCAGTCCGCGGAGATCGCCGCGAACGCCGTTCAGCTGTTCGGGTTGGCGGGCCGCGACCTCGAGGGGGTCGCCGACGCGTTGTCGGTGGCGGCGAATTCGACGACCGCCGACGTCGGCGACTTCGGGTTGGCCCTGACGCAGGGCGGCGCCGCGGCGAAGCAGGCGGGGCTGGGGTTCGGGGAGACCGTGACGTTCCTCGAGGCCCTCGCATTGCAGGGCGTGAAGGGGTCGGATGCCGGCACGTCGTTGAAGGCGTCGCTGCTCGCCCTGGTGTCGCCGCTTGGAGAGGGCGCGAAGGCGATCGAGCGGTACAACCTCGAGTTCTTCAAGGCGAACGGTGAGGTGAAGGACGCCGCCGAGATCAGCGACGAGCTCCGCGGGAAGCTCGGCGGCCTGAACCGCCAGCAGCGCCTCAGCGTGTTGCAGGCGATCGCCGGCCGCGACGGGTTCCGCGCCCTCGCCGCCGTCTACGACCTCGGCCCCCCGAGGTTGCAGGCCCTGACGAAGGAGTTGGGGAAGCAGGGTGCGGCGGCTGAGACGGCGGGGAAACGGCAGGACTCGTTGCGTGGGGATGTCGAGCAGCTCGCCGGGTCGGTGGAGACGCTGCAGATCAAGATCGGTCGTGGAGCGGTGCCGGCCCTGCGGGCTGGGGCGGTGGCGGCGACGGGGTTCGTGAACGACTTGACGGACTCGTCCACGACGGTGGGTGAGTTCACGCAGGGCCTCCTGGACCTCGGGGAGGGCGGCGCGAAGGCGTTGGGCGGGTTGGCGGGCGCCGGGTTGCAGGTGGCAGCGGGCATCGGGTCTGCGGTGGCCCCGGTCGTGTCGTTCGCGGGTGGTGTCGCCGCGAGCGAGACGGGGGCGCGGGCGTTGACCGCGGCGCTCATCGGGTTGGCCGCCGGGTACGTTGCGACGCGGGCCGCGGCGGCGGCGGCGTTGGCGGTGCAACGAGCGGAGGCCGTGTTCGCGACGGCCCGGGCGTTCGTGCAGCTCGCGGGGAACGTCCGGTCCGCCGCCGACGCGTACTCGCTGCTCGGGGCGGCGACGCGGGCGACGCCCCTCGGCCTGGTCGCCGGGGCGATCGGTGTCGCGGCCGGCGCCGCGTTCTTCCTTTCCGGAGCGTTCCGTGACGGGGCGAGCGCGTCGGAGCAGCTCAAGGCCGACCTCGACACCGTCCGCGACGTCGCCGACCGCACCGCCGGGGCGTTGGACCGGGCGCGGGAGGCCGCCGACAAGATCACGACTTCGCGCCTCGAAGCGACAAGCGCGGCGTTGGCGGTGCAGCAGGCGGAGCAGACCTACGCGCAGGCCGTCGCCGACGCCGGCGCCAGCAGCCTCGAGGCGCAGCAGGCGGAGGTGCAGCTGCAGCAGGCCCGCCAACGGCAGATCGAGACGACACGAGCGGCGCAGTCGGCGCAGGCAGGCGCCGCGCGCACAGTCGCGAACGAGATCGCCGGGAAGATCGAGCTGGCGAACCGCACAGCGTTCGCCGCGCAGGAGGCCGACGAGCTCGCCCGCGTCACCGACGTCGGGGCGCAGGCGTTCGGCCGTTCGAGCGGCGAGGCCCGCGGGCTTCGCGAGGAGGCGTCGAAGCTGCGTGAGCAGTCCGCCGGCGCGGCCCGTTCCGTCGGGGGCCTGCAGCAGCGGGCGTTGGAGATGGCGCGCGACCTTCGCGCCGTCGGCACCCCCGCTGCGCTTGAGCAGGCCGCGGCCCTCGAATCCGTCGGCCAGGCGAACCCCCGCGACCTCCCGCAGGTCGTCAACGCGATCGTCAAGGGCACGCAGAAGGGGAAGGCCGCCGCGACGTCCGGAGTCGCTGAGATCCGGGCGGAGCTCGACAAGGTCGACACGACGGTGGACCTCTCATCGTTCGCGCAGTCGATCCGGACCGGTGGTGAGGCCGCGGTGACGGAGGCAGCCCGGATCGCGTCACGCGTGCGCGCGGCGCTGCGCCTCGGCAACGCCGACGTCAGTTCTTCCCCGTCGGCGAACGACCTGATGCGCACCAGCCTCGAGCGGATGGCGGGGATCACCGCGTCGGGGTTGCGGACCACGGCGGCGGTCACCCGCCGCGGCGTCGACGACGTCCTCTCCGCCCGGGACCGCCTGGAAGCGCGCCTCGAGTACCTCGACCGCCTCGACGAGGCCCGTGCCCGCCGCGAGGAAACCAGAGCGGAGCGCACCGCCCGTGTCCGCCGCGAGGCCGTCGAGAAGCGCCTGAACCTGGTGTCGACGGTCGACGCCCAGTTCGGCGCCGTCGAGTCCGGGGCAAGCGACTTGGGATCCAGGATCGGCGGTGCCCTCGACGCCGCTTTGCAGCGGTCCCTGGACGCCGCCCAAGGCCGGTTCGACCGGCGCATCGCCGACATCGCCTCCGGGCCGGAGGCCGCCCGCATCGGTCAGATCGACGCGCAGCTCTCCGCGGCGGACACGACGCGGCGGGAACGCGACGAGATCAAGCGCCGCGGCGAGCTGTCGAAAGCGTCGACGGATGCGGCTGCCCGCGTCACCCGCCTGGAAGGGGTACTCGCCCGGGCCCGCACCGACTCGGAACGCGCCGCCGCCAGGAACCTGTTGGACAAGGCCGTCGCGGACGCCGCGTCGGCGAGCGACGACCTCCGGGTGTTCGAGGAGGAAGTGAACCTCGGGAGGCTCACGCGGGAGCGCGACACACTGCAGGGGATCCTGACGGCCCGCCGCGACGCCGCCCAACGCATCCTCGACGAGGAGCGGGCGGCGGCGGAGGCGTTGTTCCAGCAGACGAAGGCGAACGTGGACCGCAACCTCGGCAACCTCGTCGAGCAGCTCCGCAGGGGGGAGATCACGGCGAAGCAGTTCAACAAGCAGGTCGCGGGGATCCTCGGCGACCCGACCGTCGCGCAGGCCCTCCTGGAGAGCGGCGAGACGTTGGGGTTGTCGTTCATCCGGGGGTTGGCGCGCACCAAGGCTGGAGTCGCGGCGGCCGCCGCTGGGTTGGCGAAGGCCGTCGCCCAGTACTTGAAGCTGAAGTCCCCGGCGGAGAAGGGCCCCCTCGCGTTCGACTTCACGAAGAGCGGCCGTGCGATCGGCGCCGATTTCGCCGCGGGGATGGCGGCGTCCCGGCGCCTCGTCGAGTTGGAGGCCGGCCTCCTCGCCGCCGGCGCCGCGATCGCCGTCACCGGCTCCGCCGCCGGCGGGTCGTCGGGTGGCGGCGGGTTCACGCAGCACAACACGTTCCAGGTCGACGGGGACATGGACGCCCGCCTCGTGTCGCAACGCCTGGGGTGGGAAGCCCGGTTCGGCGCCGCCGCCGCAGGAGGCCGGTAGCCGTGCTCGAGTATGACCTGATCCTCCGCGACAACATCCGGTTGGAGGGCCGCCCCGCCGACGCGGAGGAGTGCTACCTCCTGCAGAAGGTCGAAGGGCTCGACAGCCGAGACGTCCGCGACCAGGTCGACGCGCTCCCGGGTCGCGACGGCGACGTGTTCGGACCCCAGTTCGAGGCGGGCATCCGGCTGATAGTCGAGGGCTTGATCCTCTCGCGCACGGCGGGCGGCCTGCGGGCGAAGGAACGCGGCCTCCGGAAGGCCCTCAGGGGCGGGTCGGCCTTGTGGCCGGTGCTGCTGTCGGGCCGGTTCGGCGACCCGGGGGTGTTGACGACGGACGTCAGGCTCCTCGGCCCGCTCCGCTGCGTCGACTCGGTGGATGGGCCCCGGCGGTTGAAGGCGTTCACGTTCGCCATCGCGTCCCAGGACCCGCACTGGGAGCCGTTCGCAGCTGCCTTGTCGGCGGCGATCGCGGCGTCGACGCCCGGCGGCCTGGCGTGGCCCATCGTGTGGCCCATCGACTGGGGCGTCGCCGTCAGCCCCGGCACCATCGTGACCAACAGCGGCGACGCACCCGTCTACCCCGTCCTGACCGTGACGGGGCCGTGCGTGAACTACCAGCTCGAGAACGTCACGACGGGCGAGTCGATCTACCTGTCCACCGTCCTGAACGCGGGGCAATCCCTCGTCGTCGACACACGGGACCGCACCGTCGTCGTCGATGGCGTGACGAACCGGTACCGGGACGTCAACCGCGTCGACACGACGTGGTGGCGGTTGGAGCCGGGGGCGAACGAGATCCGGTTCCGCCCCGCGACGTTCGCCGCTCCCTCGCAGCTCTCCGTCTCGTGGCGAGACGGCTACCGATAGGAGACCCTGAGCCATGGCCAATCCCGTTGACGTCGCCGCCCGAGTCGACTTCCTGCGCAACCAGTCGGTGTTCGAGCCGTGGGACTTCCGCGCTCCGGACACGCATCAGGGGCCTGGGGTGGCGGACTATGAGGCGTTCCGGGTGATGCAGCGGCAGGCGGGGGCGCAGCAGAACGTCGACATCGGGAAGACCGCGGTCGGGTACATGCTCGGCTGGGTCCGCGGCTCCACGAGGAACGCGCAGGGTGTGTACCGGGTCGACAACGTCGACAACGCGGCGCCGACGTCGGACCTGTATCTCTCGCAGATCAATGTGGATGTGCCGGCGGCGAACGGCACGAACCCCCGCATCGACTGCGTCGTGATGCGCGTGATCGACGGTCAGCACATTGGGGGTGGGACGTACTCCCTCAGGTTCGAGGTGCTGCAGGGCACCGCGACGGCGGGGGCCACCCTGGACAATCGCAACGGGGCGCCCGCGATCCCCGCGTCCTGCGAGCTGCTCGCTGACGTGTTGGTGCCGGCGGCGTCGTCGTCGGTCACCACGGCGAACATCCGGGACCGCAGGCGGTACCCACTCCTCGGCTCGATCCCGCAGACGTTGACCGCCACCGCCCGGGACGAAGCCTTCTTCCAGTTCGTCGAGCCCCTGCCACGTGCACAGAACCTGGGCATCGCCCATACCTCGCACGACGTCATGCAATCGGCGGTGCTGTGTTTCTTGCCTCGCCGCGTCGTAGGTGCGACACGCATCAGGTTCCGCTACGGGCAGGACGCGACGATCGCCCTGGCCGGTAACTACAACATCGCCATCTGCGATGCATCCGGACGCCCGATCGTCTCGACAGGATCGACCGCGTTCACGGGCGCGACCAGCGCCATCGTCGAAGCGGCCGCAACGATCACGGCGACGACGTTCGAGCCTGGCTACTACTGGGTGTTCTTCGGGGTCGACACCACAGTTGGGACCGCCACAATCAGCGGAGCCAACCCTGCAGTGTCGTCGGGGGCGATCGGCGCGGGGACCAGGAACGTCGCGCTACGGTCAGCCACCGGAGGTGTCACCGTCCCGACGACACTCCTTGGGATGACGGACGTCGCATCGCTCACGGCGGCGGCGGTTGCTGTCCCGGTCCCCGCAGTCTCTCTGAGTGTCGGTTAGCGTGTCAGTGGGAACGCCCAGAGGCATGCGACGTTGAAGACGGGCACACGCAGACCGCCGGGCCCTGCCGCGAGGACGCGTCGCCCACCGAGCAACGCCCAGGTGACGGGTCGAGACGAAAGGCATCCGAGGCGGGCCTCCAGGACGTCGACCGCGAGACGGAGGCGGTTGACCTGCAGCTGCAGGTCGTCGTTCTCAGCGCGTACGTCGGTGACCAGAACCGCGAGAGCCGCGATCTGCGTCTCGGCGACGCTCAAGCGCTCTTCGACGGTTGGTTGCGCCGAACCGACAGCGGGGATGAGTAGAGCGGCTGCAGCCGCAATGATCGAGACAAGGTGTGTTCTCATGGCGGCAACGGTAGCCGCTACCGGAAGGTGGGTCCCGAGGTGAGCGTCTACCCCATCCACACGACCGGGTCGACCGTCACGATCGGGTGCAGCGCGGCAACCGGGGGGTGCGGCCGAGTCAGCACGGATGTGGAGGCCGTCGTCACCGCCCGCGTCGCCGGCCACGCCCACGCCGTCCGCCTCACCTGCCCCACATGCGGCGCATCCACGTCGATCACCCGGGTCACCCCCGACCGGGCGGTCGACGATCTCGCCCAACCCGACGTGCAGGCCGGCCGAGCCCACCTCGACGTCGCCACCCCCGGTGAATGGACCCTGAGGGTCGCCGTGATGTGGCGCGTCCTCGACGACCACCATGTGACGAGGCGCCGCGATGGGTGACCTGTGGACGTTCGAGGCCAGGGCGTTGGACGACACGCCGCTCGCCGAGATCCAACCCGGCGGCCGGCGCCTCACCGAAGCGTTGAACGGCCCAGGCGCGTTCACGTTCACGTACACCCCCGACACCGTCCCCGACGAGGTCGTCGCCGGCGAAATCGACGTCGTCGCGTCGAAGGGCACCCGGTACGTGTGGCGTGGCCAGCTCCTCGGCGTCAACGCCAGTATCGAAACCCAATCCGAGGAGGTCACGTTCGCCGCCCTCGGCCTCCTCGAACTCCTCGCCGACCGGTACATCCCCCCCGGCACCGAGTACCTGGCGTTGGAGGCGACGACGTTGGCGTGGCAGATCGTGGAGGCGACGCAGCAGGCGGGGCCGTTGGGGATCGTGTCGGGATCTTTGCCGTCGTCGACGGCCCGGTCGAAGACGTACGACACGCGGACGAGTGTCCGGCAGGCGATCAATGATCTCGCCGGCCTGGACGGCGGGTTCGACTACGCGATCGAGCCGAACCCCGTCACCGGGGTCGCCACGTTCGACACCTACCACCCGCGCCGCGGGTCGAACAACGGTGTCGTCTTGGAGTTGGGTCGGAACATCGACCGGGTCCGCCCCAACCTCGACATGAGCGCAGGCCGCTTCATCAACCACGCGATCGCGATCGGCGCCGACGGCGTCGAAGTCCCGGCGGATGACGTGGCGAGCCAAGGCCGGTATCGGTTGCGGGAAGGCGTCGTCACCGCGAACGAGGTGGACGACGCCACCGTGTTGGGTGACCGGGCCCGCGGCCTCCTCGCCCCGCAGCCGAGGTACCTGCCGACCCTTGAGCTCGCCCAGGGCGCCCCCGACGCCGAGTACGAGGCGGTCGGCCTGGGCGACACCGTCGTGGTGAGCGTCAGGCGCGGGTGGCTCAGGTTGGATGGGGAGTACCGGATCGTCGGGAAGGACACGACGTGGCCCGGCGACGGCGACGTCGAGAAGGTCGCGGTGACGGTGGAGCAGGCGTGATGCTCCCCGCCGACCTGTTGCGCGACGTGCGCGTCCTGGAGCGGCGCGTCGAGGTCCTCGAGCTGCGCCGACAAGTGGTGCCTCTGCCAACGCCGACGGCCCTGGCGTTCACGGGGACGTGGGGGAACTTCGGCGGCGGGTTCGAGGAAGGCGAGTACTGGAAGGACCAGTTCGGGGTCGTGCACCTCCGCGGCCTCGTCACGAAGACGTCGGGGCTGCCGGGCGCGTCGGACACGATCGCGACCCTCCCGGCGGGGCACCGGCCGGCGAAGCAGCTGATCTTCGTCGCGGCGAGCGGCGAAGCGTTCACGGCGGCCCGCGTGGACATTGCGACGGACGGGTCGATCATCCGCGTCGCGTCGATCGCCGCGGCCGGCGAGACCGACTACACCAGCCTCACGGGCATCTGCTTCCGCACAGACGCGTAGACGCGTCCTGCCGTCAGCGGTAACCTCTGCCGGTCACCGCAACCCAGGACCCGGGAGCACACCGTGCCGTTCAGCAGGGACAGCCTCCACGTCAACGCCGTCATCCCCGCCCGCTGGAGCGGCGAACCCCGAACCGCGATCGACCTGGTCGTCCTCCACTCGATGGAGTCACCCGAAGGCATCACCACGGCGGAGGACGTGTCCCGGTGGGCGCAGACCCTCCCCCCGTCCAGGAAAGCGTCGTGGACGTACGCGGTCGACACGAACAGCATCGTGCAGTGCGTCCCCGAGCTCGTCGTCGCCTACGCCGCCCCCGGCGCGAACCACGACGGCATCCAGCTCGAGCTCGCCGGCCGCGCCCGCCAAACCCGCGGGGAATGGCTGGACCCCTACAGCCGCCCCCTCCTCGAAAACGCCGCCCTAATCACCGCCGACATCATCCGCCGCCGCGGCCTCCCACCCGTCTGGCTCGACGTCGACGACGTCCGCGCGAACAGGAAGGGCATCACCAGCCACGCCAACGTCAGCCTCGCGTTCGGCCGGTCCGACCATACCGACCCCGGCAACGAGTTCCCCCACGACCTCATCCTCGAATGGGTCCGCGGGCACCTCACCCGGCGTGACCGGCCGTCGTGGGCGGACTACCTGCAGCTGTGGATCACCCCCGCCGGCCAGCCCACCACGAAGTACATCGGGTGGGACCGCGCATGGCCCGCCCTCGGGTGGGTCGCCAGGAACGGGCTCAGGTCCGACACGCGGGCGGCGATCGCGTGGATGCCCCCGGGCCCGACCCGCCGCGTCGAACGCGACAACCCCATTGTCGTCAACGTCGCCCGCAGCCTCCTCGCCCGCCACCAGAAAGGCACCCTCCAGTGACCCCACTCCGCAAACTCCTCGCAACCGCCGTCACCGCCCTCGTCACCAGCACGACGTTCCTCACGTGGCTCGCCGGCCAAGGCAACCTCGACTGGCGCGGCTGGACCGCCATCATCTTCACCGCCGTCGCCCCCGTCGCCGTCCAGGTCCTCACGCCGAACACCGCGACCGCCTACCCGTGGTGGCCCCTCAGGAGCGTCGCCGCCGCCGCCGTCACCGCCCTGGCCGCATCGACGGGGTTCCTCGTGTGGCTCGCCGGCACCGGCGTGTTCACGTTGCGGGAAGCCGTCGCCCTCGTCGTCACCGCCGCGCTACCCGTCGTGATGGGGTACCTCACCCCCGCCGGCGGCCCCCCGCCGGGTGGCGCCACCGCGGTCGACGGCACACAGATCGCGTAGGACCGGCTGTGTCGCCGTGTGGCGGCCGCTCAGGTTGTTGGTGGGGGCAACCCTTGCCGACACAGGCAGCGGCGCTCACGCGGCCACACAGCGGGAGCTAACGGGTGTCGATGTGCGCGACGGTCACGTCGTCCCCGTCGAACACGACGACCGCTGCGACGCCCTCCGCCCCGATCGCCTGGAGCACGTCACCGATCGCGTCGTCCAGGCGAGCCGTCACCAGCTGGTGCGTGGACGGACGAATCTTCGCTCGGAAGGGAGCCTCGACGAGCATTCCGAGCGCCCGAGCAACATCGCCGCGCTCATTCACCGTCGAGCCCGAAGTGCCAGCACCCGTCACGGCCTCCTTGACCTGATCCTCGGATACGTCCAGCGACCGAGCGAGCGTGATCACCTCGCTGTTCGTCAGGCCCCGCTCGCCGTGCTCCAGTCGACGGACCGTCGGCACGGACACGCCGAGGCGTTCGGCCAGCTCATCCTGCTTGAGCTCGATGTCCTCGCGGCGCCGGCGGATCCACACGCCGAACCGCCAATTCCCTGGGAAGATCGTTCGGGTCGCCATGGACTCGACCATACCGCCACATGGACGAAGCGCCCCCGAAGTCACCGCGCTCGAGCGCGCAGCTCGGCGCGTGCCTCCCGGACGACCTGCTGGAGCTGTTCCCGCGTCAACCCCGCCAACAGGGCCTGGAACGATAATCCCTCGGTCCGTGCCGGCGGTGCGCCACGCCTGAGCGACTGGGCGGGCACGCCCAGGTGGCCGGCGAGAGTCGCGAGCTCACCGTCGGTGTAGACGGGGCGGCGGCCGTTCTCCAGGTTCGACAGGGTCCGGACACTCCACCCCAACCGCTGGGCGAGGTCAGTCTGTTCGAGGCCGGCGTCCTCGCGGGCCCGCGCGATCAACCGGCCCGTCTCGAGGGACGCCTCCACCGCAACCGACCTCACCGGCATCTCACGCCTAGAAGTACCACACCGACCCGCACTTACGGCATCGGGCCTCGGTGGTCTTCTCTTTACGCGACAGGCCGGTTGCAAGAATCGAAAAGCCAGCGGTGAGCACAGCGCCGGTCGCCTTCCCCCCGCTGATGCCCTTCTTCTTCTTGACGGTCTTCGTCGTCACGGTGCCTTTCGCCTGGCAGTGAGGACACACCATCTGGCTAGAAGGCGTTGGCTTCTTGTAGGCCGACACGTCCGTCTCGAAGATGCCGTGCACGTTCGAGACGTGCACGTAGCGATCACGGTCCGTGGGGAAGGTCTCCCCGCAGGTCGCGCACTGGTGCTCGGCCGGCGGGGCGGTGGCCAGGGACTCCCCGCAGAATCTGCACTTGATCGCAGCGTCCTGAATCTCCTCTGCGCAGTAGGGGCAAGTTTTCAACGGTTCGTCCTTCCCACGCGTTCGCGGCTCACGTACGATCCACCACTCAGGTGGACGGACATCTCACAGATCGGCAGGCGCTGATCGACGCTGTCGATGTGATGCTCACCCTTGCCGACCGGCTTCCCGCTTCTTCCGAGGTCGGCCGCGGGCTTCGGGCCGTTGCTCGAGATTGGCGCCAACTCGCTGAGCGAATGCCCGTCCAGTCGCCACCATCTCGTCCTGAACAGACGGGTCGTCGGGGTCGCGCGGCATAGATGCTCCCTCGGTGAGCGCGACTTCTGTCTCCTCGAGGTCCTCGGCACCGAGTAGGTAATCGAGGCTCTTCCCCGTCGCCCGCCGCAGCGCCAGCAATTCGTCGGCGTACGGGTAGCCCTTCGTCTCCCACTTCTGGATCGTGGCTGTTGCCACGCCGACGCTCGCCGCGAGCTCCTCGCGGGAGAGGTGCTTCCCGCGCTTACGGGCGCCCGGACCCGGCGGCATGGCCTCCCTCGTGCGTCTGATCCTCTCCGCGGACTTGTGCATCTCGTCGAGGTTCGCCCGCGCCACCGCGATCAGCAAGTAACAATCGTGCTGGTGCCTTGACACTACTACGCTCGTAGTAGTACGATCGCTCACATGGGATACGAACTGTCCGGCGACGCGCTCACCGAACTCCGCAACCGGTCGAACCTGACTCGTCAAGCGGCAGCGACAGCGATCGACGTGTCCATCACCGCCCTCCAGACCGCCGAGAACGGGAAGACCGAGCTCCGGCCGAGCAAGCTCCGCGAGCTCGCCGCCCTGTACGGGTGCGCCATGGAGGCGTTCTTCGTCCACGTCGCAGACGGTAATCAGCCCGTCGTGGATGGTCCCGAAGTTCCAGAAGACGCCAAGAGCCCCCGACCGTTGACCGCGGTGCGCGGGGGCTCCTGAACACCAGGAGGTTACCCAGTCATGGCCACCACGTCCAAGGTGGACACCCTCATCGACGACGCGAGCCTCGGCCGCATCAACACCGTCGAGCACGTCATGCACATCCAGCAGCTCGGCGTGCAGTGCATCCGGATGGGGCGGCGCCTGCTCGCCGAAGCCCGCCAAGCCGACGCCGGCCTCACCGAGATCGAAGGCGCCCTCCACGAACTCCGCCAGCTTCACCCAACGGTCCGTGGCCGGCGCACCGACCTCGCGGCGCAGGTGGCTGCGGCATGACCACCACCCTCACACGCCGCGCACGGCGCCTCGAGTCCAAGGACCCCGTCGTGCAGCGCCTCACCACGGCCGCGGAATCCGCGTCCCGCCGTGGTGACCACCTCCAGGCCGCGACGTACTGGACGCGGGCCCTGGCCGCACTGCCCGGAGACCACCAGGACATCGCGGCCGCGCTCATGGACCGCATCAACCGGGCGTACGCCGCCGCCGACCCCGGCCAGGGCGGGTGGACGTGATGGTGACGTGGCAGGACCGTGACCTCGCCGTCCTCGAGACACCCCGCCCGCCGGCTCGGCCGGCGCGTCGTTGGTGGGACCGGCCACTTCGCCCCGTCCCGGCCGCCCTCATTGGGTTGGCCGCGACGGGGTTCTGGTTGGGCGTGATCGACGTGCTGGTCGGGTGGCTCACGTGAGCGGGGAGTCAGGGCCGAAGCGCCGATCGGTGCCGTTGCCGGCGACGGGGGACCTCCCGCGCGTCGGGAAGGTGAGGCTGGGCTACAGCGTCGACACGGACCGGCAGGACCGGTTCGGCAACACGATCACGCGGGCGGTCGCGACGGAGTACTTCGTCGTGACGGACGACGACCAGGGCGTCACGAACCCGGAGTCGGCCGCGTCGTTCCACGAGCTCTACCCGGGGGAGCCCCGCGTCATCCAGTGCGTCCTGCCGGCGTCGCGGGCGGACCAGGTGATGGAGGGCGCGTGGCGCCTGTACGGCACCGGGAAGTTGAAGCGTAAGTGCGACGGGGAGACGTGCGACGAGCGGACGGAGACGGGCGGGTGGGCTGAGCAGCCGTGCGTGTGCAAGGCGCAGGGCATCCCGGTGGAGGTGCAGCACGCCTCGGGGAACACGGTGAAGAACCCCGCCCACTGCCGGCTGATCTGGACGTTGAACGTGCTGTTGCCGGGGGTGCAGGGCGTCGGGGTGTGGCAGGTCGAGACGCAGTCGGAGATCAGTGCGCGGCGCCTGGCGAACTGGTTGCGGATGATGGAGGACCTCGTCGGGGACCTCAGGATGCTGCCGTTCGAGCTGCACCTGGTCCCCGTCCAGGTTGCCCCGGATGGCCGGTCGAAGACGGTGTACGTGTTAGAGCCGCGGGCGACGGCTCAGACCCAGGCGCTGATCGGGTCGGGCCGCGGTCAGCGGCAACTCGACGCCGGTGACGCGCAGCCGGGGTTGCCGCCGGCGGCTGCGGACGAGGACGTCGCGGACTACGCCAACGCAGACCAGGACCCAGTCGACGCGGACCCCGGCCCCGCGCAGGAGCAGGAGCAGGAGCAGGAGCAGGAGCACACGTCCCCGCCGGCGGGGGAGAAGGGGAAGGCCCGGCTGGAGGCGTTGAAGCAGCTGCCGACGGACCTCGAGCATGGGGACCCGGAGCGGTTCCACGCGGCGGCACTCGCGACGATCCGCCAGGTCGTCACGGAGGCGGGGATCCCGTGGAAGACGGCGTCGCTCGCCGATGATGAGACGTGGGAACGCGTCCGGGCCCTCGTCGAGCAGGCGTGCCTCAGGGACCAGTCGGTGCAGCAGACCCTCGGCGGTGGCGCATGAGCGCGTCGAGCAGCGACATCGTCCTCACGGGGCCGCGCCTCTCATCCGCCGTCCGGTGTCCACGCATGGCCGTGTATCAGGGCGTCGGCGTCGAGGGGCGCGAACCCACGCTGGAGGAGCAGCGCAGGTTCCGCCGCGGCCACGCCCTCGCCGACGTCGCCAAGCAGCAGATCGCCGAGGACCTCGCCGCCCAGGGACGATCCGTCGAGTTCGAGGTGGAGATCCCGTGGGGTGGTGTCGGAGTCGGCCACGCCGACGTCGACATCCCCGACGACGACACCATCGTCGAGATCACCACCACCAAGGACTGCGACCTGCCGGAGCACAAACCGGTGCAGGCCGCCGCCTACGCGATCGAGCACGGCCGCGCCGGCGCCGTCGTCCTCTCCATCGACCCGTCGACGGGGGAGGAGCAGGCGTACCCCATCAACGTCGACGCGTTCCGCGACCGGTGGGCCGCGATCAAGCAGCAGGTCATCGACGGGGTACGCGACGGAGTCCTCCCGGACCGCGTGTGCCGCCACCCCAATGATGGCCCCGCCCGGTTCTGCCCGTTCAGCGGGTTGGACGGGCACTGCTTCCAGGGGTGGGTCCCGACGGTCGAACACCCCGACGCCCCCACGGCGTTCCAGGAGCTCGCCGACCTCGAGGACCAGCTGCGCGACGCGCCCCCATCACTCGCGGATGAGCTGAAAGCGAGGCGGGAGGACGTGCGCGCCGAGGTCCTCGCCTACGTCGACGCCGGCGTCGAGTCAGTCGCCGGCGGCGTATCGGTGCGGGTGACGGAGGTCGCGGAGGGTGAGGGGTTCAGCCTCGCCGCGATGCGCAAGGCCGGGTTCGACCTGCCCGACCAGTTGCACGCGTTCATCACGCGCCGCAGCCAGCACACCCGCTGGACCGTCCGCCGCGTCCAGGAGCAGCCATGACCGCGCCGCTGACGTCGCTGCGCGTCGCGGACCTGATCGGCGACTACATCGTGGATCGGTGCGACGACCTCGGCCACCCCGTCGCGACCGCCCAGGTCGTCGCATGGACCCAGGCGGAATTCGGGTTGAGCCGGGCGCAGGCGGCGCAGCGCGTCGGGTACGCCGCCCGCGTGAAGCTGATGTTGCGACCGTGGGGGCGGGGGTGGCTGTGGCCCAGGTTGTTCCCGCCGGCGCCGCCGAAGCCCTCGGATACGCCGATGGTGGTGCGCCGCCACACGTACCTCCCGAGGGTCGCAGCGTGAACGCGATGCACAGAACCGCGATCGGTCATCCGTGCCTGCTCGCAGCGGAGACGCTGCACCCACGGTTCATGCACGACGTGTGGGTCGCGAAGCGCCGCGTCCGCGTGACCCTGACCGTCAACTTCGGGTACGAGTGAATGGAGCAATACGACGGCATGCCCGTGTGGCACGCGAGCACCAGCATCTTCCAGACCCGACGCTCCGACTGGCGACAAGGCGACGAGCGCCTACTGGCTGGGGTCCTCGCCAACATTCTTGACTGCGTCGGCCACGGCGACGCGTGGCGTGAAGACGAGCCAAGCAACACCCTCGCCGTCCAGGCCAAGAAGTTCCTGTCCGAGCGGGAACGTTGCGAGCTACCGCACGACCCCCTCGACATCCGGCGGGATCGCCGCACTGTGTTCCGTCGCCTCGCCCCAGTCGGCGCCGCGCTCGGCATCCCGATCCCGCAACTCGCACGAATGGAGGGCCTGTGACTTCGCCCATCGAGCAGTTGGCATGGGCGATCGTCCGCCGCCGCGCCGTCACCCGCCGCCTCGCCCGCGAGGGGCACACCGCGGGGGCCCTGGAGGCCGACCGGGAGGTGCAGTGCGAGCTCGCCGCCGCGATCGGGCGCGTCCACCACGAAGTCGGGTCGACCGACGAGGCGTTCGCGCATGCCCGCGCGGGCGCGGACCAGATCGAAGAACGCGGCCGGGTCCTCTGCCCGGCCGCGTTCGAGTAACCACCAGGACCAAGGGAGAACCCCGTTGCTCGAGCTCACCGAATACGCCCCCGACCAGATCACCGTCCGCGACGACTTCAACCCCCGATCGAGCGTCGACGAGGACCGCCAGGCCGAGCTCGTCGCGTCGATCCGCACCATGGGGATCCTCCAACCCCTCGTATGCGAAGTCACGAACGGCGACGGCCCCGTCCTCGTCGACGGGCACCGCCGCCTCGCCGCCGCCGCCGAGCTCCGCCTCGCCACGGTCCCCGTCCTCATCCGCTCCGGCGACGTCGACGAGCTCGCCGAGGCGATCGTCCTGAACCTCCGCCGCGAGAACCTCAACCCCGTCGACGAGGCCACCGGGTACCAGCGCCTCATCGACGCCGGCCGCAGCATCCCCCAGGTCGCCGACCTCGTCGGCGCCTCCGACCAGGTCGTCAGGTCACGCCTCAGGCTCCTCGGCCTGAGCCCGACGATCCAGGGGCGCATCGCCAGTGGGGACCTCCCGCTGCGTGCGGTACGCCGCCTCGAGGACATCGCCGAGGTCCGCCCCGAACTCGCCGAATGGGTCGCCGTCGTCGTCACCGACCCCTCCAACAAGACCCGCCCCAGCGACCTCGACGACCACTCCGGGTTCGACGACGTCCTCCGCTACGCCCAGGACCTCGCCGACGAGAACGACCAACCCCTCGCGCTCGTCGCCGTCCCGCTGCGCGCCGTCGCCGGCGAACTCGAGGAGGACTTCCCCCCGGAGGCCTACCCGGATCTCGCCGCCGCGATCGCGACGCTGAAGTCCCTCGACTCGTGGGCGCGCGTCGAGTTGACCGAACAGGACGTCGACGCCGCCCGCGCCTACGGTTGCCTCCTCGAAGCACCCGCGAGCGAGCACAGTTGGGGGACGCAGGCGTGGATCTGCGACCCCGCGTTCGCCGCAGACCGACTCCTCCTCGCGGTGCAGAAGGCCGCATCCGACGCTGAGAAGCGCCGCCGGCGCGACGCGACCGGATCGTCGTCGACGGTTGGTGCGGATGGCGCCCCGGTGGACGCGAAGGCGGCCCGCAAGGCCAAGCGCGACGAGGACGACAAGGCCCGCGTGTCGGCACGCCGCGAGAACCTCACGGTCGGCGCCTCCCTCTTCGAGCACCTCCACGGCGGCGGGCCCGACGACCTGCACCTCGACCTCACCAGGGTCGTGTGCCTCCTGCTGCTGCGTGACCGATCAACCGAGATCCGGCAGGGGCCGCGCCTCGTCGAGCACACCCTGCAGGACGAGAAGACCCTGAAGAACGGCAAGGCGAAGGTCACGTACCAGCCCAGCTCGAGCAGCACCGCGTTCGCCCTGCATCACGTCACACGCTCGGCGACGCCGGCGGAGATGATCAGCAGGACCGTGCAGTACCTCCTCGCCGGGTGGGCCGCCGACCAGAACGCCCTCACCCAGTCGGAACAGTCGTGGGACCTGCGCATCCCCGCCCATGGCATGTCGGCGGCGTGGCTCCGTGCATTGGATGCCGTCGCGACGGCGGCGTTGCCGGATGGGGCGGCCCGCAAGCGCGTGTTGAAGGAGCTCGCCCGGTCGATGCCTGAGGACGAGACCCCCACCGATGCGCCCGAACCCGACCCTGACGACGACGCCGGCGACCCGGAGGACTGACCGTCCCCGTGGCCAACGCCCCCGACAAGATGCTCCTCACGAAGGCCGACTGCCGCGCATTGGGCTTGACCAGACCCGACGTCGACCGGGCGTTCGACCGGTGCCCCCTCGTCGTCCTGCCCGACAGCAGGAAGGTGTACATCCGCCGCGCCGAGCTCGAACGGTGGCTCGACGAGCACACCCGCATCGCCCCACGAGGGAGGGCGGCGTGAGCCCCCGCGCCTACCTCGTCGTCCGCGTCACCAAGTCGGGGAAGCGGTGGCACGTCCGGTACAAGCCCAGGGGCGCGTCCACCCCCGTGCATTGGGGTTCGTATACGTCGAAGGGCCTGGCGGAGCGGGCCCGCGACTACGTCAACGGTGAGCTCGCCGTCGGCCGGTACCCCAGCCCGCGCGACATCGCCCCGCCGCCGCCGCGCCTGACCGCCGTGGCGGCGTTCGATGCGTGGGTCACCAGTCACCCGTCGCCGACGGCTGGGCAGTCGAAGCAGCACCGCCAGGCCCGCGCCGCCCTCGAGGGGAAGGGCCGGTTGGGGCGCATCCACGTCGACCGCGTCGGCGTCACGGATGTGCAGGAGTGGGTCAACGCCCTCGCCGAGGAGTACTCGCCGGCGACGGTCCGCCAGTACCTCGCCCGCGTGAAGTCCAGCCTCGTCGACGCCGACGCCGACGTCCGGTGGGACCGGTTGCGCCTCCCCCTGGAGGACGACGACAACGACGTGAACCCGCCGTCGTGGGAAGCGTTCCAGGCGATCGCCGACGCGATCCTCCCCCGCCACCGCGTCGTCCTCGAGTTCATGGAGGGCCACGGCCTCAGGTCCCGTGAGGTCGACGCCCTCCTCGTCGGCGACCTCGACCTCGCCGGTCGCCGTATCCGGATCGCACGGTCGCGCACGAAGGGCAGGACGGGTGGCCAGCGGTTCGTCCCATTGGCCGGCGTGTGGGCCGAGTACCTGCACCACCATCACCTCCCGCCCCTCGAGGACCGGGACCCGGCGGCCAGGGCGTTCCCCGCGTTCAACGCGAACACGTTCCGCGGCGCCTTGGCGCGGGCATGTCAGACCGCCGGCGTCGGCCACTACCCGCCGCACCAGTTGCGCCACCGGTACATCAGCCTCCTGATGCTCGCCGGCGTCGACGTCGCCCTCGTCGGGAAGATCGCCGGACATCGGCAGCTATCGACGACACAGGACGTCTACACGCACGTCCTCGTCGGCGAACCCCTGTGGCGCCTCGAGGTGCTCCGACAAGGTGTCTCCTGGGTGTCCGGCCTGGTCGCCGCCCCTGACCTCGCCCGCGTTCCACCCGCTATCTCTGACCTTCGCGACGGAGTGGGCAGTACTGGGATTGTCCCCAGTGGCCCATCTGATGCCGCTTGACGCCACAG
>PJQE01000002.1_pt1 | contig 47507 bp, 74 predicted proteins | sample 1503751 | NCBI WGS metagenome assembly PJQE01 (sample SAMN07775948, study PRJNA414020) | Biofilm metagenome, whole genome shotgun sequencing project. | reverse complement strand
TGACCAGTTTAAACTTGTCAATGAAAAGATAGATAACTTGCAGGAGACGATGCAGCAGCATGTCATCCAGGATACGGCGTACTGGAAGAAGATCGACGAGACAGAAGGACAGATGAACATGCTGAAGTGGGTCGCAGGCAGCGGGTTCGGCAGTGGTGTAATTGCTGCCTTCATCTGGGTTTATGACAAACTAACAGGAGGTTCTCACCCATGAAATCAAGTTGGATCACATCCGTTCTCGGCTATGTTATTATCGGTGTCACGTGGTTGAATCAGGTGTTCGTCGAGCATGGAATCCCACAGACAGCAACTGAGTGGAAGAACTTCGTCATCGCGAATATCGCTGGGCTGATCGGCGTCTACGCCAAAGACTACAACAAATCCAACGCGCCAAAGCCTGAGCCTGTGTCGAAGCCTGTGGTGTAACCGTGGGTACTGTAGGCCCAGTTGCTACATTACTTACTACCCTCGCATCATTCTTTATGAGTGAATCAGGATATGCCCAGCTACGTCTTAGGATGAAGCTGGCAAAACTACGGAGTGAAGCCGATGAAGCTGTACGGGCTGATAATCTTGCTGATGTTGAGCGTCTTCAGTCTGAGCTTGAGCGGCTGTCTAACCAAGCCTAGTCCACCTGCTTGTTCAGAGAAGGAGCGTGTCTATAAACAATCCACACTCAAACTAAACCAGTGTTACGAAGACAAAGCGAACTTGAGGAAACAACTAGAAGCCTGCCACGAGAAGTAACACATAACAGAAACACGAAACCCCCACCACGCACGCGCATGATGGGGGTTTTTTGTTGTCTACTTCATCGTCAATGCGTGTTGTATCACCACCACTTGGAAACCAACAAACACCAGCACAGGCAACGCTGTGTCAAAGAACAAGCTACATAACGAGGACACCAGTAACCCAGCAAAATCTAGAATCGCATACCCTTCTTGTGTCATCATCTTTTCACCAATCTTCAGCCATACTTGCTTTACCTTCTGCTTCTCGCCTATCTCCATACTCCAGAATTTCCTTTATACAGTACTCCAAATCGGCACTCGTGTCCAGGTGCACAGGGAACTGTGCTACTATATCACGTACTTCGATCCGCTTCGCCTGTTGTTTTGCTCGCTCGGTTGCCGTCATATTATCACCTATCAGCAAACAGATCAGTCCAGCTCTCCGCCCATGTCTTCTGCGCAGCCATATCCAACGAGCGTAATACTCGGTAGGCTTCTTTCATACTCAAGAACGCGGTGCTTGTGTTCATCGTCAACGCTACCTCTGCATGCTCAGGAAGACAGCTACGACAGATGACTTCGCCCTTCTCGGCAATACTACGGCTACTACGTGGTTTTATGCGTGGCTTGCCCATTTCTACCCAGTTGTTGGAGTTGTGCTAGAGTTGGGGGTTGTATTAGGCTCATCTTCTGATCGACGTACCTCTCTAGTACTGCTATCTTTAGACGTAGCTCGTGGTTTTCGTTGAGCAGGTTTTCGAGGTTTCTTAATAGCTCGCTCCTGTGCAGCTGCTTCCGCCTTAGCTTGTACATGTGCTGTGGCCTTCACTTGTTTCAATATACTTGTAAGGTGTTTCTCAACCTCATCCAAAGCTGTACCTGGGGGAATACGCCAGGCGTTAAAGCTGATGTATGCATCCACCCCCTCAGGAAGCTTGCTGCAACTGTGGCCCTTCTCCACTAGGCTGTGGTGTACTGCCGTCTCCCACAGTTCCGGCCCCAGCATGAGAGTCATCGCCACTTTCTGGGCCATCATCGTCCTCCTCATTCATGCAGTGTTGCAGGGTACGTGCCAGGCCCCAGCTTAGCTCCGCCGGGTCGTTGTAGATACTCCGCTTCATGCACTTCTCCCACGTTTCCCGTGTCACCCCCGCCATACCGAAGGCTGTCATCGTCTCTCTAACACCATGCCAGTCAAAGGGGGGTTGTTTCCTCAGCTTATCATAGGCATCCAGTACAGCCCATGCAGCCAGTGATTGCTGGCTCCAGACACGGCTGACTTTGTTCTCAGTGAGGTATCGTGTCAAGGCTTCCAAGGCTGTACCAAGTACCACTTTATGTGGCAACCCCCATCGCTGGTGGGTCACGCTGTCGTTGATGATACGTGTGAACCGCTCCTCACTCATCGTTCTATCAACACGGATGTTGCTCTCCAGGGTGATAGAGCGATAGAAGGCTGACGACTGAGCAAACTCACCGATGTCTGGTCCATGTGGGAGGAAGGCTGTTGCACCTATCTCCAGGATAGCTGCTGAGGGTAGCTCATCCAGCAGTGTCACACAGATTACAACGTGTTTCATCTCGTTTGTTTGCTCAGTCATCCTACTCCTCCTGTTATTTAGTAACCTCTTTGATTAAGTGTCGTGTACGGATGTACAACGACTGTAACCCTAGTGTGTCGCTCTCACACCGATTCACCATTGTCTTCATCGCTCGTGATGGATCAGCCAGCACTCGGTTCCACTCATCTGCACTCACTGTCATTTTGTGTACTGCATCTCGGTTATCGTGGTCAATGCTCTCGCCTGTGTGGTCAATCCGTAGCCAGTCGAGTAGATGTGCTTGACTGCGCCGTGCTGTAATCAAGTTTGACTTCAACGTGTAATACAAGTCAATGTGCGGCTTACGCTCAAGGGGCTTCAACCCCCACTTCAACAGACGGGTATTCAACATCGGGAAATCGAAACCTTTGCCGAAGTACGATACCCAGCAATCAGCCTCACGCAGCATCTCAGCAGCCGCAGCCACGACACCCTTATCTTGACCTGGACGTGTGATGGCAAAGGTCACAGCGTCTTGCTTGAATGGGCGTATACTTACACATAGCACACTGTTGTAATCACCCTTCAGACCTGTTGCTTCTATATCATAGGAAACAAGTGTACTGGCATTCTCGGCGAGTCGAAGGAAAGTCTGTGCATCCAGTTGCATCTTATACCTTGGTGGGAAGTAGGAAGAATAGACAGCGGGTGTAAGACGCAGGATCACTGCGCCCTACACCCAGGCTGGAGCCGATGGTAGGATTTGAACCCACAACCTAGTGTTTACAAAACACTTGCTCTGCCAATTGAGCTACATCGGCTTGGCACACGATGGTGGAGCGTCAAGGAATCGAACCTTGTTGATGGCTACAGCGGGTTACAGCCGCCGCCCGCACCCATGTCGGGCTCACGCTCCATATGGGTAGCAGGTGGTCTTACTGGGACGGGGCCTTGCGTGTACGCACTTAGCCTTGGACCATGCCACCCGCCGGAGTAGGTACCCAACCTACTCCACCTAGAACCTCTCGACGCCCTGGCTCTTCAGGCTATTACCCAGGCTAGTCATAAACGCCAGGATGTCATCCGCCTTTCGGCTCCCACCGTTCTTGTTGCTCTTGAACTTCTGGGAAACCGTTTTGTTGTAGTAGCACACCCGGCGAAGCTTCTTCGCTTCCTCTCCGCTCAGGGAGATGGTAACGGGCGGGGCAACCGGCACAACAGCACCTTTGGTGATCTGCATCGTATGACTCCTTCGTGAAGGTTAATGTGTCAGAGAGACATTGAAATACTGCTGTGGATGGAGCTTCGAGTTACCTCTCTCTGGCGGCTCGATAATCTCGAAGTCTCCTGGAAACCGAGTGACTTGCCCAGCGATGGTATGCGGACGCTCCACGATGGCTCGTATAGACGAGAACATCTCGTGAGTGAGTTCGTGCTTACGAACGTACCACTTCTGTGAATCGTGCATACCCCAGCCCCAACGGAGAGAAGGGAACTGGCTCTTCAGCTGGACGATCGTCGTGTTGAAGATGTCTGAGACAGCCCCTTGCATAGGCTGATCCAACCCTTCACGACGCCGTGTGTCACCTGAGTTGAGGAACCGCCTGGGACGACCCATGAACGTCCGTATCAGAGCGGTTTGCTTTACCTCACTCTCCGTTTTGACTTTCCACGCATAATACGCAGGGTCTGAGGTTGCCAGCTTGTTCAGGGCACTCTTCAAGGCTTTTGCGTCGAGCCCGAAAGAGGCTGCGGCTTGAGCAGCATTACTACCCGTCCCGCCGTACCACATCTCGTAACGGCCTTGCTTGGCGAAGACCCGGCGTGGATCATCCTTCCCCTTCCAGTTGTACCTCACACGCCACGCCTCACAGGACGGGTTACGGTGCGGGTCAACCAAGTCTGGGGGAAAATCATACCCGAACATGTAACACACTGTCCAGGTATGAAGGTCGAAGTTCTCGTCAAATGTTTTCTTCAATAAAGTGCTTCCTGTAAGCGCTTGTAACACTCTTGGTTCGATAGCGGACCAGTCCCAAGAAAGACACACTTCTTCTCTGTCTGGACATATAATATCACGTAGATCGGCTGGTAACTGAGCAAGCGGCGGATCTGTTGTACTCCATCGACCAGTTTTTTGGGCGTGGATGGCGAAGTTCGGGTATATACGATCACAGACGGAATCACTCGTAACCCCAATTCTCCAAGTATGCTCTCTTGCTTTCTTCCGCTTCGTTTTGTCATACTCACCGTAGACTCCATTACACAGCCCGATGATGTAGTTATTTACCGTGTGCCAGCACTCTGCCCACAGAGCACGACTCTCTAGTACTGGATCAGCCCCTAGCTCAACCCTGCGTAGAATAGAGTAGTGCTTCTCATCGTCCCTGTCAAGCGTAAGCTCTTTCTGCGCATCAAACGGAAGGACATACGCTCTGAGCCTGTTGATAGCATCGTCATTCGTAGTGAGTTGCTTCGTGTCTCTGTCACGTTGTGTCGGGTATCCTTTTACTACATAACAGTACTGCTTCAACTGTGAGTTGCTGTTGAGGTTGAAGTCGTATCCAGTCATCAACTGGACGTATTGTTTCAACCGTTTAGCTACCGCGTAGTATTGGTTAAAGACTTCAACAACTCGCGTCTTATTAACTCTGATACCTTGATGTTGTGCCTCCAGAAGGATTGGTAATAAGGCCAGAGACTGTGACTCGTAGATAGATTGAGCAGCTGCATCATTCTTAAAACCAGACTGCAACCCCACCCATACACTGTGAGTATCAACCACGTCGCCGTAGTTATAACGTAACTCATCTTCAACCTTCAGGTGTTTAAACTTACCGTGTTTACCATAGACACTACCCAAGAACTCTAGATCATGTGGTAGCTCACACCACAACACCGCATGCGCAAGCATCGTGTCATCAACACGTTTGTAGTCTGCATACGTAATACCTGTTGCCTTCTCAAGCACGGGTATATCTGCCATCGCGTTGTGAAAGACACAAGGCGTCTCACGTACAAGCTGTGTTAGCCTAAGTCGGATGTAGTCTTTAACTAAGGGGGAGGCGTTTTGCCAGTCCACAGACAGAACGTGAGTATACTCACTAGTTTCACACGAAGCCCGTCGTATGTTTGTATCACCACTCCAACTTTGCTGTGTATCATCCCCAGATACACAATCTTTGTATGTGTGGAGAAGAATCCCAAGTTTTGTAAGATGTCGTGTTGCTGGGACATACTCAGTGTCGATAACTGCGTGCTGTCTGTGTTGGGCGTCGGTGAAGAAGGCAATTGTAGCTTCATCGACGTAATCATTTCTTGCAACTGCCCAATGTGGAGGTGTAGCTGGGTGCCGTTTACTTCGTATGTCAGCAACACGTCTCCAATCCAGTGTTGACACCCATAACAGCGTAGGGTCGTGGAAGCTGGCTGCGATGTGGGCTGTGGCGTAGGTCGTCCTACTACCCACCTGCCCCTGTGGTACCTGATACCCCCGCCAGTCTGTAACGGTGTATTGTCCGCTGGTACCTGTGGCATAATCTAGAGCGAGTTGGCCTTGTGTGATAACTAGTTCTACACTGTCTGGTATATGCAAGTGTGCTGTAGTACAATGCTGTACCGCCTTTTCCAGCGTCTCACCCGTGGGCAGGTCGTTGGTATTACCCACCCGACACTTCAGCACATTCGCAACGCTGACTTCACCCCGCTTCAACCCAGCCAGTGGGAGGTACTTCGTGTTGAGTAGTTCACCAGTCTTACCACATGCTGGGACACCTAACCGCTCTTCTTCAGCACCCGGATTCTGCATCAGTATCAGCACTGACGCTTGTGGGTGTATCTCGTCTGGGACCCACCATTTGCTCCCTGCGTACAACGGACAGCCTCCGCATTCCTTGGGCTTTAGTTGTCGTTCCGGTGTGTGATTCTGGGGTAGACTCCACCCGTGTTCCCGTTGAAACTCCTCGTTCGTCATTACGTTGCCTACTGAAACGGCGAAGGTCCGTGTGTGCAGCTTTCAGCGAATCAATAGCATGCTCTAACATGGCGTCTGCTTGAGAGATAATCTGCCATGCTTCACTGAGTTGCTGTACAAGTTGCTCTTTTGTCTCAAGTATCACCACGTGTCACCCATGTGGTAGAGTGTAATAAACCACGCCAGCTTAGGCAGTCGCCCACAGAAACGAGTGAGGCAACACCATGTGCCTACCCACGGCTAACCTACCTCTGGTGTACAGCACGCTCTCACTCTAGAATCCAGGAAGGAAACGAGTGAGTGAATAAGTGGTACACACTAGTTCAGCTGGCTCATGCTGTGTGATGCAGGGCCAGGCTTGATACTGGCTTCTAAGTTTACAAGGTGTCATAGGTTGTCGGTAACGGGAGCGACCCGATCCCGGTGGCGTTTCACCACGAACATGGTTGCCATACGACGGTTGCCGCTTCTTACCATGAACCAGTACCACCCTACTTAGTGCTGCCTCTAGCTGCGTGTCCTTCCACGCCGCCTGCATTATAGACCGTCCACTCAGGATCACTCATCTGGCCTACTCACTAGTCTTCAACCATAGCGTAGGTGAGTATAAACATCACGTACTTCTGATCTGTATTCCAGCATTTCCCCAGAGTCTTGTTACCTGAGTGGTCTCAATACGTTTAATCCTCCGCGAAGTACCATGCAATACCAAAGGCACAGAAGATGATAAGTACTAACAGTGTGTAGTACATGTTGGTACACCCGTTACTTCAGCTTACCAACGCTCTGCACGTAGTTACTTGGCTTCCACCCCATCTCACGGTACTTCTTCGCATCCTCATCTGTCTTGGCATCCATGTATGTCTTCTTGCCATCCAGAGCACCAGGCTCACTGGCGAAGGTCTCTGTGATGTAAGCTCCTACCGGGTATTGTGTGAATCGCTCTGTCAACTGCGCGACACTGACTTGCGCCAGCTCAGCATCTGTCTTATACTCAGGAAAGAGAACACGCGAGAGTTGGTTATACAACCTGAACTCACGGTCAAGTTTACCTGCTGATGTACGCCCAATCTCCGGGCTGACAAAGAACCCCACATTCCCGACACGCTTGTCTTCTTTGTAGACATCTGCCTTCAGGTTAACAGTTAAGCGGTTGTTTCTCGCACTCCGCTCCGCGCTGTACTTCGTTCCCTGGATACGGTAGTAGTTTGTCGGGACTGTACGGAACTGGTTTGCCTCGGCCAGTGCTTCAGCTGCCGCGTGTGTTGCATGCAACTCTTCCAATGACACAGGAATGTTCTCAGTTTGCATCTTCTATACTCCTGTTTTACTTCGCATGTTCAGCGATAAGGTTGGTAATTTTCTTCCAGCTACCTGGTCCATCTGGTAGTACAATATCAGATGAGATCTGTTTCGCCAGACGTTGACGCACCACGATTGTGTTATTCGGCGCAATCATCAGCTTTCTCTCGACTTTCCCAGGTGAGACGACACTCGCTTGCAGGTAAGCTACGAAATCAAACCATCCTGCGCTGCCTACCGCTTGTCTTCCTGGTAGATCAGGTGAGATATACGTCTGCTGTGTCACACTATCAACACTTCTATCACTAGGGCAGACAGCGAGCACACGCTGTGCCGTCCCGCGTAGCAACATCATCGCATTATCCATCTCACGATGGAACTCCCCCCATTCGTTACTCTCCTTGGTGATGCGGGGGAGTCGGTCTGCGCCTACTACAGCACGCATGACCCACCGACCAAGGACACTGATGCTGTCTAAACCCACGGCACGAAGCTTCTTCCCTTCGTACTCTTTACAGAAGGATTTAAAGTCGTCATATGACTCATGGTTCTCGCCTATCTCGCCAAGTTTGAAGGACTTCGCACTGGCACTACCGTCTTCACCAACCATGTTGATGAAGCACACTTTGCCATGCGCCTGCTCTGTACTTAGCATGTCACCTATCAGGTGGGTCTTTCCGGCAGCCCGTATACCGTGTACTAACATCGTGAAACTATCTGTCATCGTTAGGTCTAAGTTAAACCTCCGTCTAGCCATGAGCATCTAGTACCTTTCTAACTTGCTGCTTACGGCGACTGGATAAATAAGGCAACATCGTCGTCATTAAGCTCAGTGCTTGTTTACCACTTAGTTGTGTCTTCCAGTACGGTTTTCTGTTTGCAGTGTATTGGTATGGCCCACTCACTTTATTATTTAGTTGCTTAGAGGCTTGTTGTATGACATCCTTGTCCGTGCTTGTCAGCGTAATGTATGGTCGTGGTTTGTAGTTTCTGCCACATCGTGGATTAAGGAAAGACCCTTCACCTTCTAGTAATCCGACTAGCCAAGAAAACTGATTAAATTTGCGTCTGGCCATCATTATTCATCTCTGAGGTACTTGTTGGTGTGGTAGTGGTGTGGTTTGTTGTATGGAGGTAGGTTCCTTCAGGTGTTCTCTCCCACGTTCGTGCGTGGTTCACACGCATCTTCTCGTCTACAGCACGCTGTAAGTCTAAGCCGAGTGAGGCTGCTATATGTGATAGCACTACGATCATATCCGCCATCTCAAGTATAGCTTTGTCATACTGTTGTTTCTGCAACGGACGCGCTAATTCACCAAACTCCTCAGCGAGTTTTGCATAGCACGAGAGCGGCTTACCACGACCAAACTGCTCCAACGCCCATTTACCCATGCTATCATATGTTTCCATCAATGCCCTACTTTCTGCACAAGAAGGACATCCTCGACTACTTTGTCTGATTCCATCAGTAGTACACCCTTCTACCAGTTGTACCTGGTCTTATGTACTTTTCGTTCAACTCCCGGTTGATCTTCACCAGCCTCTCGATACGCCGACGCATCACCCGTACTACTCTGTCTACTGTATCGGCATGGTAGACACGGATTTGTACCGGACCAAACGGCCTGTAATCCTGGTGTGGGTTGGCGTCAGTAGAGTAAAGTGGTTTAAGCTTCTGCTCTGTAATAGGCATTTCACACCTACTTGTTTGAACCAGGTCTACGATACCCGGTTGCATCAAACGACGGGCGCTTCACCATTTCGTCGTAGTCACGTTGTCTACGCTTCAGGTTCTTCTTCAGCTTTTTGCCGTATCGCATACGCCTCCTTTCAGCCGCGCCAACTCTTGTGTATAAAGCCGCTATTTAAGTTCCGCCTCGCGTGCGGCAAGTTGCTGCTTAAGTGCATCAATAGTACCAGCCACGTCGTAAGCTGCTTTTTCAGAATCCACAAGCCGCTGCTGCAACGCCACAATCTGAATGGGCTCATCCCGTCCTCCGTTGCCTTTGCCACTATGGAAACCAGACCATCCATTGATTCGAGGGGTTTGTCCTGTCCCACAATAAATGCACGTCATCACCCAGCGGTTTACCATCCATCCATGCACAGCATTCATAGCACGCGCCCATGCGCCGATCTTCCACGAATCCACACCGCTTGCATGGTCCCACGTTAGGACCAGAAACATACGCCACGCCGCACCGTTGCATTCCCCTCAGAATAGCTGGCACGGACTTCGAGGGATCGTTCCAATCAGGAACGAGATTATCTTGCTTCATCCCATCCTCCGTTGCGCCGCCTGCTCGCGGAGCCGTGCCTTAATTTGCTCAAGCCATGGTCGCACAACGTCTGTACCGTCCGTCATTTCCATTTTATAGCCTTCTGGTGGCTTGTACCCGCTAACGACTTGCGCCGCCTCCTCCAAACACACCGCTTCGGTGGCGAGGAGCATGTCGGCAAGGGATATCACTTCGTCTTTTTCTGCAACCCACTGCCCATTGCTGTGCTTGTAACAGATTCCTTGCTTAAGCAGCCATGCGCTCGCCTGCTCCTCAGCCTGTACGCGGGTCATGTCAACGCCCCTTCGACGGTTTTGTAGTAGTGAATCGCGTCACGCAGCGTTATGCAGATGTAGAAATCCTCGTCAATATGCCTCGCAGGAATGCTCATTTTTGGTGGCCGTCCTTTACAGCTCATACCCCCTGAATTGACACACAATAACAAAATCACGCTCGTATGGGTAGCTCTCTGCCATCTCATACCCCACGTAATCACGCCTTGCCTGACACTCCTCTTGTGTGTCAAACGTCTTCAACACATAAACTGGGTTGACACCGAGGGGAGGGGCAAGCAGCACAAGTAGTAGAAGCCACATCGTATTACTCAGGTAAATCAAGCAGCTGTATGTAGTCTCGTTTCATCAACTCAGGGTCGAGGTAGTACTCCAGGCAGGCTTTCTTCATCGGACACCACCCAAAGCGCGAACGGTGTGAAGTACTCGCTCTAGGCAACTTACCATCCTCAGTTATAAGCCTGATTGTCTGTGTAAGATCCTTTGCAGACTCTTCCCATATCTGTTGCTGTTCCGGAGTATAAAGCCAGCCAACCTCCCGAATACGGAAAGGGCTACCAATAACAAGAAACAGGTAGCTATAAACAGGAACACCAGGCTCGATATGATGTAGTCTTCGATAACCGTGCGGATACTGCTGGAACTGGAAGTCCCAGTGGAACTCTTCGATTGTGTCTGACTCATACCGTACCTCCAGTGAAGATTTGTATTTCATGTCACCGACGAAGTGCATCTGCACTGGTGTCAGACCCGCTAAATCTGGGCGACACCTGTGTGTAGGTATCTGAAACTCAGCTGCTGTCACAGTCCAGTGTCGGCGGAGCGGTGTATATTTCATATACAGAGGGATGACACGACGTAGCTCTGCTCTAGCAAGGGCATCGGTATCAGGCTTGAAATTCACACCTCGCTCCAGGCAGTATTTGTACTGTCTATCAAACAGACTGACAGCTTCGGCAACAACTTGCTCCGTAAAGGCTATATCATCCAGCTTCTCTGGGGTCTTATCAATCAGTGCTTGGTGGATCAAATGACACGCTTTACTGAAGCCATTCCCACGGAGGCGTGGGACCAGGGAGATATGCGCCTCACGTGGTTCCCATCTATCAATATACGTCAGCTGACCCAGTAGTTGGCACTGATCGAACTGCTTCATCTTACTTGGTGATTCAAACACACGCTCGACTCCCACTGGTTGTGTCATGTATATCCCTTTCTAGAGGCAAACTTGACAGTTGTGTTACAAAACTTTCGCCAAAAGCGGCATTGTCTCAAAAAAGTCACACTTCCGGTTTTGGCAAAAAACTTGTAAGACAAGGCAGAAGTGTGCCTTCAGCTCGCCAAAACCATCTCCTCGTACTTTACCCCGTTTAAGCAGACCAACACCCGCTCGCTTACAGGCCTTTTCTGAACCATACTGAGCCAGGCAAGCCGCTCTTTTGCTGCGGCGTATGCCTCATGGTAGCTTTCACATAACTTAGACCACCCGTTCGTACCTACCTCAACCATCCAGATGTTATCTTCTATATCGCACATCTTTGTGTCTCCTTGTGGGGGTAAGAATGACTCGTGTGCTTACGGCGTCACAGTATGTGACAACTCCTCGTCCTGGTTTATCTTGGCTAGTGCCAACCTATGTTCCATATCCCGGTCTTGTTCTGTTAATCGGTGAGCCAAAAGCTGGGAAGAGTTTCTTAGGTTTGCAGGTAGCTTTGCACGTATCAGCAGGGCTACCCTTTCTAGGACAGCCAGTCGCTTCAGCGCCAGTGTTGTATCTTCAGTTCGACACCAGTGAGACAGTATGGCGTGAGCGTCTAAATCAGTTGCAGGCTTCCGGGGTGAGCCTGCCATCGAATTTGTACATGATTCACCCGGACGATCAGCCGACATCTGTTAACATCCTTTCCAACCAGACACAGTTGATGCTGCGCGAAGCGTTGGTAGCCTGTAATCCGAAGCTCGTCGTCGTCGATGTCCTACGAGAGTGCCATAACGCAGATGAGCAAGACTCAACAGCCATGAAGACAGTTGGGGACCAGTTGATGACACTGTTCGCAGGGCGCACGATATTACTGATCCACCATACGCACAAGCTATACGAAAGCTACGGCACTCCCTCGCCAATAAACGCAGCACGCGGGTCGAGTTACACGACTGGTAAGGCTGACGCCATATGGTTGTTACACAACAACACCCTTGCCATCGCCAGCCGCTTCCACCACGATGAGCGAAGAGTGGTGCAGCGTAAGTCGAATGGGTTGTGGAATATTGTGTAATCATTTTGCTGCATCCTTCAGCAAGGCGAGCACGTCGTCAATGGCTGTTTGTACCCCATGACAGAATGCTACCTTATCGGCAGTATGGTGTCGCATCGTTATCTCTTCAGCGTCCATCCCCTGCACCTGCTGCGCCACCCGCTGTAGTTCGGCGCGGACAATATTGGCACCGAGCTCGCCATCAGGGTATAACTCTATGCGTTCCTCCAACGTCTGTCTCCACTTCGCCATCATCGTCTCCGCTTCGTGTATAACTGTTGGTTACGCTCTGTGACACCAAGCAACCTATACCTGGCTCTGATATGATCCTTCACTACCTGTGTCATATGCCGTATCCATCGCTCTGAGAAGCCAAGTGTCTTGGCTAACTCAGCTTGTGTCGTACCTTCCAAGAACTGGTGTGATGCAAGAGTACGCTGGAGTGGTGTCAACCCCTTCAATACAAACTCTATTCTATCTACTTCTTCACCCTCTAGGTTATAGTGCTGCTGTGTCACCTGGTATGTAGCATCAACCTCATCTACAACCCCTGGGTCATGCAAGCTGATATGTGTATGAGGGTCCCAAGACCCAACTTGCATTTTCTCGTTTACAACTTGGTTACGTAGACACTGGACAAGGTATGCGCGGAGCGTCTTCAGCCTCAGTGGTGCTATCTTAGCTCTGTGGTTTACACGCTCCCACAGACTATCGTATATCTCCTCAAGATCTTTGATGTCTACAGCCGGGTAGATACCTCGTACAACACGCACAACTTCCGGTTTATACTTCAGAAACAGCTTCGCAAACCCCTCTTCATCCACGTCGTCTCCGTTCGTCACGAAGTTCTTGTGTGGTTATTACTTTCGTTTGACAAGAAACAGCTTTGGTACTCTGGCTTTGAGTTGTGTAGCAGCGCGTGTCTCTTTCGCTATGGCGACCTCCTGCCATTGCGTAGCACAGCCAAAGCACAACCACTCGCCAATACTGGGATAGTACATTACCCCATCAGCATCTTCCTCATAATTGCTAACCACTCGGCCCCAATACGAACATGCATCACATCGCCGAGTCGTTTCAACAGTTTCTTTTGCTTCCCTTTTCTCCAGTACTCGCTCTTTTGGATCTTTTTTTTTAAATGCTCTGGCAGCTCATCCAACTCGCTCTTGCCCAAGCTACGCAGTACCGGGAGCTGGGCTCTGCTATACTCAGAATACTGCGGTGTATGTGACTTCTCACTTGAGTAGTCTTTGTTGTCGAAGTATGTCCTTCCACGGTACAGGTAGTCGTGTTGTCTCTGGTTGTGGGGGTAATTACATGTATTCCCAGTACCGTTCCTCCCCCCAGTCTCCATCTGCGTTAGACGGGAACGGCTTGGGCCCAAAGGGAATTCACCAACCTCAATGACCTTGTATTGGTCGATCTTATACAGTGATCGAGTAGCAGTAGATGCGAGTACATGATGTGGGAACCCCGCCATTTCGATGGCATCATGCACCCAGTGTGCCATGCTGCCCCAGACAACACCGATTGGGTTATTAGCTGAGCCGATGTAGCACACAGCCAAATCAGATGAGGCTCCCCTACCAAGGAAGATCACTTGGGGGTTGTCTCTGTTGATGTAGGTGACTGTACCCATACCACCAATGGAGTCAAGACTGATACCCTCGCTGATATGGGCAATCAGATGTTGGGAGTCTACCTCAAAGTTACGGTTGTACTCCTTATTTAGCTCTTTGTGGTCGTAGATGAAGCCGTTGTGGGCTCCTACAATCTTCCCGTGTTCAAATGGGTGAGCGTTGGGTACGCTGATTGCCCCTGTGGTGGCCTTCCGTGTATGCCCGATAACCTCCAGTGCAAGGATATTACGGACACGGCACGTTTTACGTATAGAGCCTACATCTTTCATCACTTTGACAGTAGCTCCATCTGGTACCTTTGCCACCCCCCACGATTCATTCCCTCTGTTCTCTGCGTTGTAGGCGAGGACAGTCGCAAGGACACGTAAGTCACCTTGCTTCGCTGCCTCTTCCGTTAGTGTCCACCCAAACAATCCACAAATAGTACACTCCAATCCTTTCTAGGCGCTCTGCCCGGTTGACAGACTTGTAGATGTTACAGTTCTTCCACGAAGTTCTCTTGTGTCTGTATAGCTTTCACAGCCTTTGCCTTAGCAATTACCCAATCACGCACTTCTTGTGTAGGACAGAGGTTCTTAACTAACTCGAAGCTTAGTGACGTAAATGTCTTATCTAAGCCACATGTAACTACATTTGCGTTATAGTATTGATGTTGTGCGATGTATTGCTCAGTCTCTTTTGTGATTTCTTTGACTTCTGCATCTGTACGTCCTTTGGCAACATCTAACACATTCCCAAGCAACAACCCCCAGTTAATGATATTATCTGGGTAGATGGTACCAAGTGGGAGCCTGAACTCTAGTGTCCCCCGATACAGCCATGAATGAATGTTGGTGGCGCGATACCGCGTACCACCAGATTTGGTCTTACGTACTCTGGATACAACACTCTTCTCGTCAGACGCATACAGTGGTTTCAGGATTGCAGAGCGCGCAAGCAGTGTTATCTTACGCTCATTATCTTCCTGCTCCATACGTTTGTCTATTGCGTGAGTTGCTTTCAGGTAATTCATCGCCCAAAACTCACAGTATGTGGATGTACGCCTGAATGGAGGAACGAGCTGGAACAACCCCCACTCCATACACGAGATGAGACGTATCGCACGCAGCATCGTTACGTAGTCAAAATCGCGTGCATCTACGTGTGTGTGACACCCAGCTTTGTAATTCACCCAAGCTTTGGCTTGACTAAGCCCACCACAGATGTCTTTTACCTGCGCAATCCAGTAGTCTCCACCTGCTGGATGTGTGTTGATCTCAAACCCTCCAGCTGGTAAGCTACCATCTAACACAACACTCGCCCCCCAGGCATCTAAAGCTGTATTAAGTAAACTACACTTGCTTTTAATACCACATATCTCTATTTCAGCTGAGAGAAGCCGTGGTGAAGGGTTCTTAGTGACAGTATCATACTTTGGTATGTACTTCGCCAGATTAACCTTTCGCTTCGTTCTTACCACTTCGTTTGATGCTCTGTGTAGTGTGCAACATCCAGTCAGTGCGATGTGTTGGGTGTTATGACTTATGCAACACCCACACTCTGAACAAAGGGAAGCACGATGTGTGAAGGTAGACCCACACTTTCTACAGGCGTAGCAACTACAACACTCTCTACATAATCCACAGGCACCACATGGCGAAAGTTGTAATACTTTACCACACCTCTTACACCATCCACAGCTGCAACACGTGATACAATCGCCACACATATGTAGGAGATGCGACTCGACTTGCTTTAAACAGCTGTGACATGTTAGAGACAAATCAGGCTCTGTTTCTACTACATTGATTTGCATCTCTCGGTTAAATCTCGTCACTCGTGCGGAGACTTGCATATGTCGTTCCTTTGGCTACTCTATGTTAGAATCAGGGTTGAACTCTGCTTCTACCGAGGGTATGTCTGTGTCGATCTCTACCATGCTCAATTTACTAACTGGGGGTGAGCTGTGTTGTACTGGAGTAGGTGTGATGTAGTTTGTATTCCACTTCGCTCCTCGTGACTTGCCCATACGTGCTGGTAGTACATGGCTATCCACTACATATGTGTAAGGTTGAATTGATATCCTATCACAATATGCTTTGAATGGTACCCACTCTTTACTCGGTAGAATAATTGCGAGTGATTGCGCTCCATCTCCAAGCTGTTTGATTTCGTACTTGTGGTTAAATGGCGCAAGAACAAGCTTATTCACGACTTCTATGTATGTCTGAAGGAACTGTGGTCTTATAGATAACCCCGGATAAGCCTGAAAAACAGTGTTATGCGCTTCCCCGGCTACTTCCATCACAACTGCTATGTTTGTCCTCTCTCCAAGAGATGGCTTCGATGTGTAAAACTCTATACCGTCTAAGTAGTTGGCGTAGCTCCTAAGCCCTACGTTGATAAAGGTGAGTGTGTGTGCATTGTCCTGTACGCTGAACAGTGAAACATCTGTGCGTATAATCTCAGGATTGACGCTTGACGAGGGTTTTATTTGCTCACCAAGTCCATATAACTCTTTCAGTAGCTTTGCATATCTTTTGAATGGCTCTACTGAGCGAGCAACCTTAGATACATCTGGGAATACAAACTCACTGTGTGATGGTACAGCTTTCTTTACTTCAGCCATTGATTACCTCACCGTTGATGTCTAGTACCCCAGTTGGTGTTACTGAGAGTTCTTGATGGACGAACTCAAGCATAGCATCGTGAGCTACACAGATTTTACTTCTCAGCCTTTCTATGGTATTGCCAAAGTTATCTGTCATCAACCTATGTATATTACAGTGCAGTAGCGGGTAGATGCTGACTAGCGAAGTAATTACCTCTCGCCTGTTGCCACTTATTATAATTGGCTTATCACCTACTTTACCGAAGTGTTTAAGAAGCCTTTTTCCACCGTGGTAGTTAAACGTTGCTCTAATTCTGTTAAGTGGTTGCTTCGCCCAAAGTCGCGGGAAGTCACAATCCGTGTATGTTGCCGTGTGGTACTCTATTGCTGACTCGCTATCCATGTAGGTGACACCTAGTGCAACAGACATCAACTGTGGATCAAACACAGCCCACTCTGGGCGTGTTCTGTCTACTGTAAGAATTACCAATATGAATTGATCTGCTTCTGGTCGCTTAATGTCTAGCACGTGGGTACCTCACCTGTGGCTTTAGGTAGATGACGTTGCTTAGTTGATCTTGTAATGCTTTTGCGAACTTGTATAGCCTGGGACTAGTAATAGAGAGAATGGTTGATGAAGTTTCACCTATAGCCGGTGGCCTGTTAGCGTGGTAGAACACGATTTCTCTAAGTAGCCTGGCTTCAGTACGGCTCATAACCAACTGAACACTAAAATATTTTTTTTGCTTTATTTTACGCCGGGTTGTACGCTTTTTGGCCATAGCATCACGACACAAGGACTTCCTATTTTGGAAAAAAACTTGTAATACAAGAGAGAGGGTCTGTCTACTTCTTCTCAGTAGACCGGTTTTATACTTCAATCTAGCAGACGGCAGGCAGCTCAACTAGCCTGTATATGTATATTTACATATACTTATGGTGTTGACACTGTCGCGCTGCTTGCGCTCTGGTTAATAATTCAGTGGAAGTTCATTTTTTTCTGGCTTCTGCTAATTTAACGTGAGTTTCTGGTGTCTGGCGGTATCTGTAGAGTACCCACCTGTGGTAGTTATCAGTGTCGCTCTGAGCAAGCTTGTTTAGTCTATGCAATCCATTACGCATGTATCTACCAATCCAGTACACACCTTGTGGGTAGATACCTTCTTTCTGGATGAAATAGTATACTAGTCTCATGTCTCCTCCAGGAATTAGTACATGTTTTCAGGTAATACCAGAGATCGTTTCTCTTCAATAAAGGTATCAAGCTGAGTAGCTAACCCAAACAACTGTGTGGCAAGATCTTGGAAGTCATCGTCGTTTGGCTTATACGACCCGCTTTTGAGACCTACAGCAACCCTCTTCATGTGTATGCTCAGGTCACGTACTTCCGCAACACTATTACTCTCCAGTATCTCTTGGTGTGGTAGAGTCATCTTTCATGCTCCAATGGCTGGGGTTATGTGTTATCCTCTGATTTAGTGTAGGTGTCTTAGTCGTACTCCAGCATGTACTAGGCGCATACGATGTGTTCTCACGCAGAGCTAGTAGCGTAGCCATGGGGTGCTTAGGTCTGTGTGATACGCGAGTACGAGGCATATTGACACCAGTAGTCCTAGTACACAGAGTAAGAAGAACAGCAACGGGTCTTCACCTACAGGTTTAGACTCGTCCAACGTGCGCTTGCGTATCATTAGTGCGATGATAGCGTATAGTGTGTGTAGTTTCATAAAGTTAGCAGGCTAAGCAGTACAGAAACACATACTCTACCACGCAGATAAATATAGCGTAGTATAGGAACCAGTACTTCTCATCTTTCCAGCCTTCGTCGTCATCGTACATAGTATTACCTCTGTTTGAGTAGCTTATCACGTAGTTTGCTGTACTTCTCCCACATCATCTTGTGGTAGTCCACTCTAGCATGTAGAAGTGAGAGTACAGTACTACGCATATGTATGCTCTCGTGTACTAAAGAGTCAAGTTTTTGTTTGGCCGAGTTTTGGAGCCGAGAAATTATAGCCGTATTTCGCTCAATTTTGGCTTCAGGCGTGTTTTCTTGGCCTGGCGCGACCTGAGGGTTGAAAACTCGCTCGCGTTCAACCTGGAGCCGTTTTGTTCGTTTTAGCGGGGTGTATCCTTCTTGATACAGCATAGGCGTAGTACTCCGGCATGTGTGAGACACAAGTTTGTGTGCGTACTATGTACTTACTCTAGCCTACCCAGTATCCTACCAGAAAGAACACCAGTAGGAAGTACACGATAGCTGCAACACGTACTCTGAGTGGTATTCTACTCATATACTTACAGTGGAAACAGGTTCTTCCACAAGTATATTGCTATCTCAACTAAGATCACGATAGCCATTATACCACAGATAACTATTATCCACTCAAGTATCTCGGCCATGATGTCGTTACCTTCCCATCTGGCTTACCAGTATACCCAGTATAGCGATCACGCTAACCAGGTGTACAAGTACGATGAATCCGACTAGTCCGATGATGCTGACGATGATAATACGCGCCATGCTATCTCCTGTCTATCTGAATAGTAATACGTGACCACTCCATAGCTTTGTAATCTGGTAGCTTATCCCACAAAGCAGTAATATCTGTCTTAGCTCTATCAAGCAGAGTGGTAAATGTGCCGTTTGCATCTTTGCGTACTATACTAATATCATCATGCCCCGTCACAGACATTGTTACTTTGACTACCATGCTCTTCTCCTAACTTGTTTTACTGAGAGCAATAACTCTGTACTCACTGTACCGTAGCGTAGGCGTAGGGCGCGTTGATGTAGTATTCCGCTAGGTTCTCTCATATTATCCAGTGGATATGCGTGATACTGTGTCTCAGTCCGCCTGTGCGTAATATGCGTTATCCTAGCTGTGATACCATTCCCTACACTCGCACGCTGTACTTGCACACTCACAAGCTTTTTACTACGTACCTGCGATACAGGCTTGAAGTACACGCTACCTCCAAGTAGGGTAGAAGAACGCTCAAAACTGGCTCAGAAACGGTTTGCTAGGTCTGTCCAGGGGTAGCCTAGTCTCTACGCCTAAACACGGCTCCTGAGCCAGTTTTCAACGTTCCGTGGGAGTTTGGAAAGTGCGGGGCTAGATGCTCTGCCGTTCACCTAACCCCGTCACCCCTTTCCATGCAGGCCCATCACGCCATACCGTTCACTCCCTGGACTAAGCCCGGCGGAATTGCCAGGTCTCACCCAAAGAAAAAGCCCTTCCCCCGTGAAGAGGAAGGGCCTTTCCTGAGTCAAGCTGAGTAGGATCTACTCGGTTGTCTCTCCAGCGTCAAGTTCTTCCTCAGTTGGATTCGTCTTTGACCCTGAGGCCTTACGCTTCGCGTCTCTCTCAGCCACAGCTTGCGCGTAGGCTCTGTGAGTCTCTGCATCGACTGTGAAGCCCTGTTTCGGCAAGAGCCAATTCCCCATAGGCTTGACACTGACTCCGCCGATGGTGACATTCTGGCTTGTGGCGTTGTACATCACCCTGCCATCTTTTTTGCTCAGTGTCGGGCGGAGGATGATTTCACCACTCAGCTTGAGGTTATCGGTTGAGAGTTTGCTAAGATCCAGGGTGAAAGCACCTGGCAAACCCGCTTGCATCAATGCCATTGCAATATCGTGTTTGATTTCACTAATGACATCATGCTGTTCAGCCGCAGCCCCAAACACTACCCTACGTTTTACCTCTGACATAACTCACCTCTCGGTTGACTAGGTGTTACCTGTTTAGGCCGGTAACTTCGCCGTGTCTGTACATTCGTTCGAGGTCTATCTGCATTGACCCGTGTTGAGCATACACCACTCGTGCAAGCTGTGTGATGCACAACGGTGTTGTGCTGGCTAGGGTGAACCTGTGGCCTTGCAGGTCTTCTAGTGTGACTGAGTAGATGTCTAAGCTAGTGATGCGAACCCACATAGATCCCTCACGTAACATACCATAGGCCGACGACGAGGCGAAGACTTAGCACAACCCGCGCCAAAGCTCAAAAGTGAGTGTTTTCAAAGACTTAGCTGTGTGGCATGAGTTTTGATTGTGTTGTTTTTGCGACAACTGTGGTTTTTTGGTGTGGTTTTTGTGCAACACTGTGATTTTGCAAGCAAACTCTGTGCCACAGGTGAAGGGTGGCCGCAGAGTGGTAGCAAGGCATTAACCTTGCATGTTGTGCAAGCAAAACTCATGCCCTATATGTGGTATGACATAAACAACACACACAACATCTAGTGGTGTTACATAAATGACACACTGAGCGCGGTACGATACCTGCATGCACCACGGAACAAGGTATGACCCTTGCGTCCACCCCCCACGGCAGGTGGGCCAGTGGGCCAGCCTAAACCACGTAGCATGCCACTCTTCTGAGTACCGCCCCCTTCGCTATTAAGTCGGAGTCCCTTTGAAAAACACGAAGTTACATAAAAAGGTTGATGTGGATGACACACTAGAACTCAGTGAAGATACCAGTGTCGTCCCCACCAACAACCTTGGTCGTGGCGTCCACCGCCGCGAGCTTGAGAAGTTCTCCCAGTTAGAAGACAAAGACAAACACGAGTTGCTGAAGGCCACGTGGAAAGAGATTGCAATGGGTGCTGCACTCAGAGCAAAGGCTTTCATCACCACCTGCTCACCCAAAGACTTCAACAACGTCTACCGTATGGTCATGGCTGGGGCTGTGGCAATCGACAAAGCCTACCCGCCAGCCGTTGAGAAGAAACCCCCTGTCTCCCCCTCACTCGTTGTGAATATGTTCGGTTCGCTTGGGCAACGAGCCGCGAAGATAGCGATGCCCGACACGCCAGAGGGTGTGGTGATTGATGTCACGCCAACAGAGACGAAGGAGGTTGTGAAAGATGGCACACTTCACGCTGGATGATGACGGGCTAGTGGAAGACGAACAAGGTGATCTCAGTTACGACGAAGCTGTGGAGCTGATCGTGCGAGATGCACTCGCCAACATCGAGATGACAATCTGGGATATGGTCGATGACCTCGAATACGTCGTCGCAGCGGAAACAGTCGAACCTACAGACGAGGGGCAGGAGTAAGCTAACATGACATGGCGACGCTACAAACGGTTAGGTGTGAGTGAGATGCGGCCATACGAACTAGGGGAATCGCTAGAAGGCGTCAGTGTGAGCAACGTAGATGTACCATCTACAGGCGGCATGATTGCTCGTAACCCACTAAACCATCAGGACCAGTGGTATGTAGCAGCGGAGTATTTTACGAAGAACTTTGAAGAAGTGGAGTAAGTCAGATGGCAGAGAGAATGGGGTTTGGGCAAGTGGATGCGAACAACCGTGTCATCCCACGATGGGAGCAAGGCCAACGGCAGACACAACCTCCACAGGCCCAAGCACCGTCTCCCTCACCCTACGACACGGTGTTACAAGTCCTGCAAGACCCACGTAATGCGTGGATCGGGATGTCTCCACTGGGGATGGCAACCAGAGCACCTGGCATAGCTGGCAGGGCGATGGAGATCCTACGCAGTGAGCGTGGTTCCTTCAACCCCTTCGGCTGGGGCAAAGCAGAGTCAGCTGGCCCAAACCTAGGTGGGTTTGCTCCTAGCGTAGAGCAGATGCGCTCTGCCTCAAAAGACATCATCCAGAACGGCAGGGATATGCGCCAAGCCTACATCGACCACATCATCGGCATGAACCACTACGTTGATAACTTCCAAGCCAATAACCCATTGCAGGTTCAAGAGTTGATGCGACTGGAGTTAAACAGGCCACAGCTTGCCAATGATATTAACGCCACAGCGATGGGCAAAATGGATCTCCAGAAAGAAGTGGGGAAGGCATTTGACCCGGCGATGGAATCCAATCCACCCACTCAAGTTAGACGACTGTTTGGGTTGAAGTAGGGTATGGCACTGACACGTGACCGCTCACTCGCCGCAGCACTCGACGAGGCGGGGGAGTCTTCCCAGTGGCGCTGGGATAAGCTTCCAGCACAGGAGGCATTTCTCACCGCAGTTGAACCCTTCACCTGCTTTAGTGGAGGCTTCGGGTCAGGGAAGACCACCGCCCTGTGTGCCAAGTTGATACTACTGATGACTGCTATCCCCAACAACCTGGGGTACTTGGGCAGGCTCGACGGTAAATCTCTACGCCACAGCACGATGCAAAGCTTGCTGGATATGCTCCCGAAGGAGTACATCCGCAAGCACAACGAACAAAATGGCTTTATCCAGTTACACCCTGAGGTAGGAGGAAGCAAACTTGTCTACGGCGACTTCAAAGACCTCAACGATCTCAAAAACATCCCCCTTGGCTTCTACGCGATTGATCAAATGGAGGAAGTGCCGTTCGCCGTTTGGGAGTACCTGGCTGGCCGTATCCGTCGAAGGACCCCCGTCCTCACCACAGACGGACAACGCCAGTACTACGTCACCAGCGGAACAGCTTGCCCTCACGCCACCCTCGACGCTGCCAAGAAGCGTCACTACGCGACTAGTGAAGATGTCGCCACACGCACGTGCAAACTCTGTCAAGCGCCCCTCCCGGCTTACTCTGATGAAAACCTCCCTGGCAGCAAAGCCCCGGTGTGGGATCTCATCATCTACAAACGATACGGCTTCGGAGTCTGCAACCCAGAAGGCCCATCACACTGGATCTACAAATCCTTCAGCGGTATCCCAGGACAGCACGGCGTCAGCACGGGACTACCCGATCACGTTGCTTTCCATGCTACCGTATATGATGGCCTACGAGCGGGGTTTGTTGACACAGAGTATGTCAAAAATCTTGAAAACATCTACTCCAGCAACCGGACCATGTGGGACCGGTACATGCTCGGGAAGTGGGTTGAAGCTGAAGGACTCGTCTACACCAGTTGGTCCCGTGAGACACACCTTATCCCCCACCAGTCTGTCAGATGGGAATCAAATGAACCTATACTCAGACCAGGCAAAGGCCACGTCTTCGAGTACATCGACCACGGACTTACGGCGGCGACAGCGGTCGGTTGGGTCTACACTGAACAGTGTGATTGCGGCTGTGGTAAGACAAATTACTACCTCCTTGACGAGCACTACGAAGGCGGCAAAACTGTCAGCTATCATGCAGCGCAGATCAAAGCTCACCGTATAAGGCTGGGCAATCCTCCAATTCAGGCCACGTACCTCGACAGCCAAGCCTTCAGTAAAACACTGATGGGTGCCAAAGGTACACCCAAAGAGAATGAGTTGTATAGTGTCGCGGATGAGTACATCGACCATGATATACTACCAGTCCCGAACCAGAAGGACTGGAAAGTCGGATATGATCGTATCAGTGAGTTACTTCTAATCGACGACAAACACATCCACCCTGTCACTGGTATCAAAGGTGCCCCGCATCTACTCGTCCTCAATACGGTGAAACAGTTCGTCCAAGAGATCGAAACACATAAATGGCGCATCGTCAAGAACGCTGCTGAACCACGGAAAGACGAACCAGCAGACGGACACGACCACCACATGGATGGCTTCAACGGGTTCCTGGCGAGTCGACCCGCAGACGTGATCTCATTCATCCCGCCTGTAGAACCCAGCATCGACGAGATGGAGATGTTGTTCCAATCACCCGACTCTCACATGGCAGCGTAAAGGTTAACGATGGCCACGACTTCACCCGTCCCTGATACACAAGCTCCTGGGAACTACAGCAACACCGGAGCCCCAGACACGAAGCTGAAGCTCCTACAAGACTACTTCCGCACCTGGGCGAACGCCACATCCACGGCGCGGATTAAGTTTCGTCGCGACTTCGAGTACACCGAGGGTAACGGGAAGCAGTGGGCCGGGGCAGATCGACAGAAGGTGGCCAGTTCACGCCGCCCTGTGCTAGAGTTTAACCAGATCCTGCCGCAAGTCGAATTCGTCAGTGGGATGCAGCGTGAGATGCAAATTGATTTCCGTCTGCTCCCTAGGAACTACGAAGATATCCGCCTGAGTGAAGTCGCCAGCGCCACGCTGAAGGCTGCCTGTGATTTCTCTCGTGTCGCCCGTGTCAGCGACCAAGTGTTCGATGATGGCATCATCTGCGGTCTTGGCGTGTGGGAAGTCCTGCACACACTGTACGACGCAGAAGATCTCCTGTGGGGCGACATCGCCGTCAGCCGTATCAACCCAATGGCCTTCATCTACGACCCGTGGAGTGTCCGTCACGACTTCCAGGACGGAGCCTTCATGGGTAAGGCCACCTGGATCGACAGCGAGACATTTAAACAACGCTACCCCAAGTACGCACATATGGCCGTACCTGGTGAATGGCTGAGTCGAACCCACAATATTATCGGCTCAAGCAGCGAACTCGGCACAGGTGAGAACCTTATCCCTGAGTTATACGACGCTGCCACTGGTCGTATCCGCCTGCTGACGATGTGGTGTAAGAAGCCCACCACGATCAACCTCGTCGTTGACGAGCGCACCGGTACAACTCAAGAGTTCAAAACCAAGGCTGAAGCTGAGCAGTTTCTCGCAAACATGGCGAGTGTTGCCGGGCAAGAAGCGGTGAAGCCATTCCAGGTCATCCAGCAAGACTACACCGCCAGCATTGCAGACGCCGCCACGGGTATGCCAGTAATGAACCCGATGACTGGTGGCACGACTGAGTTTGCGAATGCTGAGATGGCCCAGGCTCACTTGAACATGCTAAGTGAGCAAGCTGGGATGCAAGTCTACGAACAGTACAAACCTGTTACCCGCACAGCGAAGAAGCCATACTGGACGGAGATGGTGTACTGGCAAACCTTGGACGAAGGGGAGTCACCCAACAATGACAGAAGCTACCCATTCGTTCCCTACATCAGCCGTCGTTTTAGTGACGACCCTGAATCCATCATGGGTATCGTCCGTAACCTCCACGATCCCCAAGACGAGTATAACAAACGATACTCCAACCTGCTGGCACATCTTAACTCGTCCAGTCACAGTGGATGGCTTAATCGAAAGAGTGGTGGAGCTAACAAACAAGAACTAGAGATGATGGGATCGAAGCCTGGTGTCGTTGTTGAATACAGCAACGTCCCACCGGAGCAGATCAAGCCCGTTGAGATCAGCCAAGGTCACTTCGCCCTGCTCCAGACATCAGAGCGTAATATCCTGCGTATCAGCAGCATCAACGCGGAGATGGTTGGGCAAACCACTCAACAAACTGTGAGTGGTCGTGCGATCAAAGCCCGCCAGTCTGGTGGTATGGCCGGGTTGAAACCCCGCTTCCGTAGCTTCGAGGAAGCCCAGCTTGACCTCGCTAGGATGATGTTCTCGCGTATCCAGCAGTACTACCCGCCGGAGAAGATCCGCCGTATTATCGGTGTTACCGAGTTGAGTACACCACTTGGTCCTGGCGGGATGCCCATCTTCACCGATCCATTGACAGGGATGCCAGTACCAGAAGAAACGATATTGACATACCTGAAACAAGTCACCAACATCGAATTTGATATTGCCTTCGCCACTCAACCCTTCACAGAGACTGAGCGTGAGGCACAGTACCAGCAAGCGTTGCAGATGGCCAGCCTCGTGACCAGCAGTGGTCGCCCGTTGGGTCCTGCTACCTTCAACGCCCTTATCGAGATGGCCGATATGCCAAGCAAGCTCGCCACGGCATTGAAGATCGACTCGATGCAACCCCCTGTCACCGCACCTGATCCTGCTGCCCAAGGCAAAGCCATGAAGGGCGACGGGCAAGCGAGCGGTGGTGGTGGTGGTGGTAGCACAGTAGCAAAACAGGATGCTGCACAGCAACGCTCACAGCAAATGGGGGGAGGCGTGTAATGGCTCACGAAGGAGATGTCATCACATCACCTAAACTACCAGAGCGTGGTCCCACAGAGCGAGAGAAGCGCCAGTTTGATGAAGCCACGATCGTGGCACTTCGCCGTCGAGTAGAAGCTGCGAAGCGTGATGGCGCAGTCAACATCTCAGTGGGTGTTGATTTCCTTATCGAGTTACTGAATGGCACCCAACGAGCAATGCAGGGTGGGTTTAAATCACACATGGAGGTTTAACATGGCCGCAGGTCAAGTGTCTGGTTCCTATAAACAGAAGAGCGAAGATAGCAACACACAAGCCAGCAATAAGTTCGGTGGGCATCACGGCAAAACATCGGACGACAAATGGCAGGGTAAAGCCTCTACACAGAAGCCAGTTGATAAAGGCAACGTGTCGTAATGAAGAAGCAGATGAAGCCGCAGAAGAAAGGGGTACCTTCTCGTGGTGCAACCAAACCAACCAACGGACAACGAAGCGGAGCCCCCCGTACTTTTGGATTTGGAAAAGGTTGAGGAGATGCTCCAGGCGGAGTGTCTGTTGTGGCAGCAACGCCTCCGCTTGCAAGACTGGAACGTACATGTGAAGTTGTGTCGGTTGAATGAGATCTCAGGTGGTGATGCGATTGCCAACATCACGCACTACGAAGAGCGTAAAGATGCGGTGATGAAGCTGCTCGCGCCAATGGATATTCCGTTGGTGAAGGACGAGTTCTTAGGATGTGAAGCCTCAAACTATGACCTCAGCATCGTCCACGAGTTGCTCCACCTGCATCTACTCCCCCTGAGCGACTACAACAACCCTGCAAAGCGTGTCGCAGAAGAGCAAGCTATCAACGCCATCAGCCGCTGCCTGGTTGAGGCTATTACACTGAAACAACCAGAGACTCCACTTATCAAGCCAGTAGAAGTTCCTGCTATGACTCCGGTTATCGCAGGACATTATCTTTAGAACCGGGCGTCACTCGTGTTAGGTCGCCGCTAACACCATCGTCGTCGGATGTCACACGGACGGAACAGAGGTTTACATGCAAATCGTTGATAACTCCCCAGAGATGGATCTGAATGACCCGAAGTTCGCTGAGATGCTCACTGCCATTAAACCGGCTGGTGAGACGAAGGTTGAACCGAAGGCTGAGGAGAAAGCTGAGCCTGAGAAAAAGGACGTTAAAGTTGACGACAAGAAACCCGCGTCGTCTGCGGAAGATCAGGTCTTAGATACTGAGGAGGATGATAACGACGAGTCTCCTGATAAGCTGAAGGCCCGCATCCGTGGGCTGCAAGCTGAGTTGACACGGAGGAAGGGCAACGCGGATAAAGTCAGCGAGCTTGAACTCCAACTTGCGAAGGTGCAAGGTCAGCTTGAGGAAGCGAGCAAGAAACCCAGCGCAAAAGAGACTGAGAACACAATCGAAGCGGCGGTGCAGAAACTTGACACCAAAGCGTTGATTGCGAAACAGACTGACTGGGAAGATGAGCTTGCGGACGCTCGCGCCCGTTATGCCGCCGCAGAAGACCGTGGTGACAGAGACGCGATGTCCGATCACGGCAAGCGTATTACCTACGCGAAGACCGTGCTCTCCGCGATCAGAACCGAGACTCTCGAACGAGGCGAACGTAAACAGAAGGAAGACGCAGAAGCCCAGACTGAAGCCACCACAATCAAAGCTGAGTTTGACTCGATGTATGACGCCCTCGATACACAGTTCCCTGAGTTCAAAGATAAGGACTCTGCACTGTGGAAAGCTGGGAACAAAGAATACATCGACCACCCCAAGATTATGAAACGCTTGGGACCAGCTGGCGAGATCGTGGCAGCGGCTCTTGCAGTGTTGAAGAACCCCGAATTGGTGGGCAAGAGCAAACAGTCTGAGTCCTCTGCACGCAAGGAGGTTGTGCGTAACCTGGAGACAGGCCTCAAAAAGGCATTGTCTACTGGTGCCGCCGCTCCAAGCACTGGACGAACCGTGGTACCAGCCGTAGACTCCGGCGAAGGACTTGCCGAGTTTAATAAGCTGGTAGACAGAATTAAAGGCGGGTGAGGTGAACTCACCCGGAGTGATACTTTGGCTACAAACCTGACAACAGCGTTTACTGATGGAACTGCGTCTGACGCAACGCAGAGTTTTTTCAATACCTTGCTTTTGGTGCGTGGGACATACGCACTGATTCACCAAGTTCCCGTGAAGAAGTATAACCTTGCTCGTCGGCAAGGGAAGACCATGATTTGGAGACGGTACGAGGCGTTGAGTTTGGCAACGACTCCGCTGGGTGAAGGACAAAACCCTGGTGGGCTGTCGAAGTCTAAAACAGACTTGGCTGCGACCATCCAGCCGTATGGTGCCTTCATCGAAGACACGGATATGGTGATTGACACACAACCCGACGCGCAGACAACTGAGAACGTCGAGTTGCTGGGTCAACAGATGGGTGAGACATTTGACCAGCTGTACCGGGATGAGTACGCGACAGCGACCAACATCGTGTATACAGCTGGAACATCCACGGCGACGGTGAACGAGATCGTGGATCGCAATGACCTTGACAGAGCGTACCGCCTGCTCCGTGTGAACAAAGCCCGGACATTCAGCCCGATGATTATGGCGGGGCAGAATGTCGGAACAGGGCCGGTGATGCCGTCGTATTGGGCGATGTGTGACGAGCGCGTGGCCTTTGACCTTCGCCACGTCGAGGGGTTCCTGCTTCCGTCTGAGTATGCCCAGAAAACTGGTGTGCTCGCGGGTGAGTTCGGGGCTGATAAAAATGGTATCCGGTTTCTGGCGTCGCCCAACGGGTACTTCCTCACAGGTGCAACCGGCACAACCATCGCCTCCACAACTTTGAAGAACACGGGTGGGTTTGCTGATATCTACTCGATTTTCATCGTGGGGCAGGAGTGTGTCGGTGGTGTCAATCTCGCCAACGGCAACGGCGGAATCATCCGTAAAGACCTGGGGTCTGCAGGTACTGCCGACGCGTTGAACATGCGTGCAACCGTGGGTTGGAAGAAGTACGATGCGCGGAAGGTGTTGAACCAAGCCTTCATGGTCGAGGTTCAAACAGGAGTGAGTCTGTAATATGACTGAGATCTACATGGTCACAGTGAATGGGATACCGCTCAAGCGGTGGCTAGGCAAGTCTGAAGCGATGCGCATGGCTGAACGCTGGCAAGGTCAACACGGGGGTTACTCCGGTGGACAGGGCCTTCTCAAACATAAAGATCGTGGAGATTGGGTAGAAGTAAAGCGTGACGTGGAAGCCGAGAAGGAGGTTGTGGAGCGGTATAAAGCTTCCCTCGCGGGTGATCGTCAACGCGTGGTCTATCATGAAAGGATTGAAGACTAACATGGGACAAGCACCGAAGGTGGTCTTGGACAAAGACGGGGGCCGTGTTCGGTTACGGAACCTGTCGCATGCACTAGAGGGATGTATCGTTGACGGGACAACGGGTAAAGAGTACCGGTTCAGCATTGAACCAAACCGTTGGACAAAGGTTGAAGAGCCAGTCTTCAACATGCTCAAAACCAAGTTTGATCGTGTCAGCGAACGAGAAGTCCCCGACTGGGAACCGGGTGGTGACGGGCAAGCCCCGACGAAGCGGAACCGCATGGAAGAGGCCCCCGGCTATATCATCGAGTTTCAACAGTCTGAGAAGAGGAGTAACTAACTACTATGTCTGTGAATGGAAAAGAATTTACACAGCCCCAGTTCTTGACTGGGACATTCACGTCGGCTGGCTCGCCTGCTGATGTGAGTGAGTCGCTTCCGTTTTCCCCGTCGTTGGTGATCCTGTTCACGAACATCTCCGGCACCAACCCGGATATGCACGTGGCGACATCAGCCTACGAGACAGATTCGATGCTGACAACTGGCTCTACAGGTGTTATCACAACTCCCGCGGTAGCCAGTGGTCTTGATATTACCTCGACAGGGTTTACACTGGATAGCTCAGTTCAGACTGCGTCTGGTGTCAACTTCTGGATCGCGTTCCGCTAATCTCAACAAGGACAGCCGGGTGGTGACTCGCCCGGCTTGTACCTTCAAGGAGTCACATGGATATGTTTAAACACGATAGTGCGTTTCGGTGGAGACCAGGGCGGATTTACTACCCAGCGATGTTCTTCACAGGTATGTCCGTGAGTGCCATCAACGAAGGCGGTGCCGCGAACGATGCCTATGGCGTGAACTGGGAAGGGTCACACACAGGTGCCCCTATCAGCAAAGAGATCAGTACATTCGGCATCAACGGTATCCTGCTTGACACAGCCGGGGATATGGTGTGTCATGATAGTATCATCCCATATGATGTCGATTTGCAGAAGGACATCAAAGTCCGTGTGGTGTGGTGCTCTGGCTCTACAGACACCGCCGACACCGTGACCTGGATTGCCAACTACCTAGCGTTGTCGCCCAATGTCACCACGTTGGCTACCCCCTCGACAGCTCTTGACACAGTCATTGCCCCGCAAGACGTGCCAGTCGCTACAGCGTATGCGCTGTGTAAGACGCAGTGGGGTATAATTAAAGGTGGGTCTATCGCCGACACAGCCGAGCATTGGGCCTGGCTGGTTGAGATGGATGCCTTTGATGTTGGATTGGCTGAAGATAAGTTCTTCCTCGGTCTGGAGATTGCGTACACACCGCGGAAGCTCTACGGCGGAGACGGGATGTTGGCCCCGGCTGATATGCCAATTCGTACACTGAGTAAGCAGTACAGCTAACCTAAACACGCAGAGCGCAGGCAGCTCAAACAGGGCTGCTTGCGCCTTCAGGAGTCGTATGTTGGTATTACTTGCGCCTGGAGTGGGGATGGGCGGGGCAGCGTCTGGTGCTCCGGCTACGCCCGATACGCATCTGTTGATGCTGATGGGAGTAGGGCGCATACTCATACCCTTCTTGTGGGTCAGAGGATGGTTGGGGGTATAAATGGCTGATATTACACAGAAAGCCTATGACACTATTGTCTCTGTCATGACCACAGAGTTGAACTCGCTTGCTAACTCTTCGCGTGCTATCTCCAGCGCGATGGGCGGTGATGCATCTCATGCTGCACTTCTTGGAGACTGGGAATTGGCAGTGACATTTGGTACGAGTCCAACACTGGATGCCGCGATTGACCTCTACCTGGTGCCTGCTGTAGACGGGACGAACTACGTGGATGGTGATGCCTCAATTCGCCCGGCACCCAATCTTTATGTGGGGTCGTTCTACGTCCGTAACGTGACCACCGCACAACGAATGGCTATTCGGGATGTCCCGATGCCCCCTGGGCTGTATAAAGCGGTGATTGCCAACAACAGTGGGCAAGCATTTCCGTCGTCTGGTTCGACGTTGAAAGTCCGTCCGCATAGCCGACGAGTGGTGTAGACGTATGGCGATCCAGTTGAACAACACCAGTACCACGAGACGCCGGATTGAACGGCGGGCAGATGTTCATCGGATGCCGAAGTGGTATCCGCATTCCGCTGTCTGGCGAGTCTACACTGATCCGTCAGGCGGCGGAGACTTCAATACGTATTACGGCAATATTCGATCAGATTTCAACCTCGTCTCGTACTGGGTCTTCTTCAGCATGGGATCGGCTGGCGGGAATGACTACGCCATTGGTGCCGACGGGAGCGATGCCGAATCCGGCGTGACGCGGATCACCGGGCGCTGGCAACGGATGGCCTGTCGGATTCCCGGCTTGGGGCTGGACATCCAGTTTTGGTGGGACCTACCAGATACCGCTGCGGTTGTAAGCAAGAACCTGACGAATGCCTTCACGACGCATACCACCCATCGTTTGGCATTTGGCGCTCCCGCGCACACCGACAATGAGGGCATCGCTGGTCGGCTGGCATGGATCAAGATCTGGGAATATGCACTCCCCCAGGCAGCCCTGATTCGCGAAAGTGAATCACCGTGGCCCGTGCTGAAAGAGTACGAACCGTATCTCTATGCCGTGGTGCCGTGTACTGGACCAAACGTAGAAAATGGGCAAGGATCACTCCCGACCTATGTCGCCGCTGGGGCGATCGCCAGCGGGACCGGCACCATTACGCCCGCGTTGCCAGCAGGCATCGCCACCAACGATATTCTGATTTTGTGCTGCGAGAGCGCGAATCAAACCGTCACGATCTCCAACAGCGCTGGAGGAACCTGGACGGTTCAGTCCAGCAGCGAGCAGGGCGTGGGCACGGCGGGAGCGACTGGAGCCACACGATGCACGGTATTTTGGTCCCGATACAATGGCACGCAAACCGCGCCTACCGTCGCTGATCCGGGCGATCACGTGATTGGACGCATGATTGCCGTGCGGGGGTGTGTGACGAGTGGTGATCCATTTGATGCGTCCTCCGGCGGCACCGAGAACACGAGCGATACAAGCGGGTCCATCAATGGACTGACGACCACTGTCGAGAACTGTTTCGTCGTGGCGGCGATTACCTCAGATTTCGACCCGGCCTCGAATGCGACCACCCATTTTAGCTCGTGGGCCAACGGCGATTTAGGCTCCGTGACAGAGCGAATCGACAACGCCCGCATTGACGGCAACGGGGGCACGCTCGGCGTCGCCACCGGGACTCGTGCGGCAATTGGTACGATTGGCGCAACGACCGTCACCCACGCGAGCGCCGGAGTTAAGTCCTTCTGGTGCGGGGCGCTGAAACCAGCGCCGTCCGCGGTCGATATGCCTGTCTATCTCGACTACAGCGGCAAGGGCAATCATTTCTACCCATACAATACGGACCCAGCGCATGCCAGGGCGGTCGATCCTGGGCCATCATTTCCACCGAGGTTTTGGAAAGATGTAGACTTGGATTTAGACGCAGATGCAATAAGTAGTGCCCCAGTGTCGATACGGTTACTTCTTTCGTTAGGAGCAGGAGCATAATATGGCAGACAATGTAACCTTAGATCCAGGTACAGGCGGGGCAGTCATTGCCACAGACGATGACGGGGTTGCGCATCACCAGTATGTCAAACTGGAGTTTGGCGCAGATAATACACAAACGAAGGTTGATGGCTCTAATCCACTTCCAGTTACTGTCACAGATAACGCTACACGCGACCTTGGCAAGGTCGATATTGCGATGGGGCAAGTGGCGCATGATGCTGTTGGCACATCATCCGACCCAGTCCTGGTTGGTGGGTACGCCAGTGCCACGGCACCAGCCGATGTGAGTGCTGATGGAGATGCAGTACGAGCGTGGCACTTACGGAATGGTGCAGCAGCTACTGTAATTACGGCAGCTGGAGCACTTATCGGCGGCGACGCAACCAACGGCCTGGATGTGGATGTCACCCGGTTGCCTGCGCTTGCAGCCGGTACGAACAATATCGGTGATGTTGATATCCTGAGTATTGCGGCAGGAGATAACAACATCGGTAATGTTGATGTTGTCACGCTCCCGTCTATTCCTGCCGGTACAAATAACATCGGGGATGTTGATGTCTTGACGGTGCCTGCTCCACTCTCGACAGCAGGGGGTGGAACAGAGGCCACTGCTCTTCGGGTCACGATTGCGAACGATAGCACTGGCGTTGTCAGTGTTGATGATAATGGCAGTTCGCTCACTGTCGATAACGGCGGGACATTCGCCGTACAGGAATCCGGTGCCGCGCTCACGGCACTCCAGTTGATTGATAACTATGTATTCGTGGATAATGCTGCGTTTACACCTGGTACATCCTCAGTCGCTGTGATTGGCGCGCAAGCAGATGACACAGCCACGGACAGTGTGAATGAGGGCGATGCAGGGGCGCTGCGTATGACCCTCAATAGGAAGCTGATTACAACCCCACAACCCTATTCTTTGGGTGGGTTGTCCATCTTCCGTACACTCGACGCAGACGAGACAGAAGAGGATGTGAAAACCTCTGCCGGTCAGTTATATGGGTATTACATTGCTAACCTACATGCATCCGCATTCCGGTATGTGAAGTTCTACAACGCAACCGCGGCGAACGTCACTGTGGGGACAACAACCCCTGTGTTGACGCTTCCTATTCCTCCAAATGCTGCGGCACATGTAGAGTTTAGTATGGGGATTGCATTCGGAACGGCAATCAGTGTCGCAGCAACCACTGGAGTAGCAGATAACGACACCGGGGCTCCTGGTGCAAACGAAGTGGTGGTCAATGCCTTCTACAACTAATATCTACCCGAATATCAAAGCCTGTGACTGGAAACACCGATTGAAGGTGGCGTGGCGTATCCTATGGCATGGCGAGTGGTTCCCCGCTCCGCTTGACTGGTACGAGGGGCTGTATCCTATTGTGAGTGACGAGTACTCCGCATTTGCAGAGCAAGCGGTGCTGAAGTCTGAGAAGGAGTTTGGGCCTGGGCTAGAGAACCAAGAGTTGAAACGACGAGAGGCGTTGCAGTGGATGAGACACTACGCCGCTGCTGCTGGCAAAAGCCCAAATATCCAGCCGTGGCGTGCGAGTTTCCTGATCGAGTGGTGGGTCGCACGTAAGAAAGGCCGCTTTTGATGACTACTCTTGAAATTGCTTGGGTTGCAGGTCTACTTGAAGGGGAGGGCTGTTTCAGTCTTAGTGACCGCTCAAAGCGACTAAAGCCGTGTTCAAACCAGATACTTATAACACTTGGTATGACAGATAAAGATGTTGTTGAGCGAGCGGCAAGATTATTCAACACAAATGTCTATCATAGGGATAGACCCAACGGATGGAAGACTTGTTACTCTACAACTCTTACCGGAGCAAAAGCAGCAGGGTGGATGATGACAATTCTTCCATTTCTTGGTTCTCGCAGAAAAGCCAGAGTTCTAGAATGCCTAGAGTTTTGGAAAACCAAGTGCCCAACAAAGAAGGTGAAACATGGCGAAGGGTCGTAATAAGTACTCGGCCAGTGTCAATGCGACCAAGGCTGAAGTCAGCGCAACACCTGTGACAATCCAAAGTATTACGCTGTTGAATAACGTTGCAGCAATAGGCTACCTCCAGATGTTCTTCCAGCCTGCCAGCGGTGTCACAGTCGGGACAACCGTCGCAGATATGGTCATCCCGCTTCCTGCATCTGGCGGTGTCAGTATTACACTTCCTGAGGGGTGGTTCCTTGGTGGATCAGGGTTGACCATTGCCGGGACGACAACCCGCACAGGCAGTACGAACAACGCGATTGATGTTGCTATTATCACAGGCTAACAGGAGGTATCATGAAACAAGCCGTACTTACTTTTCTCGCTGTCTTTCTTCTTGCTACCCCGGCGATGGCAAAGGATCTGTTGTGGGATCGTAACACAGAATCTGACATGAGTCACTACAACGCTGCGTACTGCCAGACGAAGGGCTGTATCGTGGCGACTGACCCTGCGACTGTCATCTCACCCAATATCCCGCAGGTGGCTGCTGGGGTGGTGCCGAAGTTCACACTCCCGAATGATGTGGAAGGTACAGTAGCCGTCACAGCGACTGACACATCCGGTAATAAATCAGGGCTAAGTGTGGCTGTCCCTTTCGATGCGAAGGCACCGGGTGTCCCAGCGAACCCCCGCCTCCAGTAACCTGTGGGTGGAAGCGCGTGTGGTGGTTCTTCTGGTGGTACACATGTTGGAAAGGGTAACAGATGGCTCCTCCGTCTAATCCAAGCGTCAGCGATTTAGTAACAGAAGGGCTGAAGCGTGGTGGCCGTGTGTCACCTTCAGCTGGTGACATCACCAACGGAACCAACCACCAGTTCCAAGAAGTCAAAGCGGATATCTATCTCAAAGCTCCGCAGCATAAGAGTCTGCTCTCTCGTAGTATTGCCAAAACTGTGAATGGTACCAGTCGATACACCCTTCCTACAGCTTGTGAGACTCTACGCTCTGCCCAGCTTATTGACGCACCTTCCACAGGAGACTGGCGTGGAACAGCACAAACAGGTGGAGCCAGCAGTATCACACTCAGTGCGTCATTCACAGCTGACGAGACAGATGTTCTTGGGCGATTCGTGTTTATTACAGCAGGCATAGGCAGTGGGCAGTTTGGCCAGATAACAGCCTATAATAACAGTACGAAGGTTGCCACGCTGGAGTCTGCCTGGGCAACACTTGACTCTAGCTGGGTATCGCCCAATAGTACCAGTGTCTATCTCCTAGAGTCGTATAGAACTAAGCTGTGGGAGCATAGTAAGCAGTACGAGTGGGATGTCCTTACAACCCCCTTCACACGTGGTACTCCTACACAAGCTGCACTTGTGCATAACCAACTCTGGATGAATTACACTCCAGATCGGGAGTATGTCCTATTTTACGACTACTGGGTAGCACTGGATCAGCTGGATGAAACCAGTTCGATGTTCGTCGCGCATATGCGTAAGTTCCGTAATCTCTGGGTGCAAGGCGTCGCTGTGAAGACGATGCAACGCTACGACGAAGATCGCTACACCACAGAACTAGGCGTGTACAACACGATGCTTGATCTCTATGGCTCATCAGCAGCCAACATCGGCCAAGTCACCTACAGGGATGTGTAACTACTATGGCATTACGTAACCAGATCCCTGAGCATAAGGCAGCCTTCCAAGATCCTGTGTTAGGTGTCAACCTGCGTACTGCGCTAGAAGACCTCCAGCCTGGTGAATCGCCGCTGATGCAAAACTGTATCTTCCAAGGGGGTACGCGGAATAGAACTGGTAGCCAGCGTCTTAATAGCTCTAGTCTTGGTAGTAACTTGGCTATCAAAGGTGGCCATAAGTTCTACTACGGTGGTAGCTCGCCAACGAAGAAGCGGCTGATCGCGTATGGCACTAAAATCAGTGTCTTGAGTGATGCTGGTAGCGAGACGAATCTCACCAGTGGGATGACAACCAGCTTAGATACCCACTTCCTTACGTGGTCTATCACCGATAAGGTTTATATCGGGAATGGCACAGATACTACACGAGTCTACGATGGCACCACGTTCAGTACACTCTCTGGCACTGCTATCCCTGTCAGTAGATGGTTGGCTCCCATAGGTGATAGGTTGATGGCTATCACCACGAATGGCCTTGAGCGGTGCGCAGCGCGAGATGCCACAATTTGGTCAAGTAACTCCAGCTGGGCTACTATCAGACCTAGCAGAGTTGGGCTATTCACGTGTATCCACCCAGTCAGTCTTAGGGGTAGTGACACGATCAACTCCGGTTTGCTGGCGTTTCAGCCGAATAGCTACTACCTCGTCACAGGCACCAACTTCGGCACTGACGTGACAGCCGCCAGTGCGTCTACTGGCGAGAACAGCGCGATCCAGCTGCTTGACCCAGGAGTCGGCACTAGTAGTCCATTCAGTGTCTGCTCCATCCCTGGTGTCGGCACAGCGTGGTTCACGACAGATCTCAATGTTTATCTCATTCCTGAGGGTAGTCTACGCGGGCAGTACATCGGTGATAAAATCCAAAGCACAACTCAGACAGTTGGCTTAGAAGGTACAACCCTTGCTAGCCTTAGTGCTGTCTGGATGACGTACTTCGACAGGTTCCTCATCCTTGGCATACCGACTGGGAGCAGTGCTTACCCCAATGTTCAGTACTGGATGGATATGTATAGTTGGGTTTTGTACCCAGATCGAGGACCGGTGTGGTACGGGCCGATGACAGGTCAGACGGTTGGTAAAGTCTGGGTTGAGAACCAGCAAGGTGACTTCGCACTCTACGGTGGCGAGGGGAATAGTGCGAGCAACGCGTATGTATATCAGATGCGTGTTCCTGCAAGATACACTGATGCTGTTGGGAGTGCTGATAATGCTGTAGCGATGGTGTACCAGACACCGTATGAGTCGTTTGGGTCCCCGTCAAAGCTGAAGTACTTGCGCAGTGTCCACTTCGATCTGAATTTCTCTAGCGGCACACCGACATGTGACATCCTTGATTTAGATGAAACAGTACTATCCTCACAGGCTATCAATGCTATCAGCAACTGATGCAAAACGAGACCAGTACCTCCGCCGTGTCTATAACATCACTTTCCAGCAATACGAGCAGATGCTCCAGGAGCAACGTGGTAAGTGCTGGATCTGTGGATGGGTGTGGCGAGTTGGAAAGCGTAGGCTTGCGGTCGATCATTCCCACAGTACAGGGTTAGTTCGTGGGTTATTGTGTTACCGTTGTAACAAAGGATTAGGCGTATTTCAAGACCGTGTTGACGCTCTGTCGCAAGCAGTGAAATATCTACAACACCCGTGGGCAATACGTAACTGGGTGACGACGTACAAGCGGAAGCGGTATCGCCGACAGGGGCGGCGAGGAATGCAGCAATTGCCTTCTCATCAAGTGGTGGTGTCATAATGGGTGTATGTCCTTTCTGGGGAGACTCCAGCTTATGGGGTGACGGTGATCTGTGGTGTCGAGCCTTTGGCACACTACCGCGTGTCACTGACGTAGATAGAACGATACATCGACTCTCTGTGAAAGTGAACTACTCTGGCGCAGGTGACTTCCGTGTAGACAGTGTACGACCTAATATAGACTACGGACGTAATTTACAAGACTGGACCTACTCTAGTCCTATAGACAGAGAGCAGCTCAGTTACATCAGTGTGAAGGTTAACTTCTCAAGCAACGCAAGTTTCAAAATACACACGGTTATACCGGAAGTTAATCTTAAAAGTCAATCGCCGGTAGCGTATGTTGCAGAAACAGATACGCATCTTGCAGCATATACAAGCGTGAGGTTTAATTACTCTACAGCCAGCAGTATGCTTGTCAACCGTATCATACCCGAAATAAAAGTGAAGAAGCACCAGCCTGTGGAGTAGCTTCGTATGGCAGATATAGCACTTGCAAACAGCACCTACTCTTCTGGTACCAACGACACAGCCAGCACACTCGTCAACAACGTCACGGCGACAGATGCGCAACAATGGAATGGTGTTGCGACGGCAGTGGTTGGAGTCGAGGGTGTTCTTGGCAGTGCTACTTCGCTGAAGGGCAATAAAACAGATCTGGTCGAGCGGCTTGCCGTCTGTATGGATGCAAACGGGTTACTCAAGCTAAGTACAGCAGCCGCTGTCACAGGCCCCCTCAGTACTGCGAAGGGTGGCACAGGTGACACGACGAACAGGATGCCCATTGGTAGTGTTATTATCTGGACTACATCTACCGCTCCAAGCGGATTCCTACTCTGTGATGGGTCAGCTATCAGTCGGTCACTCTACGCAGAGCTATTCGCCGTTATCGGCACGACGTTTGGCGTCGGAGACGGAGCTTCATCTTTTAATATCCCAGATATGCGTGGGCGTGTTATTATTATGGTTGATGGAACAGCGGGTAGAATTACATCCGCATCAACCAATGGGGCTAATGCAGACACACTGGGTGGCGCAGGTGGAGCGGAAACGCATACACTTACAACAGCCCAGCTACCTTCTCATACACACATTTTCTACACCTACAGCCAGGTAGGGTCAACATCCTACATTGGTAGTGGCTTCGACACTGCACCAACCACAGCTGTTTCCACCAGCAGTACTGGCGGAGGTGGTGCACACAGTAACACCCAACCTTGGGTCGCACTAAACTTCATTATTAAAACATGAGTGATCTTTCTACGGCCAATAGTACATACTTTATCGGCACACTGGATACTGCCAGCACGTTGACTGATAACGTCTCGACAACTGATGCGCAGCAGTGGAATGGCGTGGCTACCGGTGTTATTGGCGTTGAGAATACTCTTGGCACAAGCACCACGTTGAAAGGCAGTAAAGCAGATCTAGTAGAGCGCCTCGCTGTTGGTATCGATGCTGATGGTAAATTGAAACTTAGCACAGATGCCTCAGTAACAGGGCCACTTAGTGTGTCGAAAGGTGGAACAGGGACAACCGTACAGGTAATTCCCACAGGTATTATCATTGCCTGGACAACCACTTCGGCTCCTACCGGATACTTACTCTGTGATGGTAGTGCTGTTAGCAGAACAATCTACGCTACACTATTCGGGGTTATCAGCACAACCTACGGTGTTGGCGATGGATCAACTACATTTAACCTACCTGACCTGCGTGGTCGAGTTGTCATCATGATTGATGGTGCAGCAGGGCGTATCACAACAGCGTCAACTAATGGAGGTAATGCTGATACCCTAGGCGGAGTTGGTGGAGCGCAAACACATACGCTAACTACAGCACAGATGCCTGCGCATACACACAGTAACACAGGGCATATATTTGGGGGTTCAAATGGCCCAAGCCTGCTGTCAAATATTAATCTTGACGAGTCATACACCACTGGTTCAGCAGGTAGTGACTCGGCGCATAGCAACACCCAGCCTTGGTTGGCTCTTAATTACGTCATTAAAACATAACTACTTGATGGAACTATGGCCGATTTAGCAGTCGCAAATAGTACATACTCGGCTGGCACAGTTGATACTGCCAGTACACTGGTTAACGGGGTGACAGCGACAGCAGCTCAGCAGTGGAATGGGGTTGCGACAGCTGTAGTCGGCGTCGAAACAGTCCTCGGCACTAGCACGACTCTACGAGGTAACTTATCATCGCTCGGCAGCCGTCTTGACCCAGGTATTAGTGCAGCTGGGTTGCTCAGATTGGATAACGCTGCTGGGTTGACAGGGCCATTAGGCGTAGCCGCTGGTGGTACTGGCATTACGACTGACATCTCACCGGTAGGCTGTATGTATATCTGGACGACGACATCAGCGCCGTCTGGGTTTCTATTATGCGACGGGAGTGCTGTAAGTCGTGCGACCTACGCTGGGTTATTTGCTGTCATTAGTACGACTTATGGAGTCGGCGACGGCTCTACAACCTTCAACCTGCCGGATGTACGCGGCAGAGTTGTTATAATGGTTGATGGCATCGCTGCGAGAGTGACATCAGCCTCTACGAACGGAGCGAATGCAGATACTCTTGGGGGTACTGGGGGAGCCGAGACACACACCCTAACCATAGCTCAGATGCCGTCTCACTCGCATCCACAAGTCCAGATAGTGGTTACGGACGGTACCACCACGCGGGCTCTTGGTTATAGGGCAAATCCTAGTTCTGCAATTCAAAGTACTAGTACTGGTGGTGATGGAGCGCATAGCAACACTCAACCCTGGATAGCGTTGAATTACATCATCCGGTACTAAACGAAGATGACAACACTACGACTTGCACAGCATAGTGATATCCCGCAAGTAGCAGAGATGATGTTCCAATTGAAATCAACCACAGGATGGTCACATGCTCAGCACCCTGGATATAATCTTCCTGCCATCACTCAGTTTATTGCTGAGAGACTACTCGATGAATCAAGCGTTGTGTATGTGTGCAGCTCTGGGAGTGACGTGGTAGCGTTTTGTGGGTGTCGTTTAGGTCAACTGCCGTGGCCACCCTACCTCATCACTATCGGGGAGTGGGGATGGGCAGGCCCAGCTCGTGAGAGTGTACGGTGCTGGCGGGCATGTGTACAATGGGGGCAACGACGTGGAGCCGGGTGTGCGTATCGTGTCAGCGCACAGCCTGGTAAGAAGCGAACTCGCATCACTGAGACCGTGACATGGGAGGTACTGTAGTATGGCTGGGTTTAATGCGCAAGGTAGTAATCAACAGGCGAAACAACAAACAGAATCCTTCTCCGGGTTAGCTGGAACTGGGTACTACAGAGATGCTGCCCGTAATCTCTATAACGCCGGGCAGCAAGTCAGTAACCTGAGTAACCAGTTCATCGGCAACCCTCAGACAAACCCGCAAAACTGGATGAATACCGGTAGGGCTATTCTACCTGGCGGACGGTACGGTATGGGCGAGAACGCTGAGAATGCAGTGGCAATGCTGGGTCAAGACCTATTTAGCCGTGGGAGTGGTGATGCTGCAACACGTGGTCAGGTTACGCCAGAGAACAGAAATGCTGTCATAGGCAGTGCTCTCCAGAATGCCAGCATCTCTCTTATACCACAAATCCAGGCTTTCCAACAGGCTCAGTTCCTCGCTCCGCAGACACTCCAACAAGCTGCCTTGAGTAGTGCTGACTTCTGGAATAGAGCACTGGGTACACGGTCTAGAGGTCAAGGGACTAGCAGCGGGAGCAGCTACGGGTTTGGTGGTAATGTCGTGAGTGCTGGCTAAGCGAAGAGGTATACAGATGGGATTATACGAAGATGCAATTGCACAAGTAGGACCTAGGCCAGAGCCGGTTGCCTCATACAAACTGTGGGGGTTTCCGGTTAATGCCTCTGCCGGACTGCGCTCGACTCACGAACAGGCAACGTATGATGCGATGCTCAATGCTGTCGCAAGTAAGTTGGCGGAGCAACAGACTAACCCCTTTCGCAAAGCTACGCTAGGTGAGGTAAGTCAGATTGGTGGGCATAACCCGCAAGATATCGCTACGCCTACTCAGCTTGTTCCACGTGTGACGCAGCAACCCAGTGAAGTGCCAAGCATAGGGTTTGGCCAAGCTGAACCGACCAGCAGACTTAACTTCGGTGTACCAGAAGCCTCACTTCGACCCGGGCCGATGATTGATGTTACGAGGATGGAGCCTAATCTAGAAGCACCTGCGACGATGCCACAGCAGATGCTTGGTGTCTCAGATTTACAACGTCAGTCATTCCAACCCCGCTTTAACCCCAACGCCACAGCAGGTGGCGGAGCAGTGATGCAACGCTACAAAATACTGAGTGATACGTTTGGGCCTGACACGGCAGCACGTATCTTAGCTGGCGAACCACTCCCCGGTGGAACACGCGAGCAATCACTTGAGACACGTAATACGGTAATGGGCAAGCATGGCCGGTTGTACGACGCGCAAGCCGAAGGCCAGGAGTTGAAAAACCCGCTCGTACAACAGGAAATGCGAGACAAACACGAGGATGTGCAGTCACGCATAAAATCACGCGAGCACTACGTCGGGGCCAGGCAAAAGAGTGATGCACTCAAGAATCAACTCCTCCAACTAGAAGCACGGCTGAAGCAGAAGAAGCTTGAGGGTGATACCCCTGAGACACGCCTGGCTGAAGAGAAGTTGAAGCTGCTACGCGATAAGCTTGATTTTGGCATGAGTGCGTATTTGCGTAAACTTGACATCAGCGATGAGGAACGGGCAGATGTAGATAGGCATCTGACAGACGTTGCTGGGTTTACACGAGAGATGATTAAAGAGGGGTGGTTTAGTGATACCTACAGTTTGAAACGTAAGCAGGCTGGTGAGACACCCGCGTCGAAATCACCTAGCTCCGCAACTCCCAGTGATGTCACAGCTGAGATCAACAAACTGATGCAACAGTCTGGTCAAAGTGGAAATCGGGCGAAGTACAAAGGCCAGATGTATAGGAAACAAGGGGACCAGTGGATCAGGGAGTAACCCCATACGATGGCTGAACAGGCTGTTGATTATGATAAAGTCTTCAACGAGTACATGTCAGATATACTACGTGAAAACGAGGCGTACCGCAACAGGCCCATTCGCACTATAGAGCGTGATAGCCCAAAGCTCTCTGACGAAGCTGAGACGAAGCGACAGGCCAAGGCGGTTGATACCGCGAACGCTGCTGAGGATGATGTCGTTGATTTAGATGCAGCGTTTGTTGATCTTGATACGTCTAACGAGAAGGTGGTTGATCTTGACAGCCAGGGCAGAGCTGTGCCTAGTTTTAGGCAAGGCTCTGTCAGCGATATACAACTGCCTAAGACAACAACAGAGCAGTTCCTGACCCCACGCTCCTCTATCCCGTGGGAGTCTGAGCTGCCTACGCCAATACGTAAAGTATTGCGTGGTACTGTTGATGCTGTCTCTGAGGTTGGCCAAGCCTACGAGGAAGCCATAGCTGGACCCTATGCACGCACGGCCTTCAAGGAAGACCCCCTAGAAACGATGGCAAAGCGGGCTCCTGGGCCCGATGCCTCTGTCTGGGACCATATCCTTCACTCGACGAAAACTCTTGGCGTAGGGCTATTACGTGATCCCCTGACGGCACTGGGGCCAAGCGTGCTGACACGGCCACGTCCTAAGACCGCGGGGCCGACAACCGCTGGCGAAGCTCCTCCCGCATCGCCTGGCCCAGCAACTCCTCCAGTTCAGCCTGTGATGCCCTCACCAACTGCTCCTCTGGAGCCCTCAATAACTGAGCTGGCGAAAGCTGCCCGCGATCAGCAGCTAACAGCTGCCGCAGAGCAGCAGGCGGCGCAGAGACATATTGGGATGGACCAAACTGAACCAGCCCGTCTGGTTGAACTTCCCACTGGTACAATCTCTCGCCAACAGCGTCATGAGCCTGATCCGCTAGTATTTGAGAGCCCACAGTATTCGACACTTCCGACTGGGAGCTTGGTACGTGTTCGCCCTGTTGAAGAGCAGCTTGGGCAGGGTCTACCACCGGAGACTCCTGTACTTCCATCCGAACGAGGTGGTCCGAAGGAGCGAACAATCTTCGAGTCCCGGCCGTTGCACGGTCGCGGGAAGGTGAAGGATGCGTTTGATCTGTTGAGAGAGAAGCGGTACCAGCAAGAGAAGTTGTATAACGATTTGTTGAAGACGCGACCCGTACCTGACGAGCCTGTTCCTGAGCCGTCTGTATTGTATCATAAGACACCATTGATGAAGCAACCCGAGCAGGCTGGTCCGGCATCTGATACCATACCTGTCCCGGCGATAAAGTCTGGCGCACAACGCTCCCCCCATATGACTGAGAAGGCGTTGTTTCACGCGCTGGACGTGTTTCCACAGCTTGGTCCCTATACCGCTCGGCTACGAGACATTCTCCACTACACACGGGATTACAGTGAACAAGGCACGCTGCAAAATCTGAGAGACTACGCCGCACTATTGAAGGAAACGTATGGTGAAGCGAAGGTTGCGAAACAGCTTCAGTCGGTCGATTGGTCAAATCCTCGCCAGGCTCTACCAGCGATTCTGAATACGTCAGTGGAAAAGTGGGGAATATCACTCGCCGAGAAGAAGGCGTTGGTCGAGCTGCACGTCGCGGAAGGCGATCTCTCACGAGTCTCCGAGTACGCGAAAGAACACCTTCCCGTGCGAGACCCGAAGGTACAGAAGTTGTTTCATGATGGCTGGCAGATTGCGACTGGGAGGGCATCGTCTCACCCCATTGTTCAAAACACATTCATGATAACAGACCCAATTACTGGTGAGAAATATCCGGTGGGGTCTGCGTCACCGTATTGGCCTCACCAAGCTGTCAATCAGAAAGTTAAGCAAATCCTCAGCGAAGAGCACCTGCGTAAGATCTACGGCAGCAGGAACTACGCTGATAAAGGTATCTCGTTTGATGACTTCAAAACCAGGTTCCGTGACTGGTGGGATAACAAAGACGACGCTGTACATATGAAGAAGTTTGCCGGTCTGGAGTACAAGCGTTTCTTTGACCCACTCGCGGATGCCAACTCACATAAGCGTAGTGTCTACGACTCACTAGAGAAGATGGGGTATGAGACAGACCCCCTTCGTATGCTTGTTAGACACAACAGCGGAGCACTGAAGCGTATTGCCTACGCCGAGCACGCTGACGAGATTAAACAACTGATGAACCAAGTTGGTCTTGAGTATGGTCTAGAATCAAAGACCTACAACTGGATCAACAAAATCCTGCAACGCGCACAGGGTATCTCAAAGCGAGAGGACACAGTAGATAACCTCTCCAACGCGATGAAGATTGCCCAGAGCATTGCATACCCCGCATTCCTGAAAGCCAGCTGGAAGCAGAACTTCCTTCTCCAGCCAAACTACGCTGTTCTCCAGATTGGGCTGAAGCCCGTGCTAGAATCCACGTGGAGGTTCTTCGGCGGTAAGTTGGGGTACACACTCCAGCAATCCGCGGATGCCGCCAGGCGTAGTGGAGCTATCTTCCCTGATGAGTTGATGCGCTATCACCTACCAGATGGCTTCTGGCCACAGTACGCGAAGACGATGCAAACGACAAACCTCTTCTCTGTCAGTGACCGCATGACCAGGATGCTCACTGGTATGGCAGAGGAAGCCGGGTTCCATAAGCTTGCCCATAAGTTCTGGCAAGACCCCACAAACAAGAAGTACATCGGGCTGTTGCGCGAACGGAATATAAACCCTGATGAGCTGTATCGTGACTTAGCCAGTGTCCCACGCGAGCAATACACACCAGAAGGGATGCCAGTTGTCCCAGAGAAGTACATCCTCCGTGCTATGCAAGTCTCCTCGAACAGGGCGATGGGTCGTACTGGTGTCCACTCGTTACAAGCTTGGGCCAGCATTGACAGCGAGCTCGCACACGCGCTGATGATGCTCCATCGTCAAGTCGCTAGTAACGAAGGCATGTTGGTCAACAGCATCGTCAACGCCCCGACAGCTGGGATAGGTATTAAGCGGGCACTCACCTTCATCGCTGGCGCAGAGGCTGCTGGGTTGATGTATAACGGTATCGTGAATATGTTAGTTGGCAATGACTTCTTCGATGTGAATAAGTCTATGGTCAAGACCTTCGGTGGTAACAAAGAAGCTGCGTTAGCTGCCAAAGCCTTCTTGATGGGTATGGGCACGCTCACAGCCGGGATTGTGATGTCAGGGCTACAAGCGGCAGGCAGTAATAAAATGGCACCTGCGTATGCGTTGTTCTCTCCGCCAATCGCAGCGTTGATAGATGAAACAGGGAATAAGCTTCTCCACGGTGAATTCGGGGAAGCAGCACTTCGCCTGCAACCCTCTGAAACAGTCACCACGATTTCTCGCTACGGCGAGCAGAAGAAACGTGAGCGTGAACGGCAACCCACCACACCACCTGATCCATTGAGGTTACGTCCATGAGTTGGCAACATCTGAAGGAAACAGTACAGGCGAAGACACCCAGCTTACATCTGATTGATGGATTATTTACAGCTTGTGTCGTCTACACACTGCGTGGGTTTGTGTTCATGGTCACTAGCTTGGAGGATAGCACACATGGAGTAAACAGCTTACACTACAGTGGGAATGCTGCTGATATACGCACACGTCATGTGCCAGTTGCCCAGTTACCAAGTCTGCACCGTGCGTTGAAAGACGCCCTGGGTAAAGACTACGACGTAGTACTAGAGAAAGATCACATTCACATCGAGTACGACCCGAAGCCAGCGAAGGCGAAGGAGTAACATGATGGAAGAGCAGGTTGTCCAGCTCCTTCGTGACCAGTTTAAACTTGTCAATGAAAAGATAGATAACTTGCAGGAGACGATGCAG
>PJQE01000001.1_pt1 | contig 62250 bp, 109 predicted proteins | sample 1503751 | NCBI WGS metagenome assembly PJQE01 (sample SAMN07775948, study PRJNA414020) | Biofilm metagenome, whole genome shotgun sequencing project. | reverse complement strand
TGCGCGGACGGTTGCCCGACACTGCGCCGATGTCGCTTGCGTCGTCGGTATTGAACAGTTGGGCGCCGGTGAAGACGGTCGAACCGGAGAGGTTGTAAATTCCGCTCGAAAGAGACAGTTGGCCGGTCGTCGTGCTCCACGTCGGGAAGAAGTCTAAGTTCGGCGAGCCGCCGGACTGAATGTAAGGAACGCGGTCGCCCGGATAGTTCGCTATCACGCGCCAGTCGCCCGCGCCGGTGTTGCCGTCGGGCATCAGGTACAGCGCCTGCCCGGTCAGATTCATCGTAAAACTGCCGGCGCCGTTAATCGTGCCGCCCGATCCGACCTGCACTGTCACGTTATTCGTCCCCGCCGCCGCGATGTCCTTAATGACCAGCGGCTCTTTGATGTTGTACCAGCCCGGCCACGGGAGCGTGATCGTGCAGGGCGCGGCGCAGTTCGCCTCGATGTAACGCACGCCAGGGCGATTGAACGTCCCGTTGGCCGTCGCCGTCACGGTGAACGTGCGCGACGACCCGTCCGCCCGGAACAGCGGCTCGACCTTGCTATTCGTCGTGTCGTAGTAGGTCGCCAGCGGCTGCGCGGCGTTCGTCGGGCTGATTCCGGCGCCGCGCCCGTCGACCTGCAAGGGCGGGACGCCGTTGGAGTGAACCGCCGCGTCCCACTCGTAATTGGTCTCCGGCCCGTCGCCGAAAACCACGGTGTCCGAGATGTAGGCTTTCGGGAAGAACGGCGGGTTGAGCGAGTTGTCCATCTCGTATTCGAGCGGAATCTTGCTCTTGTGCGTGACCGCCGCGTTGTCCGAGTGCGACGCCGCTGAAGTCCCCTCCGCGCCGCGAGTGCAGCCCGTGAAGGTCGTCGCCGTCAGGCCGGTGTAGCTAATAACCTCCGAGTCGATCTTGATCTTGCCCGCCGTCGGGAAGTTTGTCGTGGAATCCACCGTGATCGTGGTCACGGAATTGTTGATGCCGCCATCGAGTTGCGTGGCGACGGATGCGGATGCGAAGCCCGTGCGCCCGTCCAGCTCGCTGCTGGAGTTGTAATAGTGCTTGATCCCGCGCGACACCCACGCTTCCAGGTTGCAGTGGGTGCAGTAGAAGTAAGCGGATTCGTTCGTTGTGTCGCCGTCCACGCCGTTCTTTCTGCCGACCACCGCCCAATTCGACCCGGCGACGAAGTTGTTGACGCCGTTGCAGCCGACGCAGGCGAACTCGCCCGCCTTGATCCTGAAGCCGGTCGGTGCGCTCGACCGCAACGTGCCGACATAAATGTTCGTAAACGTGTTCGCCGGGCGGTTGGGCGCGTCATACGTCAGCGGGTAGCCGACGGTGTTAGTCAAAAAGATGTTGCGGAAGTCCGACGAGAACGGCTGCGAGATGTAGAGGCCCGTCCCGCCCGTGTTCTCAATCCACAGGTCGTCAATCAGGAAGCCCCAATATTCACTCCCGGCCAGGTTGACGCCGATCTGCGCAGACGTAGCCGAGACCGAACCTTGCACTTTTACGCCGCGAATCGCCGCGTTGAAGGCCGTGCCGGAGACCGTGATGATCGGCGCGTTCGACGTGGATTTGATCAACGTCCGCCCGGCCCATCCGCCGTCGCCGACAAGCCGCATGTTGTCGGCCAGCGTCAGCCCTGTCACCAGATAGCCGTTCGCCGTCCCCGGGACGTAGCACTCCTTGCCGCCCGAAGCCGCCGAAGCGTTCAAGCAATTCTGAATCGCCGTCGTGTCGTTTGTTGAACCGTCGCCGACCGCGCCGTAATCGAGCTTCGCGTTCAGGGCCTGTCGCACCTGCGACAGCGCCGTCGCCGGAATGTCCGCCTGGACGAGCGCGCGGAACGTCGGAGCCGCAGCTCCGCCCGATGTCGGCCCGGCGAAGAAAAGGTTCGCGTTCTGATTGCTCAGCGTGAACGCGAGAGCCGGCGTCGTCGTCGGGTTCGTTACGGCGGTCGTGAACAGCGGCGAGAGGTTGCCGGACGAAAAGGACGTGACCGTGCCCGCTCCGCCCGGCGCCGTGATCGTACCGCCGGAGATGGACAGGCCGGAGCCTACGGTCAGACAGCTTTGAATGTTGCCGGTGGCGGCGTAGTAAAGCATCTGACCCGATGAGCAGGACGGGAAGCGCGCGTCAATCTGCGAGCGGGTGTAGGTCGAAGCGTCCGGCCTGATCGCTACCGCGCCATTGAAGCTGCAAATCGAGGCCAGCGACGTTGGCGTGGCGGGCGGCAAGGCTAATTGGGTAATGCCGCCATCACAGCGATAGAGCGTATTTAACGACGAGCCGTTCGGATGGAAGAACGCCAATTGGTAGCGGGCGGTGTTGCTGACTGGCGCATCGGTGGTCGCGGGCAAGACGAAAGAGGGGATGTATAAAACATTGCCCGAACCCGAATTAACCACCGAGCAGGCAACCTGTTTATAAAATAGTCCGCTGCCCACTGTCCCGGCCTGCACGACCTCCGAACTGCCGAGCGGCGTGAATGCCTGGTCAGCGTAGACCCGTAAGACGGCCCATTTGTACCACGTCACTGAAATACTGGCGTTCGTCGAGCCGGCGTAATTCGTGGTCAGCGTCAGAGAAGAGCGCGAGGCGACGCTGGCGACCACGTACTGAGTCCCGCCGATGGAAATCTGAAACCCGCCCATCCCGACGGCTAATTGCGGGAACGCGGCGGACGACGTGACCGTGGCCGAGCCGTTCGTGACGCTGGCGGTCAGAGATAGATCAGCGCCGAGGTTCGCCGGATTGAATCCAATGGATGAGAGAGATTGAGCGGCTATTGTTACGTCGGTCGCGGACACGTTGGCCGTGAACGCGAGTAACGCGCAGAGGATGAGGAATAGTTTTTTCATCGCAGAGTTGAGAGCAGGAGGTTTTCCTGCCGTATGCGGTAGATCATCATTCCGAAGTAAATCAACGCCGGGGCGCCCGCGTAAGGCGAGCCGAAGTACGTCCACACGCCGCTTACCGATAAGACCATCCCGCAGTAAGCCGGATGCGTCAGGTAGCGGTAAATGCCGGTCGTGATCAGTTCGGGCGGGAGTTCGAGGTTGGGCGAGAAATAGGGGTTAGCGCGATGCGCCAGGATGACGAGGGACTGCCCGCCGATAAACAGCAGCGAGCCGAGTAGCGCGGATAGCGCCGTCGGTGCGCCGGTGAGCAGCGACAGGCCCGCCACTAAATACCAGAGCGTAACGGCCACCTTTGTGTCGGCCTGCCATCTGCGGCTACGGCGAAACTCCATGTGCGCGCGGGGTACGAAGACGGAGTGCGCGGCGCCGAGCGCGACGTAGATCGTGATAAAGCAGGCATGCCACATCAGAACGCCAGACCCATCGACCCCAGCCCGCCCAGCACCGACCCGGCCCCGCCGAGCAGTCCGCCGAGCGTCTGCGCCCACCCCCCGCGCTGCGTCCCCGTGCTGCCGGTCTGCACGAGTTGAGGCGCGCTCAGCGCCGCCAGCGCCTGCAATTGCTGGCCGCGCTGCCGGTTAAAGTCCGCCTGGTCTTCGCGGTACGCCTGTCCTTCGGCTTGCCGCAAATCTTCTTGTCCGGCTGTCTGCATGGCGCGCTGCATTTCCGGCGTGGTGTACGCGCCCATCGGCGTGACGAACGAGTTGGCGATGTCGCGCCGGGCGCGGGCGAAGCGGTGCGGCGTGGTCGGGTCGCGCTCAGGCCGCCAACTCTCGAAATTCCGGTAGCCCTCCCACGAGGGCGGCGTCATAAAGTCGTAAGTGTTCTGTTGGCTCGTTCTGGTCGTGCTGCTCATTTCGCCATTCGTCCCGTGTTAGTCGCCAGAGGCGCTGGTTGTCTTTGGTTTCATCGGTCGCGCTGAATCCCAGCCGCTGAAGCAGTGCGCGCACAGGTCGATTGCGCGCCGAGACCCATGCGAAAAAGCCGAGGCCGCCCCGATCTCTGAAATATTTGTCCCGGATGTCCGCCGCCGCGCGGTGGATCGCGTCCGCGCCCACGCCGCGCCGCGACATCAAATGGACTTCGCAAAACAGGCTGGACGGTTCCAGCCGCAACCCGATCAAGCTGACCGCCTCCGCGCCGTCGAGCACCGCAAAGCCCGCGTAAGCCGGACTCTTGATGTATTCCAGCGTTTCATCCCACGGCGTCGTTTCGTAGTCCGCCCGATACCAGCGCGGCATCGCATCGTTCCATCGCCACGCTTGATAGAACAGCGCCAGATCGTCAGGGTCTCGCGGATCAAGGCGCCGGTAATTCGGCGGCTCAAGTGTTGGCGCGAGGCTGTGAGGCATTGACGCTTGGATGTTGGCCGAAATGCCAGAGCGAGTCAGGCTGCATCGAAACGCGCGAATAGACCAGCGGCGCCCGTCTGGCGCATTCGGGACGTTTGCGGCATCGCAGCTTTTCGCGCTTCGGCATTCGCTTCAACAGGACTTCAAAGCGCCCGTGCTGCGGGCAGTCGAATTCGTAAATCGGCATTGTGTTAAGTGGCGATGATCCCAGCCGCGCGGAGCTTGGTTTTCAGGTCACGCAATTCCGTAATGATGGCCTGCACGTCGGCTTGCACGTAAGAACCGGTTTGCGAGGGAGCCGTGTCAGCCGAAGCCGCCCCCGCGTTCAGCACGGCCAGCCCGCCCAGGCCCAAACTCGTGCGCGCCGTGCCCGCGTTCGACACGCTCAGGCTGGTGGTGTAGTTCAGCCCGCCTGCGGACGTGATTGTCACTGAAAAGCCGCTGCTGGCGCTGGCCGAGAAAGTCGGCTCGCCGGTGGACACCTGCTCGTTCTGCCGCCGCGTCGGGACGATCCCGTCCGGCTGCGAATAGAGATAGTCGGGGTCAATCTGAAGGTTAATGTCGTACACGCTTCGGCTCCCACTCAACCATCAGTTCGTCAATCCGATGCTTCTCTCCCGTACCCGTGTACTGGCCGGCCACGCGCGCGGTGAACGACCGCAACTCTTTTACGTTGAGCTTGAAATACTCGGTATGCTTAATGGCCGTAGACGTGGGCAGGTTGATGACGCCGGACGCCGCGACGGTGTTGTCGGTCAGCGCCGTCGAGAGCGCCACGTCCGCGCCCGATACGCCGCCGTGAATCCCGGCATTGCCGCCGGTTCCGGTCAGGCAGGTCGCCGCGAAGCCCGTCACGGTCTTATCCGCCGCGAAATCGCCGCCGTCGAAGAACGGCCACACGACGAACCAGTTGACCGTGTTCGCGCCCTGATCCCATGCGTAAGTCTGGCCGCTCACCGCGAGGAAGAACTGGCCGCTCACCGTGGCCACGCCCGTCGTCGTCAGGTTCGCCGACGTGGACTCCATGATAATCGTGGTCGACCATCGGCCCGTGCGCAGGTGGTACATCAGCGCGTTCGTGTTGTAGTAGCCGGACGAGTTGACATCGAGAGATGAGTACAGGAAAACAACCGCCTCATTCTTCGGGTCATAGGCGACGCGCACTAAATCCGGCAGCCAACTTTCCATCACGGACGCGACCGGCGCGGCGAAGGCGTGCTCTTCGCTGCCTTCGTCGCCATCCGCGATTGAGCGCGTTGCGCCGCCGGTGGTGAAGCCGTACAGGTAGCCGTTCACGAACACGCAGCTTTGCGGGTTGCGGAAGCCGACGCGCCAAAACGGGCGCACGGTGACCGGCGCGGCGCTGTTACCGGTCAACGTGGCAATGTGCAGCCGGTTTTCCGTCATCAGGTAGAGGCGGCCCAGGCCGGAAGTCCAGCCGATGATCGTCTCCGGCGGCGAGACGGCGACGGCGAAGCGCGTTGGATACGCCTCAATATTGACGCCGTTGATGGCCGGCTTGCACGGGCGGATGACCGGCCCCGGCGCGTTATCGCCAAGCCTGATGGTCAATCCCGATGCGGTCGCATCGGCGGCGGGCGCTACCGTCATACTGGTCGCCGATGCGATTTCGACGACTTCGTAGAACTTCGAGCTAATCCACACCGCACTGCCGACAGTCAAATCCGTGTCGAACGCTGTGCCTGTGCCCGTAACTGTCTGACTTGTGGCCGTCGTTGCCACAGTGCCCGCCAGAACGCGCCCCGGCCCGTTCGTGCTCACAAGGATCGGATAATTTGCCAGTGACGCGACGAAGGCGGCGGCGGGCGGCGGGTCGTTGTCGAACTCGGCCTGCTCGTTGACCTGAATCTCGGCGTCGCGCCACTCGAAGTCGTAAGTCCCGCCCGCGCTCGATACATGCGCGGCAGTCACCGTGTCCACGTAATACCACGGCCCGGTGATGCCCTGGTTAGCCGAAAACAGCGTGCCGTAAACGCGCCATGCGTCCTGTCCGGCGGTCGTGTCCATCGCCGGAAACGTGATGCGGATTTTCTGGCCCGTCGTGATCGTGACCTCGACAGCGGCTGACGGGTTGTTGTAGCCGTAAGTGGCGATGCGCGCCGGAACGATGCGGACGGAGTAAGTCCCGGCCTGCATATTCTTCGTGCCGCCCGCTGTGCCCGCCACCGTCGTCAGTGTCGGCGTCTTCATCCCCAGCTTATAGACTGAGTATGTCGCGCCATCCGGGTTGTAGATCGCCAGTTTGAGTTGTGGCGTAGCGGTCAGCGATGTGCCGGCCAGGACTGCGCCATTGAGCCTGACCTCGCCCTGACCGACCGCCAGCAGGTTCCCCTGCGCCGTCCGCAGAACGTTGCCGCGCACCATAGACGCGCGGAAGAAATCTGTGTCCATTAGCGTGCGCGGCGCTTTGATTGTCAATCCACTGGCTGTGGCTGTCGCAGGCTGAGATACCCGCATTGACGTGTTCGAGACAATCTCGCGCACCGTATAAGGGCGACTGTTGATCAAGACCATCTGGGAGACGATCAGTTCCGACAAGAATAGCGTGCTCGTTCCTGTCACCGTCGTGCTACCGCTGGTTGTCGCCACGGTTCCGGTCAGCGTCAAATCCGGCGCCGATTCGGTCTGCGATGAGATGCCGAGCCAGTTTTCGAGATACGTTGCGCCCGGTACGCCGCGCACGATCATATTCTGGCCCCGGTACAGACTGCCGTTATTCTCCCCGCTAATCGGCTGCGTGGGGACAAAGCCCGCCTCGACGGTAAAGAATGTGCGCGGCATCAGACGGGAACGGCGGTGAATTTCTCGATGCCGACCTTGACCAGCGACGCGAAGATCGCCACAGCGTCGTCTTCCAGTTCGGTCGGCAGTTGGGCAACGGTGGGGATATAGGGGTAGTCTAGCGTGAGCGGCGACAGCGTATCAGTCAGGCCGCCCGTACCGATGGCCTTCGTGTAAATCTGATTATTCGCGAGACAGTAATAGCCCAGGAGCGGCGATTGCGGGCGCAAGAAGTCGTGATACTGAGAAATCCAGCAGAGGATATTGCCAGTCCCGTTCAGCGCCGAAGCGTCGGCGTCGCGCACAGTCGCGTGCCGCATCTGGCTGGTTAGCGCATTCAACGGCGTAGCGCCTACGCCGTTCGTCAATACAACAGTGGCGTTCGTCATCAGCAAGTGTCGCTTGGTTCGGTCGCTGGCTGTCTGTTCGGCCAGTTTATGCAGCGCATTCGCCATTATTGATTCAAGTTCGAGCGTCTGCCGATTGATGACGTTCTTGTCGGCATCTGTCCCGACAATGGCTAAATCAATCGCCCGATCAATGAATTCATTGACTGTCATTTAACTTCAGAACCGTGAGGAATCTTGCTGAGCGGCGCGGGTAGCGTGGTCGCGCCTTGCAGCAACGCGGCAAGGCCGGCGGCAAAATAGTTGGCGTAATATGACGCCTGATCAATGTATTCGGTATCTTTGACAAGTTGCGTAACAGCGCCGGCGACAATCAGGTCTTGCAGCGAGTCTGGTAGAGAAATATCGCTGCCGGAACCTAGTAGCGCCCGCTCTGCCGCGTCGCTGTAGACGCATACTTCCATCGTTCCACTGGCCTGCGTGGAATAGAACCAGCCCGTATCGCTGATGTAGTAAAGGTAATGCGTCCCCATCGTGTAATTGGATGAGGTGCGCCGCTGATACCGCGCAATTTCCTGCTCGCTTACCGGCATCATCAGGACGCTGCCTGACTTCACATCACCGTACTGACCGAGCACCGGATAGCCGCTCGTTCCGCCGACCACAGGAATGAGCGTGCCATTTGTCACGGTTACGGTGTCTTGCAGTTCGCGCCGGTAGGAGTGCCGCTTCGTATTGGCGATAGCTTCCGCAATGCGGCCATTAGCCGAAAGGCAGGCATCGGCAATCAAGCTGTAGTTGAAACGCGCGGAGTCTGTCTGCGATGAACCAAACGAAGCGTTGGTGTAGTTCGTTTCGGCGGTCGCGGACTGTGACCCCGCAACCGCGTTGACGCGCGACGCTACCTGTCTGACAATCTTGCCCCAGCCAATCGCCATTGCTTAGCCCCGGATGCCGTTAATTTCGCCGGTCACGCTGCCGCCGCCTGTCACCGAAGACGAAACACGCCAGCGGTAAAACGGCCCGTAGCCCTGTGGCCCAGTGGATTGGTATTTGGCATTCGTGAGCGCCGTGATAGAGAAGTCAATCGAATCCACTTCATGCCATGTCCCGGAGTAACCGGACACATTTGACGCCTCAAGCTTGACCACGCCGCCCGTGACCGTGCCTGCCCCTGTCAGCGATGCGGCAAACTGCCGGCAATCGTTAAGCGGCACTTCCGCGCCCGTGCCCGACGTGGCCGCGCTAAGGCTCTGCGCGTCCGTTGCGCCGGGCGTGTATTTCAACCCTGTAATCATCGTTCAGCCCTCAATAGCTATAGCCGCTCGCCCGAAAGCCGATCCGGGATTGAGACAGGCTTCGCAAGTAGGTTTCAAAGTCCCGGCGGAACGCGCGCTCATCATTCATCAATGACAGCGCCAATTCCTTCCGCTTTTCCGTGTTCGCCTTCTCGTCTTCCGACCACCGCGCCATCGGGAGCGCCGACATCGCCGTGCGGACTTCGATCAAGTGATGGTGGTCAGTGAGCACCGGCGACGAAGAGAGTCCCGCCGATTCAGCCCAATTGCCGATGCTGTATAGAATTTTGTACTGCGCCGAGGCTTGCGGCAGTGGCCGCACGCGCGCGTACCAGCCGGGCGCGCCGTCTTTCTGGTAGAACGCCACGCCCATCGCCGTGTGACTGGAACCGCCGGCGTACTGCGGCCACACCCAGGCGCCGTCGCGCGGGCCTTCGTAAGCCAGCAATAGATTTTGCAGCGTGTAAACCGGGATCATCCGCTCGACGTGCGACGGGTTCGATGAATCCGTCGTGTACATCGCGAACGGCTTGCCCGTAATAGCCAGCGAGTACTCTTCCGCCCCCGGCGAAATCGCCTGCGTTAACTCGCCCGTCGCCCACGCCTCGTTACTGTTCGTGATCTGATTGAACAGCGAGCGAACGTGATCCAGCGTGAAGCGCAGGAGATGACGCAGAGACGGATTATGAAAATCCGGGTCGGCCATCCGCATGCGGACGTTCCCGATCATTTCGTCAATCGTGGCCATTATTCGGCGGCGGGCTTGGCGGGCTTATTGCTCTTGGCGGTCGGCGCGACCGGTTCGGGCGACGGCAATCGCCCGGCGATGGCTTCCAGGGCCTGCGCGATTTGCGCCTGATTGGTGAGCAGCGCCTGAATGACCGCGTTCTGGTCGGCGCCCTTCGCGTCGGCCATCTGGATGACGGACTTGCTGACCTGCTCCTGCAAGCGCGCCACCTGCGTCAACTGCTGATCCTGCGGCGTGATTTCAAGTTGCTCCATCAGGCTGCGCGCCAATTCGGAGTAACGATGCGTGTAGCCACCCGGCGTGGTGCCGGTCTGGACGAGCGTGAATTCGTCTTGCAGTCGCGCCGTGCCCCAGGCGCGGAACTCGTCGCACGCGGCCAACATCTGGTCGCCGATTTCGCGGATGTCGCCGGACTGCTCCGCGCGCACCCGCTCGATCTGCGCTTCCAGCGCAGACACGGCTATCGAGATAATCGGATAGTCCGGGAAGTACATCCGCTGAATCTCAGCCGCCGTTCCGTCGTCCCACTTGACGCCGCGCAGACTGGTCAACTCGACAACGCCGCGCCGGTAGCCCTGGTCATTCGACGCCGCAGAGAGAATCCAGGCGGTTGCGTGGCCGGGCAACACCTGCTCGCCGACGAGCGCCCCCGGACGACCGACGTATTGGGCCAACCCGGCGGGGCTGGTCGGGGCGTTAGCGACGCCGCGAAACGTGGATGCGCCTTCGGCGACGGCCTGCGGAACCACCCAATAGGCCGCAATTTCCAGCGGCGTGATAAAGGCGCGCGGCAGGTAGCCCTTCGTGCGCGCTAGCGAGGGCGTGCCGTACTCTTCGCCGCCGTTGGCCAACACGCGCAACGGCTGGCCGTTCCAGGTCAGCCCCAGCCCGGTCAGTTCACGCAGTTCCTGCTTGCGGCGCGGCGCGATGATGTCGCCGGGGAACCAGAGATACCGCTCAATGCGCGGCGATAGCTCGGTCGAGTCTATGAAGCGAGGAAAGTCTTCGACCACGAGAGGCGTGGCGATCATTGGATTGTCTGTCATCGTGATGGTTTACTCGGAAGGGATGAGCAGGCCGGATGGGGTGACGCTGAATCGACGCTGCGGCATGAAGTGGTACCTGCCGTGCGTCAGCGACTTCGCGTGACGTGGCTCGTTGATGCGCCAGCCGTGCGTCCCGACCCAATCAGACCACAGGTCGTGAATCTGAACTTTCTTGTCCTGCTCAATGATGTCTTCTTCGATGAAGGCGGCGCGCTGAATCTCATCCAGGGCTTCCGCCGGTAGCGGCTCGTGCGGTGAATACTTGTACGGGTCGGCGTTGCGGCGCGCGACGGCCTCGGCCAGCAAGTCCAAATCGGACTGCGACGGCTCGCGGTAGTAGCCCCAGCAGTTGACGCGGTAATCGCGCCAGCGGCGGGCGCAGCAAGTCCGCCCCGGATCGTGCTCGGAGACGGCCATCAGGAAGCCGTACCACTCGAACGGCGGCGGCCCCTTCAGTTCGCATCGCTGCTCAATCGGATTGCCGCTGCCGTCCTTACCGACACACCTGCTAGCCCAGCGCGAACGCTCCCACTCGGCGGCGTACTGCCCCGGCTCGTATCGTTGTTCGAGAATCCAGCGCGGCGGGCAGATGTCCACCGTGTCCACGTCGTTCAGCGGAACCGTCGCGGCGCGGTAGCGGTACGAGAATTCGCCCTCTAGCCCGCGCCCGAACGAGTCCCATTTCGTGAAACGGAAATCCCGGCAACGCTTATCCCAGGCCCACACCAACCGCACGATTGGCTGGCCGTCCGCAGTCCCGACGATGCGGTCAATCCGCTTCTGGAACTTGCGCGCGTTGAACGCGGGCGGCTCCCAGATGCCGGGAGTCGCCCATTTCAACGGATCGTCGAGGACGGGATGGCGCTCTCGCGTGGAGAGATGGTCGGCGGCGGCGATGGACATTTCTAGTAGTCGCCTTCGATGGTGAATCTCACGGCGTTGGAAGCCAGCGCGTCCAGCGCCACAATGGAAAGCGACGCGCCGCCCAAGGTGGCGGTCTCCGACGCAATGCGGAAGTTGCCCTCCGGGATGGTGCAGTTCTTGTGGCAGTAAGTGGGCGTGTACGTCCCGTCGTCGCCCGCCGAAGACGAACTGCCCGTGGCCAGCACCGTTTCGCGCACCCTGCCAGACGGCCCGCGCTGCGGGCCAAGCTCGCCGATGGCCGACGTGGTGTCCAAAGTGAAAGTGATGTTTGTCGCCATATCGCTCCAAAGAAAGGCGGGATGGGCGTTGCGGCCCATCCCGCGAATTGAGAGGTTGATGGTAAGAAGAAAACTACCCGGAAACGACTTCCGTAGTAACACCTGAAATCGCAGCCCTTTTTACGAAACAAGAGGCGCGGGGAAATTCGATTCCCGGATTCGCGGCGATGCCGATGGCGCGCTGGTAGTTGTCGCTCCCGGTGTTGTTCGAGCCGAGCAGCATCCGCCAGCTTTGCTGGTCGAAGTCGTACTCGCCGAACGGCATCTCTTCCCACATCCCCACGCTGTCCGTCTTGGCGAGGTACGTGCGGTCGTCGTCCAGGTCTTTCACCCGGATGAACGTGGTGTCGCCGTCCTGGTACTGCTTGGCGACGCCCTTCACCGTCTCGCCCGCCTGCCCGTCGCGCAGGTAGTAGCCGAGCGAATAGCCCTGCTTGCGCAAGACCGAATGCTGGCCGAACGTGATGAAGCAGATCAGCGCGTTTTCGGCGATCTCGCTGTTGTTGCGGGTGTTGAGAGACGATTTGACGTTCTCCATCGCCGCGGGCGTGAGGGCCGCGCCCGCGAGGTCGACGACCGGCGAGTTGAGGTCGGGGAAAGTGGCCGTCGCCAGGCCCTGCAACGTCCGCGACTGGTCGGAGATGAGCCAGCCGAGGCCGCGCATGTACTTGTTGTAGCTGCCCACGTCCACAATCGGGTCGCCGCTCGACACCGTGCCGGCGGTCACGTTGACCGTGGCCGACGACGCGCCCGTCGCTTCGATCACGATGGTGCCGCGCACCGCGCCGGTCGACGTGTTGATGGCTTGGTAGGTGTGGCCAAGCTCAAGGCGGCGGGCGCCTTTGGTCTGGCCCGGCGTTGCGGCGGCGGCGGTCGTGCAGTTCATCGTCTGCCCGGAGCCGGTCGAGCCGAGCGTCGAGGACGAGTAGGCCAGCGCGCCGGAACCGTCGCCGTAGAACATCATCTCGATGCGCTTCGTCGCGGTCTCGGTGTAGAGCTTGAGCACTTCGAGCAGGCCCTGGATGTTGTTGGCGCGGTCGCGCTCGAAGGCGCGCAGGGTGTTACCCTGCCACACCATCGGCAGGGCGTAGTGCGTCGGGAAGACGAACATGCTCTGACTCTGCGGCGCGACTGCGGCGTTGAAGTCGGAAGACGACGGCAGGAACGCGGTGTGGCCGCCGGGCCGCCCCGTCCACATCGGGATGCGGTAGCCCTTCTCGGTCAGTTCCTGCGTCCTGGTTGACTTGCGGAAAGCGTTATAGCCGGGAGCGTTGTTCTCAAAGTACGTCCTGACCATCGTGCCCACGGCCTCGCGCTTGAGGTCGGAGACATTGGTGAAATCGACATTCGCCATTGGTAATTCTCCCGCCTACCGTCGGCTGATCTGGTTCAGGAATTCCACGCTGAAAGGGTCAACGCCCTTTGGAACTTGCGGGCGCTGATGCGTATTCACTCCGTTGCCATTAACCGCCGGTCGGCTCGTAATTCCAGCCAGTTGCTCACTCGTCGCCGCCCTCAACTCCTGATTGCCGCCCGTAATCGCTTTGGCGAATTTCAGCGCGACGGGCGCAAGCTTGGCGAGCAGGCGCATCTGCGCCTGATCCGCTTCGGTCTTGGCCTTGTTCATCTGAAAGTCGTTGCGATGGGACTGGAAGCGCGGATGCGTGGCCGCGTGCTTGAGCGTCTGATACGTCTCCATCGCCTGCCCGTAAGCCGCGACCAGTTGGTCGATCTGCGGGTCAACGGGGGCGCCTAACGCTTCGAGGATCGGAAGCGCGGCAAAGCGCGTGTTCGCGTTGACCAGCGACGCCACGAAGGCGGCGACGGCATTGGATTGCACGGCGTTAGTGGTCGGGTCGGTCGAGAAAGTGACCTGGCTGCTGATCTGTTTCTGTAGTGCGGCGAGGGAATCCCGGTTGGCCTGCTCGACGGATTGGACGTAGGCGTTGCGCACGTCCGCGTGAAACTGCTCCGTTTCGGCGCGAGCCTGCTCTTCTTCCCGCTTCTTCATTTCGTCGCGGAAAGCCTGAACCTCGTCGTCGCGCCTCTGCCGTTCCTGATATTCGTTCAGGTAGGCCAGCGCCGATTGATCCTCGCCCCTGTCTAGCAGGCTCTGGACGTAATCGCGCGCCGGTTTATTCAGTTTCTTATAGGTGTCGTGCAGGTCGTCGGGGATGCCGACGAACTCGTGTTCGCCGAACTCGCCCGTGACTTGCGGAGCGGCCCCTATGTTTTTGTAATCGTCAAGCCGGTCGGGGTCTAGCCCGATCTGCTTGAGATACCAGCGTCCATACGGCTCACCGTCGGGCCGGTTCTGATACCAGAGGTCGTAAGCCAACTGGTCAACCAGAGTCCCGCCTTGTTCGGCAAGCTGCGTCAGGAACGGCTGCGTGGTAAGAACCGGCAAACCGTTTGCGTCGCGCACCGGCTGCCCGCTCTCGTCCACGGCATAGGAGCCGAGACCTTCCAGCAGCGAGAGCCGGTCTTGAATGGCTGCCGCGTCGCCGTAGTTGGCGAGCGGTTCCCATTGCGCAAGATCGGCTTTCCTGGCCTTCAGGTCGGCTTCCAGCCCCTTACCCCACCCCAAGACAGAATTCAGTTTTTCACGCCATTGTTCGGGAGCGGCGTTCAGCTCTTCGTCGCTAATCAGCGATGGCTCTTGCGCCGCATCCGCTGCGGGGGCGTCCCCGCTTAACTGACTGCCCGTGTCGGTTGTGGCTGTCGCGGGCGTAGCGCCCGCACTTGCTTCCTGTGCGCCAGCGGTGTCACTGGCCGTAGAGACTGGCGATGTCTCCGGCGCGGCGGAAGCGTCCGCGATTACACCTGATATTGTTTCTTCCATTGATCGCCTGAAAACAAAAAAAAGGCCCGACACGTCTACGCGCTCGCGGGTCTTTGTGGTATGCTGTGGTTATGGTGAAATCTAAAAGAGAGATAGCACTGGAACTGCTGGCGGTGTTCCCTGAAACAGTGCCATTACAAGATGCCGCCAGCATCTAAGCTTCAGTCCCTGATGGAATATCTGTAAGACTTTGAGAAACCGCTGCTCGCTCACGCTGCCTTCTTCTCCATTCGCTCTTCCGGCCCTGCCTTCGGCGGCAACTGCGATTGCTGCGCCGCCTGAGCTTGCCCGGACATCATGGCTAGAGCAGCCTGTTGTCCGCCGGCCATTTGGAAGTGCTGACCGATCCAAAGCTCAACCGCTGCGCGCTCTTCCAACGAAGCGTTCAGCCCATCATCAGTATCCAGCCAGATTTGCAGGAAATTCGCCTTGCCCGGATGGTCTTTTTCGACAAATGAGACCGGCGGCTGAATGAACTGAAGCAGAATTGACGGATCGAAGCCGAGCGGCTGCATCGGAGCGGGAGACATAGGACTACTGGGACTTATTTGTCCTACCTGTTCCATCCCCGTCCCCATCTGCGGCCCGGCCATCTGCCCCGCTGCTCCCATCGGGTTCATTTGCCCTATCTGCCCGGCCAGCATCTTGTAGCCCTGCCGCACCTGCTCAAGCCTGCGCCTGCATACTTGCGCTGAAGCGTCAAAGCCCGTCGCCTGCGTGTTCACGTTCCATAGCTTGCTGAGTTCGGCGACTAAATCAGGGTTGCCCGCTAACGCCCGCTGGTAGCCTTCAAAGCCACCGAACAGCATAAAGAACGAGATAACCTTATCCTGCTTGGTCAGGCTGTTTTGCGGAAGCTCCGACTCGCGCACCACTTCAAACAGGATGTCGCGCGGGATGTCCATCCCGGAGAGCCAGATGCCCTGCTGCTCGCTGTAGACGCCGCCCAGGGCGAAGAACCGCTTGAGCGGGAAGCACTCGCGGTAAAGCTCCGTCGTCATCTCCGCGACGCGCTGCCGCGTCTCGCCTTTAATCGAAAGCAGCGGCCCGAAGACGCTGTTCGCGTTCGCGTCCGCGATCATCGCCGCCCGCGCCGTGTCGTTGCGCTCGCCGACGATGCCGCCGTTGGTGAAGTCGGTGACGTGCGAAGTCGTCGAGAACGCCTGCGTCAGAAACTGCTGGACGTATTGCACGAACTGGCCCGGCACGGAAGCGGGCTGAAGCTGCAAGACCGACTGCGCCAGCGAGCGCGTCTCAGGCAACTGCGTCAGGTTGACCGGAATGTTCGCGCGCGGGTTGCCGAGGTAGCCCGCCTCGTCGTCGCCGATCAATGATTGATCGTGCAGGACGGCGGGCGTCGCAGCCGCGTCCATATAGGCGAGTTGCTGGCTGTCGAGCTTGTTGAAGCGGCGCTGGACTTCCACCATGTCGGTGACGCCCCGGCCCGCGCCGGAGAGCGGACGCATGTGCCAGACGCCGGACGTAATGTGGTCGGAGTGGCGCTCCGCGTAGACGCCCAGCGTCACCGCGAAACCGTTCAAACCAACCGCGACCAGTCCATCGGGAAATAGTTCGTCAAGCTGAGCATCCGGCGGCAACGGTTCGCCGCCCACGGTCTGCTCGTCGCCGCGCGTGCGGATGTCGGCGTAGTCTTCGGGACTCAACCACATCTCGACCAGCGTCGGCTGCTCGTTCTCGGTCTTCGTCTGACGCCAGGGCTGGTTGCTGCTGCCGCCGAGCGCCTGACCGCTGTAGCCCAGGCCGCGAATCACCTGCTGCCCGATGTCAACGATGTCTTCGCCTTCGCCCGGCAGTTTGACGTTGCCGAGCAACCGCTTGACCGCGCCGAGCGAGACCTTCTGCTGGTGAATGAACCACGACGACCATTCGGCGCGCCGCTGGATGTCCCACCAACACCCGGCCAGCGGCAGCGAATCGAGCACGATTTCGCCGAGTTCCACCGGCTCTTGACCCACTACCGTGGGAATTTCCTCCGACGGCGGCTCGTCCAGTAGCACGGCTTCGGAGCCGCACTGCGGGCAAAGGCCCGGCGGGGCCATCCCTTCCATTCCCGCCATCTGGGGCATTTGAGGCCGCGCAAATTCGCCGTACAGCCCGCCGTAGCCGCAGTCGCCGCAGTACCCGGCGCCGTCGCCGAGCGTCACCGTCCGGTTCTCGACGATCTCCCGCAGCCCCGTCACGCCCTTAACCCCGGCGTCGTAGCGCACGCGGTTGATGTAGGTGCCGAACGTGAGGGCCTGCAACGCCTCTTGCAGGTTGAACCACGGCTTGTAAAACTTGCTCTCGTAATGCGCGACAATCGTATCGGCGGCCTTCGCCCCCATCGCCGCCCGGTCGTCGTCGCGGCCCGGCTTGGCCACGACGTCGGGGTTGCTGAGCATCCACTTCGTCAGGCAATTCGTGACGTAGAACTGCATCAGGTTGAGCGCCCGCTGCGTGCTCGCGTCCTGGCGCTGCGGCTTGATCACCAGCCACCCGCCAGTCCACGGGTTGCGGTCAAGCAGTTGATCGCCCGCGAGGAAGTGCCCGACCAACTCGCCCGTGCGCGCCATCTCCCGGCGCACCAGGGCCTCGATGTTCCAGAAGTGCTTGTATCGCTCCTTCAGCGCGTCACAAAGGTAATGCCCCGGCTGTCGCTTGCCTTCGCCGAGACGGAGTAGCGGCTCAAGCGGGGCATAGTTCTGGCCTTTGCGTAACGGGATCGCCCCGGTCAGTTGGTTGCTTGCGGTTGAATTCACTCGGCCATCCAGGGCGGCTCGAACGGCTCGCCGCTGATCTGCGCCTTCCACAGCGCGTTCGCCTCTTGCTCCGTTCGCCCCGCCTCGACAGCCGCTTGCCGGTAGGCCAGCAGCCGCGCCTCATCCAGCGCCGTAACAACCGGCCTGACCGGCTCGCGCGACTTGTCGGGTTTCGATTCCGGCGTCAAAGCGTACCGCCCAGCCGCCGTCAGCACGCGGTCGAGCAATTCATCTTCCCTCCGGCGGTTGCGCTCGCGTTCCGCGCAGGCTTCCGCCTTCAGGGAGACGATCTGCTCTTTCAGTTCGCGGATTTGGTCGAGCAGGCGGCGGACTTCGGCGCGACGCAGCCACATTTATTCGAGGAACAGGTCGCGCAGGTTTGTATTGGTCACGCAACTAATGCCGACCAGGCCTTCAACGGTGGTCAGCGCATTCACGCGGGCGTCCGTCACTTCGCTGCTGTAATTGCCCAGCGTCAGCGCCCGGTTGACCCGGTGCTTGGCCGGGACGAAATCGGCGTGAACCGATGCGGCAGACACCGCGCTCAGCAGTCCCGCGTAAGTGTCGGCGGCGGCCACTGTCGTGTTAGTCAGGAAGGCGTAGTCGCCCGCCTTGCGGTAAGTCCCGCCCAGGCGCTGCGACAGCGCCACTTGATCGGCGTGTAACGTCGCTAATGCAGCCATTGTTACTCCTTATTTGCCGCGCTTAAACGGCGATCTGGTTTTAGGTTTCGACTCTTCGATTGGCGCCTCTTCCACGACAGCCGGAGATTCAGATGGCGCGGCGACCGCCTCTTCAGCGACCGCGGCCACCGGCTCAGGCTCAGGCGGCGGATTCAACATGATGTCGAGCGCCGCCTCATCGAAGGCGTCTTCGGTTTTGCGCGTCCGCCCCACGCATTCCACCTTATAGACGAGCCGTGATTGATGCGTCTCGTGGCAAAGGTGGAACGGCGGGTCGCCTTCCGGCTTCACCCGGTTCCAGGCGAGCGCGGCGACGGTGACAGCTTGATTGTGCGTCATTGATTCTCCTATGGCGTTTCGATGTGGAACCGGACTGTCACTTGACCCGTCCCGGTGCCGGTGTCGAAAGCTGCGGTCGCGTTCGTGATCACCACAGCGGCGTTAGCCACCGGCGTTAGCTCCGTCACGACGCCCGCGCAGCCCGCGTAAGCCGTACCCGCCGCCCCCGTTACCAGCGACGCCGACATATCCGCCGTCACCTTCGCGCCGGAGCCGTCCGTGTAGCGGTACTCCACCGCGCCGCCGTTGGCGAACTGCGTGGCCGTCCGCACCATCTTCAACGTGATGTGCTCAACCACCACGATCTTTCCGGCGCCCGGAGCCGGAACCAGCGCAATCGGCGTCGCCCGCATCGCAATGATGTCAGCCGCCGCCAGGGAAATTTGCGTCTCGAATGAGCTTTGCACCGGCGAAAAGGCGTACCAGTTGCCAAAGCCGTCGGCCACGTACTCGATGGACTGATACTGCTGGTAAATGGCCGTCGGCCCAATGATCGAACCGGCGGCGGCGGCGACCGTCACCGGGAACTTGTTGGCGTTGGTCTTGATGATCCGCACCCGCCCCACGTCCTGGCTGCCCTCCGGCCAGTTCCCAATCGGCGTGTACAGCGTAATCGTCGTCGCGGCGGCGGGCGCGACGGAAATCACGTCATCACCCGGCACGACCGTGTAGTCGGCGGTCTTCGCCTGAATCGTCGCGTATGGACTCCCGAACTTGCTCATATGCACCTTCCGTTAGTTGTGAATGGGAAACCGCCGTGGCAGGCGGCGGCAAAATAGAAATCGTCAGTCTCGAATCAATCTCCCGTACTCATCCCACCGCTTCACGCGCGGCTTCACCTTCTTCTCCGCTATCGCCCGCTGAAACACGTAAGCCATCTCCTGTTCGGGCGTTAAATGGCCGGTCGGGGAGGCGGCAAGCAGGCTGTCCATGCGGTAGGGTTCGGGGATGGCCTCGCTGATGCGCTCGCCCATTGTCTGAGGGTCTGACGCGACACCAAAACGCGCCATCAGGCCGCGAAAACCATCAATCGCATCGTCGTCCTTCTTGTTCTGCTTGGTGCGCGCATGCTGATAAAGCGGCATCTCATAGCGCAAGCGCGCCAGCCCCTTGCCGTCCTTCGCGCCAACCACGCGCAACGCGCCCGCCTCGTCCACGAATACCTCGCCCTGCCCCGGCGCGACCACGAAGTACTGGCGCGGCCTACCGGTCAACGGCTCACCCGTCACCGGATGGCGCCGGAACGGATGCGGACGGCTTCGATCTATCTCAAGCAAGTTCTGAATCTGCGGTACGCCCGATCCTTTCGCCGCCTTCCACTTGCTAAACACCACTCGTAATTCGTCCGGCAAGTCAATCAGGAACGTCGAGAGAGCCGCGCTCGCCTCGTGAGACATCAGCGACATCTCAAAGTTACGGTCAGTCAATCCCCAAGCCTGCTCAAAGTCCACTATCGCTCGCGCCGCACGCCCCGGCGAAACAAGCGCCGCCTCTTCCGTGATGTCGCGCGGGTACTCAGGTAGAACCACCTCGCCAAAGACGAAATGGCAGTCGCTGAGCGGCGAATTCTTGTCTGGCCGCGTCACAAAGACGCAAGCCGAAGGATGGCCGGGCGTCGTTCCCCAATCAAGCCCCTTGCCCTTGTGCCACCTGTCGGGCAGGCGTGGCTTAAACGTCTTCGGATCGCGCATCCGATAGCCGGACGCCTCGAAATACGCCGCGAACTCGTCCCACGTAATGACGTGATAAAGCTCGTCGAACTCCCGAAAGTCGCAGTCTTCCTCGGCTTTTGCAACTTCCTGCTGACACTCGCGGTCAAACGTCGCTTTGCCATATTTATTGAGTAGCTTCTCGGCGTACTCGACCGGTATCGCCGGATCAAACGGCTCGCCCGACGTGATCCGCCATCGCCGCGCGCCGTCCGGCAACGTCTCCTTCACCGCGTCGTACCACATCATTAGCGGGTACGGGCCGCGAAAGATGCGATCACTTAGAATGTCCGCCCGGTGGTCGAGTATCTGCGCGCAGACCGAATCCCGATGAATCAGGTTCTGCGGCATCAACACTAGCGTATTGTCGTCACCCGCCGCCAGAATCTCCGACTTGAGCATTTCCAACAGCTTCGCCCGGAAGTCCGGCGACATCCCCAACTCGTCAATGTCGTCGAGGATGAGCGCGTCGAACCTCGCGCCCGTGGATGACTTCCAGCCGCGCCGGGAACCCCGCAGCGTGACCGGGACTACCATCGCCTTACTCGCCGTGACTATCGCCTCCCGTGACCACTGCGTCACCATCGAGCGAATCTTTTGCACCGATGGGCGGCAGTGCGGATAGTCCCGCGCCAGCGAAGGCGTTTCCAGCATCGCCTTGATCGCGCGAAAGTGCTGCTCAGCCTTGTCTTCGTCCAGACTGACGTAGCCAATCATCCGCCGCCGCTTGCGAGCGATCCAGGAGACGCAGGCAGCTTCGGCGTTCGTGCTCTTCCCCACGCCGCGCGGCTCGCACTCCACCGCCGGGCGGTAATACTTCCCCGCCTCAATCGGCCAGGCCCACTCCCAAAATTCCCGCTGATACCGCGTGAATGGTCGGCTGAAGTAGTCGCCGAAGTAGTGCCTGACCCACGCCTCCCACCCGCGCGCCTCAAGCGTCTCGCTCGGCTGGGCCGCCTCCCGCTCCCGCGCCTCAGCCTCCAACCGCAACTGTTCGATGACGGCATCGACCGGCAGCAATGTGGCTATCGCGCCCATTCTCGCGGCTCGACCAGCGCCACCCGCCACGCGCCCAAGTCAGGGTGATGCGCGCAGGCTTCGGCCAGTTCCGGCCACTCGCCCGCCGGGATGTCCCGGATGACGTGCGTCCGCTTGTTGACCCACAGCCAGACGACCGGAGGCGCGCTTACGTCGCGATCCGCGAAGGCGATATCGACCGCGCCTTCCGTCTCATTCAGGTAGCGCGGCGCCACGCCGGGAACGCGGTAGACGTAGGACGCGGACGCCCAGGGTAGAAGCTCGTTCGGTGTTAATTCTTTCGTCTCGGCCATCGCCATATCATTCCGGCAAACACCCAGGGAGCCAGCCGCCCCAAGTTGACGCCGTTGCGCTCGCAGTAGTCCCAGATCGCGCGGCAGAGCGGTTGAATCGGATTAGGCATACCACTTATCCACGGCTTCCCACGCGTCCGCCAGATCGTTAGCGCCGATCAGTCGCAGGTACTCACGCGCCAACTCATCGGCTCGAATGTGCGCCGAAGACAAGCCGCTGCTCTCGGAGAGCGATTGAAGCTCGGCCAGGATGCGAGCGCGCTCTTGCGCCTGGCGCTCGAACGTCACGGCTTCCACAACCCCAAATCAACCAGATACGCGCCCATTGCTTCGCACTCGAAGCAGCCGCGCAGCCAGGACGGAGCGTTGCCGTCGTAGCGGTCGGTGAATTCGACTTGAAGCCTGCTGTCGCTCATCGCCCTTCCCCGATCTTAACCTTCGCCCCGTTACTCCCCACCCCGTCCGCGACCACCACCAAATCCGCCACACCGACGCCCGCCATCTCCGCCGGCAGCGCAATACGATCTCATCCTGCCCCGCGAACAGCCGCGACGGGTACGCCGCAGCGACCGCGCAGCGACCCCGCCTATCCGCGCCCGAACCTCAGCCGCGTGACGCCAGCCGGAGCCGAACACGACCAGCTTAACCGGCCACTCGAAATCCAGGCTCACCGGGATCGGCTCGAAGTTGATCGGCATTACCGTTGCCCCGTTGCTGGTGGCCGAGGTCGAGATTATGAAAGCAACGGATCGCAGTCCCCCGCGTCGAGCATCGGGCGACGCCGCTTGCGCGCCACGCCCTGCGCTTCCCTTACTCGCCCCCACTCCTGGGACGAGAGGCGCGCGTTCAGGTCGGCGAGCATTGCTTGGTGATTGCCCAGCGATTCGAGCAGGGTCTTCGTCTCGGTTTCCAGCGCAGCCACGCGCACAGCCAGCAACGCGCAACCAGCGCACTCCTGATCGCGGTCAGGCGATTCGATAGGCGTGTCGGAGTCTGGCCAGCCGGGTTCGGGCGGCGGCTCGATGCCGGGCGGGAGCGTGTGATTGCCGGAGCGTTGACGGGCGATGACGCGGGGACGTTTGGGCGATTTAGGCGTATTGCGCCTTACAGACTTCATTGCTCTTGGTTCCACTCAGCCGTAGCCAGATCGTCAAACGGCTCGCCGACGTTCTTCGCCGATCCCGCGTAGTTCGATCTCGCCATCAGTTTCGCAGTCAGCGGCGGCAGACTGCGCAGTTGCTTGCCGGACTCGCGCGCGGCTTCCAGGTCGGCGACGCGATCGCGCAACGTCCGGCAATCGCCGCTCAGCGACGCCAGCGCGAGCCGCAGCGAGGCAATCTCGCGGGCGTTGGTTTCGCAGCCTGAGCAGGATTCAGCCGTCACGCTTTGAGATGTGACAGGCGGACAATCCGTGACGCCAATGCCGAGCGCGGGTGTAACCGGCAAATCTGTAACCTCTGATTCGGTTACACCCAAACGTGTAACCGTAACCGGCGTAACCGTAACCGGCGTAACCAATCTGTAACCGTCGCCCTCGGTTACAATCTTGCCTCGGTTACGCCATTGCTTGGCCAGGTTGTAACCAATGCCGTTTTTCTCTGCGAATTCCTTGAGCGTCATTCCTGCGTGGCCTCCACAATCTCCCCCTCCAACACCGCCGCCGCTTTAGGATCGGCGCTGCGCAGCGCCTCAATCGCTTCAGCGCGATCAGGAAAGTACGGGAGGAGGCGTTGCAGCTTGGATTCGGCCTCTTGGACGGTAATAGTTACGCGGTTTTCAACGATTTCCGTAGGTTGACCCGCGTAAAGCAGTGCTTTTTCAGCGGATACGCCGAGCAATGAGACAAAGTTGCGGTCGGTGATTTGAAGCTGGTCGAGGTCGGCGTGAGCGCGCTCAAGCAGACGTTCGGTGAGCGTTGCGAAGCCCGCGCCGATTTCGCGCTTCTTCGCCTCCAATAATGCCAAAAACTGTGGCTCGTTGATCGCTTTCCAGTTCAGGATTGATTGATCCGAGTAGCCGGTTTTTTCCGCCGTGCGCAGCGCATTAGCGCCATTGCTGTAGTAGTGCGCAACGGCTTCCGCCTTCTGTTCGAGTGTAACTAATCGGCGCGCCATAATTAGAGATCACATTCGCCACAGCCAGACCACCAATAGCGCCCAGGCCAGCGCCAGCGCAGCCCACGCGACGCGCCGCATCACTCAGCCTCTGCGGGTTCGGTTGCCGGCTCGTCGGCGTCGGTTCGCTTGCCAACATCCAGGTTGCGCAAACACCACGCGCAGCCCTTGTAGCCGCTCGCAATCGCGTCGTCCACGCCGTCAAACTCAACCTGCGCGGTGATTTGATCCATGTTGCACGAGCCGGACGCATAGGCGCGAACGTGGAACTCTCGCGAATCGGGATTGCCCACGACCGGCGCTTGGGTGGGAGCGGGCGCGGGCGGTGCGGATGGTTTCTTGCGGCGTGGCATTGTTAGAGCGCGGATTTAATGATTGAGACGAATAATTACCGTGCATTAGTGTAACGGTAATGTTATACTGCGTTTGTCAGTTGGAATTATTAACGCAGTAAAAACGGAGGACTTCATGAACAAAGCAGACTACGCACGATGGAGACGCGCCTAATCCACGCGGGCCAGCCCCGGCCCGCAACATCAACCCTGCCCCACGACGGAGGGACTTATGCCAGTTAAATCCAAACCCAGACCGCGAACCAATCGCCCCTCATCCGCTCTCATCGCCGCCGCCCGCGCCTATTTCCAGGCTCAGGCGCTGGTCGAGACCTTGCGCCCGGTCATTACCGGGATCAAGGCCGCGCTGCTCACGGAGATGCAAATCCGCGTGGCGGACAAATGGATCGAGCGCGGCGTTGAGGACGGCGGGCCGATCACTGACCCAGCCCGCGCCTACCTGATGAGCGCGGAAGACGCCGCCCGGTTTTTCCCCGAACTCGACGCGCGCATCCGCGCCGCCGGGTTCACAGAACAGCCGGAAGGCTATTGCCCGTTGCTGGTCGCGGAGGCATTACAGCGCGACGCGGCAAACGTCGTGCTTGATGCGGCTGTCAGTTTTCACGGCCAGTCCGCGCTCTCAAGCGCGAATCTAAGCGTGGCTCATCAGGATTTACGCGAGCAGACGCTCGACGTGACGCTGCGCTACGTGGCGCAGTACGTTTAGACAGTCAACCCGTGCCCCGCTTTCACCTACAAGGAGCAACCAATGACCGACGCAAAAGAAATCGCAGAATTGATCGCCTGGGCCGCCTCGCAAGGCGCGACCGTCGAAACCGTGACCGGCGCCGAGTCCGTCTATGAGAACGGCGACGCCTGCTATCGCGTGACCGGGTTGCCGGGCGTGGGGAACGGCCTGATGGCGCCTATCGGGTTCGCTGAGCGGCTGCGCGAGACTCGCGCCAAGTTCGACGCCGAGATTGAGCGCGTGCGCGCCAGTCACGCCAATATCCCGCGCGAAAGCGGCGACCGGATTCCCGTGATCGTGCGCGATTCCGCGCGGCGCCAAGTGAGCAACTTCGGCGTCCAATATTGGACGCTGGCGATGATCGCCGCCCGCATCAAGGGCAACACCGACCACACCAGTTCAGTACTCGTAGCGCGGCTATTCCCGCCGCAATAACCACCAACCCCAGGCGCGGGCCGCCCCACTCGCGCCTCGGACAAAGGAGACAAGAGCAATGCCAGAAACGATTGAGATTTACTACAACCGCGAACACTTCTTCGACAACCTGCCCGACATGGCCAACGTGGACAGATTTACCACGCTTCGCAACTGGGAGGCGCGAGTGATCGCCGACATCGAGACATCGTATCCCGATGTCGAGATCACGATTGACACACACGCGCAGAGGGCCGACCGCGTGGTCGTGGACGGCGACGAATGCCACTCCGAAGATGAGCGGATTCGCCAACTGATGCTGGATGCGCTTGCGGGCGCGCCAAATATCTGGGCGGAGAAAGCCAGTGTCTAAGCTCTACACCCAAACCGCTGCCGCAGCCGCTCTCAAATGCAGCCGGATGGCCATCAGCCGCCGCCGCGCAGCCCTGGCCGAGCGCGGCGAACCGCTGACGGTGGAAAACGGCTGCCTGGTGGAGGTCGAGGGCGGACTGCCCAGGATCACCGAGCGAGGCTTAGCGCGCCTCGCCAACTTCGTGGGCCGCAAGACCGGCCCGAAACCCAAAACGCAGAACGACGCGCCGCCGGCGGAAGCTGGGGCGCAAGGGGACGAGCAATGAGCACACCAACCAGACCCTGCCCTCTATGCGAGGGCGGCAGAAGTGACCGGTATCGCTTCCGCACTTGCCCCGAATGCAGGGGGACAGGGGGAGTGGCAGACCACTACGAGATAGCGATGGCGCACGCCTGGACAGAGACGCCCGCAGAGCGCCACGACGCGGAAGATCATCCGGGTAGATTCGAGGATTGCGAGTGCAGCCTCGCTACTCCATCTGCCTAGACACCACCCGCGCCCGCTGCGCCGGAAGCCCCCAGAGCAGCGTTTCGCGTTGGATCGCTTCGTCGCGCGCGGCAATCGCCGCCTCTACCTCAGCCAGCGTGTAGCTGGCGCGCCCGGAAAGCCGCCACAGCGTTTCGCAGATTGCGCCGGTGGGACAGCCTGTGTTGCGCGGCCAGATCGCTTCTCCGTCAATCGCGCGTAGTCGCGGCTCACCGTTTTCGGCGAGGTCTGCCGAAACGAGCGCCAGAAACGGGCGCAGGCGCGCGACAGTCAGCGACACTTGCACGGCCAGACCGCGAGCGATCAGCTGCTGGAACCGGAGAGGGTTAAGCAGACGAATGCGCAAGCGGCTATGCTCGTCGGTCAGGTGATATTCAGTTGGCCGGGCACTGTACGGGCCGCGACGCGGGCGTGATTTTTTAGGCAATTGGACGGAGTGATCCGAGAGGTTGCTGACCAGGTACACCGCCGAGGCGAGCGGTAACGATCAAAATAATTGTCGTGGGAATATCGCGCGGCGACAGGCGGAAGCATTATAGCGCAATGGGTTGCGGGCGCAAGAGAGAAATTTGAAAAGTTCTTTTGAGGGGAACAAGAAAAGCGGTTGACAAATCCGCGCGGCAATGAGAGTATATGTCATCGCGAGCGGCAATCACGCCGCGCGCAAACCGGAGAGATTATGGCGACTTATTACATTTACGAATGCGGACACCACGGACTGAAAGACGCCTGGGGCAAAGGCGACGACCAGGCGGTGGGCGGGCTGTGTGTCAATTGCCGCGCGGCGCGCGTCGGCCAGCAGATTGAGTTCGTCCGCTACGGCAAGCTTCCCGCGTCCGGCTCGTCGCGCAACCACCGCGAGCAGGTCGCGGAGGACGGCGTGAGCGTGTACGAGGTCGTCAACGGCCAACCGCAATTGGTCGGCTGGCACTTCGGCATTACGGATCGTCCGGCTTACTCCGGCCACGGCGAAATCGTCGGCTGGGGCAGCGACGGCGAGCCGCTGGTCAGGGTTCAGAGCCTGCGGCGCGCCAAAGAGTTTGATCGGAGGAGCGAATGAGGACTCCCGCCGATTTGCAACCCGTCGAGTTCCTGACGCCTGACGACCTAGCGCAGGAACTCGGCATTTCCGCTTCCTCGATCCGCAAACACGCGGCAAAACTGGCGGACGCCGGCAGGATCACGCCGCGCACGTCTCGCGGATGGCTGTTCTCGCCGACTGACGCGGAGGCGTTGCGCTCCCTGCCCCGGCGCGTGGGCAAACCGCGACTGCCGGACGACCAGGCGTCAGCGTCCGCTCTGGCGCAGAGGGAGCGGAGAAAAAAAAAGACGCGCAGGTGAAATAAACAGTTGACATATCTGCGCATCCGTGAGACTGTATGTCATCGCAAGCGCACACGGCGCAAGAGCGATGGCGGACTGCGGCGCCTATCCGCAGGGGCAGCAAAAACGGAGATAAAACAATGGCAATTCATCAGCACCTGCACCACGTGACCGATAGCGAGTGGGATTCGCTGCTCGATGCATGGCGCGAGCAGAACGACGCCGGAAACGGCGAGGCATTCGATTTCGAGGGGGAAATTGACCATCCAGAGGTCATCTTGTTGGCGGAACGCGGCCAACAAGCTGTTGTCAAAATCGCAGGCGACCATCGAGATCGCGTCTTGATGGTTTGCGACGCCAACGGCCCTTGGCTGTGCGACGTGACCGCCACATGGCGGCGCCTCACTGCCTAACCACTTATTGCGCTATCGCGCCGCGTGGCTCCGGTTGGCCAAGTATTCCGGCCCGCTCAGTCAAGAGGCTGGGCGTCCACGCGGCGCGCCCAATAACACAGCACGGCGGACGCGGAACCGCCGGGATAAATAAGGAGACGACAATGAAGACGACAATGAAGACCCAGACCCAGGAAAAGAAGGAATGGTATCTAATGGGGCGCAACGGAATTGCTGGCCCTATGACCTTAACGGAGGCGGATTCCCAGATACTGGACGCGGCGCGGTTCACGCTGCACACACCGATTCGCGTCAACGAGAGCGTGCTGACGCCTGGGCAGAAGCGCCAGGCGGCGCCAGTATACCCCGCACGCTAGTGCCGTGTCGCGTCGCGTCGCAGCAACCACCGGGGCGGCCAGCGCCGCCCGAACATTAACCGGTAAGGCCGCCGAGGAAGGCGGCAGAAGGAGAGAACAATGTTAAAAGCACTACCAGCCCAGCAGATGGGCATCGGCATCCAGTTCTTTAGATTTACGTCCGCTGACTCGCTCGAATCAGCGGACGTCCGCATCCACCACGTCAGCCTCCAGTTCGGGCGCCAGCGCAAGGTGGCGCTCATCATCCCGTCCGGGCTATCACTTGCCGCGCAAGAGCAAGCGCGGCGCGAACTGATTGACGAGGAGAAACTGGCGGACGCGGAAATCCGCGTCTACATCTACTAAAAAAGGAGATTAAAGGAGATTATGTGAACTCAGAGTTTTCATTGCCCTGCTACTTCACCGAGGTAGAGGTAGATGGGCGAGTTTGTTACTCCCCGTTCTGCCCGGGAGACGAGATCGAGGTTATTGCGGTGCGCCAGACCTGCTCTGACATCAACTGTTGCGAGGTAGAGGTGGTATTTCGCAGTGCGGTGTTCCCCGAAACCTTGTTCATCGGCTTCTGCTATTGGCGCCTGCTGGGGTTGCCCAAACAGGCGGTCGAGTGGAAATAGCGCCCCGCCGTCCGAACGTCAACCAGCAAGGCCGCTGAAGAGGCGGCGAAAGGAATAAACATGAACGTCATAGTACCGGGCGGGAAGATGAGACCACATACGAGTTTCCTTTGCTGAAAAAGCCTGCGGACTGGCCCTTCCCCTGGCGGGAGGCCGCCCAGGGCTAGAGAAGGCCAACCCGAAAACCGGGCGAACATCGCTAGATCTGCGCTCGCCCAAAGCCTAACACCCGGAGCGCGGCTTCGGCGTTGGACGAATTCGAGGACGCGGCGAGCGTGTTTGAGGCAGATTAGCGCCCGCCAAAGCAAAAGGCCGGTCGCCCCTGACCGGCCTTCCGCGTTCCACGCCGCGCCCGCCCTCAATCCCCCACCTGCTGCCTCACAATCTCAATTTTTGTCCGCCGCTGAGTAGCGCCAAGCGCCCCGCTCATATGCCGCTCCACTACGCTCCACTCGCCCGCTAAATCCAGTGTCCACGCCCCGTCCGCCGGGTCGAACTCAATCCGAAACGGCGGCAACTCCTGCGCTTTCACGCGCACAGACTCAGGCGGCGGCGCATCCGCGAACGCAAGCGGCCCTTGCGTGGTCTGCGCGGCGTAGGCTTGGCGCTCCTGGCGCTGCTCCTGCTCGGCTCGGAATCGGGCGACGCGCTCATCGAAGCCGGCGGCAATCCCTTCCCGGTAGCGATCAATTTCCGCCAAATTCACAATCTCCGTCGCAGGCTTCTCGGTCAACTCCCCCACCGTCCGCCAGTCCTGCGGGTTCAGGCACCAGTGATCCGTATTGCTCTTCTCGCGCAGGTAATGCACGGCCTCGCCCTCGCGCGTCCATTCGAGCACGACCAGTTCAAAACCCTCGCCATCGGGCGGGGCGTAGACGACGCCCCGCCAGCCGGCGGGGTGAAGATGTTTGCTGAAAACCTGCTCCATCTCAATTGCAGCCGCGACTATCCAATTGCACAGCAATATCGATCAGCGCCGCCGTCTGAATCGTCGCCGTTCGCACGCGCACAGGCGCCGACTGGCCGAGCGGCGGGATTGCGACCTGACTCAAGTCTAGGCCAAACAGCGTGCGCCCGGAGAAACCGACAAGGTAGTCGCCACCGGCAGCGTCCGTAAAAATATCCATGTCCGCGAGGGGTAGCACGTTTAGCGGCGCGCCATCGAAGAATTGCAAAGGCCCGATGGTTTGCAGTTGACCGCCGCCCGTGGCCGAGCTTTGGCCCGGCGCGGCTGGGGCGATGTAAACCAAGCTGTCGGTCGTAAAATCTATGCCGTAGAACAGCGTCGTGGCGGGCGCTGGACGATGGGGCGTGATCCGATAAGACGCCGTGTAGTCGCCGCCGACCAGCGCGGCATTGCGTCCGGCGTTCACGTCACCGGCAGCGTAGGTGATATTCGCTTGCCGGGCGAACGCGGTGAAGTTTTGGACGAGCGCGAAGTTCGCGTCGTCGGTCGCGATCAGTCGCACGGCGTCGAGCACGGGATTGAACGCGAGCAGCGATTGGAAGCCGCTCTCGAAAGGCACGGTCGCAGACGGATTGACCGGGGACGCAAAGACCGTCGAGAGCGTGTAGACCTGCCCCCGGTCTGACAGTCCGTAGAGCAGCCCGTCCGCCGGGCGGAAATCAATCCCGATCAATGCGCCGTCCACGCCGCGCACCTGGCCGATTCTGACCAATGCGCCGCCGCACCCAGCGCGGAACCATAGATTCTGCTCCACGTCGAGCGCATAGAGATGTGCGCCAGCCGGAGCAACGCCCGACAGCGACCCGCCCGCTTGCGGAACGCCGGGGATGATGCCGCGCCCTGGAACCTGCGCGGCGACGGATGCCCAGATGCCCCACGCGATCACCATCGCGAACGCGAGCAACGTTAGGATCAGGCGGCGATTGCCTGAGACGCGAATACAGTCTGAGATATTCAATGTTTGCCTCCGGGTTGAGGCGCGGAGATGGATGGTGATTCGATCTTGCGAGGTCTGGCGGGCGAATTATAGCCGAGCGTGCGAGCGTTGAAAACTTCTTTTGATTTTCTTGAGCTTACCGCTTGACGAAACCCAAGCCCTTAGCTTATTATCTGCGCATCGGAGGATCGAGATATGACGCAGATCACATTCGGAAAATTCAACGGCTGGACTATGGAGCAATTGGCGCAGGCGGGCGAAATCGGGCGGGACTATCTGGCGTGGTGCGCCAGCAACCTGCGCAACCCCGGCTTGCGGCGCGCGGCTGAGAACGCGCTCAAGGCCAACGTCGCCCCGAACGCTTTCCTCGTCGCACAGGCGCTGCGCGTGGACGAGCCGGGCGTCACGCCAGACGAGGCCAAGCGGTACGCCGACGAGCAACTTGGCCAGTACGAAGACGACCGGGCGCGCGACATCGCACTGGCTGACGCGGACGCGAAACTCCGGCAGGCGCTCGGCGATCTCGGAATGACCGGCCCGCAAATCAACGCAGTCATTCGCGATCATGGTCAGTACCTTGAGGCGGCGCGCACGCAGCCGCAGCGTTTTTCAAGCGAGGCGAAGCGGCGGACGCTGCTCGCGGCGCTGGAAACCTACGAGGAACAAATCGGGGAAATATTCAGGAGCTAGTATGCAAGGAACGGAGCAACAAATAGCTTGGGCGCAAAAAATCAAACGACAGGTCGTCGAATTGGCGATAGATGAAGCCGTACAGCGTGCGATTACGGTCAGCGCGCAGAACGGCGAGGACGATGCGACATGCGATGCCCGCGTGAAGAAGCTACGCGCCAGCATTAAGGCCGCTGCTGAGACGTTCGACCAAGCAACCTTCTGGATCAATGCGCGCTTCGCCAATGGCGCGCCCTGCCGCGAAACATACGTGGCAATTAACGCGATTCGCGCGAAGGCAAAGGAGATTCACAATGGCTAAAAAAAGATTCGACGTACTCAAGGAAATCGCCGCACACTTGGAAGGTTCGATGCTGGATGGCGTCTCCGCGCATCTAGCGATTGACGAAGCACGGACAAAATTCTCACACCTGATGATCCAGGTGGAAGACGCAGCGCGGCAGCAACCCGCGATCAAGGACAGTCCCTTTTATCGCCAAATGACCGCGACCCAGGCGGACTTTGCGGCGAAACGGTATGACCGGATTCCTAACGCCTGCCGCGCACTTGCATCGGCGGCGCAGGCGCACCAATAAAAGGAGGTAGCATGACAGATAAGGAGTTTCTGGAAGCAATCAATCAATCTCTCGCAGAGAACGGCTTTGATCCGTTCAAAAACGTCCCCGACGACATCAGTCCCGCGCAAGCATTAGGCTTTCAGCAGCAGACCGAAGCCGAGCGACAGGCATGGGTCGCTGCGGCAGACGCGGAGTACCAGACAGAATACGCGCGCCTCAAGGCGCAAGGACTAACGGAGCAAGAAATCACCCGCGCGATGTGCGAGTAATTTATGCAAAAAAGCGATAAAACCCTAAAGGACGCCTTCCGCGACTTCGTGGACAACGGCGACTTCGACAACCGCCTGCTCCAATCTCGCGAGCGCGTGGACGCCGGCCTCGCGCCACTCAAGCTGCGGATCACACTGACGGGAGAGTGGCGCGTAATCAAAGACGACGAACCGCTGCCGCCGGACGCCATAGACATCGCCATCCCGCCGGACAGTGGCGACGGCGATGGCTATGATGAGTGGCTACAGATGGAAACTGCGCTGCGCGGGCTGGGCGCATCCATTGCCGGAAGCCAGGGCGGGCGCGCATCCACTGACCGCAAGGCCACCGCGTCTAGGAAGAATGGGCGACTTGGCGGCAGACCGGAAAAGCAAAAGGGCGACCGGTAAAATCGCCCTTCCTCCATCTCACGCGCGATTGCCAGACCTCGCGTAGATGAAACTTGATTCCAGCCCCCGCCCCGCAGATTGCGAGTTAAACGCACTCAACAGCCCGCTCTTGTTTGCGGCGCGGAGGGCCGGAAGATTTATTGACCGCAGATCATTGCTATACACCACTGCCAGCGCCGCCAGCCGACGCCTGCCATTCAGCCGCGCCGAGCGCGTAGTAGGCTGTGACCGGCTCGAACGCGGACGCGGCGTTTGTCGTGGTCGTGAACGTAAGCTTGTTGTCGCCGCTGTCGCACCAAACAGACGGCACACTCACAGGCGCGTCGCCACATGTGACATAGCGCCACGGCTGCGGATAGATTGACCAGTACGGCCACGACGGATAGCGGTCAACAAACACCGGGTACGTCGTCACCGCGCCGTCAATCTTACCCACCTGCTCTTTTATGCGCGACCACTGCGCCGCGTTCGGCGCGCCTTCCATCGCCTCGGTGAAGCCGTCAAACCACGCCTTGAATTCTTGAAGTGTCATATTATTTTCCTGATGTTTATTGCCCGCGCCCGCTTACGTTGTTTCCCGGCCACGCGGCCAGGGAGTGCCCGCTAAAGATTTGGACAGATTTAGCGATTACCAAAGAGCAGAGCGGACGCAGGCAAACTCAATACCGCTATCTCCTGCGCCGTCGCCGACCAATCAACCCTGACAGCCTTAATGCCAACCACACGGCCGCGCACGTCTCGAATAGCCGCCCCGCCATCCGTAGCCCGATGATCCAGGGACTAGGCGACCGGGGCGTGGGCAGCGCGCCCATCGTCAGCGCCGTGTTGCCCGCCTCAATCGCCACGCTCAGGCAGAAAAACCCGAACGCGAACATCATCCACCGATCACGGCGGGCCTGCGCGAACGCCTGGGACGAGCCGTCACGCGGCTTCACGCTCAGCCCAACGTCGAAGCAATAGAACGCCGGGAGCAGCGCGGCGAACGACGCCAGCGCCGTTGCGATCACCCAAAAATTGAACAGGAGTAAAAGCCAGTTCATTTCAATTTAAATAGAACCCCCAGGGCGGTAACGGCGATAAAGGCGACGACGGCGATCAGCCAGCGCACCAAGTAATTGATCATCTGCTGCTTGGCCGCCTGCAACTCCGCGCGCTGCTCCGCGTCCGACTTCTCGACCTGATTTAATCGCTGAGTCATTACGGCCATCTGCGTTTCGAGTTGCCTTTCCTCGATCACCACCAGCACGCGCTTCATGTCCGCTTGCAAGGCCGCGATTGCGGCCTCCATGCGGATCGCCAGCAATTCAATCGCCCGCGCGCTCTGGTCTTCCAGCATTAGCGTTTCTCCCGGCATTCATTCGCTGTAGGCACCGTCGAACAAGGTCAGGGTTGATGGTTGACGAGACCGCGTTAGCCTCGCCCGGAACAGGAATCAACATAATCAATCGCGGCGCCGCAATCGCAGTGTGGGCGTTTGCCCCGTACTCCCCGTCACTGGCGCGTCGCCGCGAAGTCACGCGCGCCACGCTTCCGCCGCCCGTTGCGTTATCACCTTTAACCCCAGCGGCGGGCGTGACGCGACCGGTTGCGGGCCTGACTCCCCTAGCCGTCCCGCAACCAGAAGTCTTTACCCGCGCTCCCACTGTTCGCGGTCAGTGAATCGGCGTTTGCCTGTCGCCAAACACTTCACGCGGGTAAAACAAATGCCGCCATAACTCCCTTCAAGTCCGGCGCGATGCCGGAGGCGGCAAGATTGAAAGATCAGATAAACCAGCGCGCCATCAGCCAACCGAGTGCGAGGCCGAGCGGGAGCGCGATGGCTGTTTCGATGGCGAGTTGGCGGATGGTTGCCATAGTTAAGCGGTCATCGCCGACCAGAGCACGTCCTGGGAGAGGCGGCGGGCGGCGATCTCCGCATACTTCTCGGATATTTCGATTCCAATTGACCGGATGCCCAAGTCTTTCGCGGCGCGGAGGGTTGTGCCTGAACCGGCGAAGGGGTCAAGGACACTGGTTGCTTTTGAGATTGTGATAAGCCAAGACATTAAGTCTTGCGGCTTCTCTGCGGGATGCCCTGACGGTTTAACGCTTGACCACTTGAACCGCTGAATATCCGACAAGCCCCGGTCGTCAATCGTAAAATTCGGCATCGCCCACAAGGCGACCATCTCATAGCTTGGCCGTAGTCCTTTTTGACCGCCCGGCCCAATCCAGCACTTATCCCATACCAGCACGCTTTCAATCGGCCACGCAATATCGCAAGCGGCTTTTTGAAATGTGACCATTGAGCGCCAGTTCAAAAACGACCAGAGCGCACCGTTATGCTTTAACTTCGCCTTGCATTCCGAAATCCACGCCGCATACCAATAAGCGGCATTACACAAATCAGCCCACGGTGACAGCTTGCCCATCCCATCCGATTTGGTGTTTATCCCATACGGCGGATCGGTCAATACCAAATCCACCGGCTCAAGCTTCGGCAATATCTCGCGGCAATCGGCATTTGCAAGCGCAGTCCACTCATCGCTGTAGTACCAATTCACGCCCGGCGGCGGCCACACCCCAACCAAGCGCGGCGGATCAACGGCGACTATCTGCTGTTCGGGTTGCGGCTCGAATAGGCTCACTGTTCGATACTCCCCTTCGGGCGATAAGCGACCGTCGCGGGTTGCCCGTCCGGATTCCAAAATTGCTGCCTCACCGCCACCGCCAACTGAACCACTGACACCGCCAGCGCGCCGACCCACTGCATCCGTTGCGGCAGCGCCGACCAGTTGAAGCCCTGAAGCGCGACCAGCAGGGTTTGCGTCGAGATGTGAAATTTGAGTGTCATAGTGTTGCGATCCGGGCTTACCAGCGATACGGCTGCAAATACAGCTTGCGCCCGAATAGCCCGTGCCGGAGCACCTTCGTCAGGGCGCGGGCGCGGCTATTGCCGAACGCACGCAATAGCCTATAGCCCGATGTCGCCTTACTGACTGAGATGTTCATAGTGTTGCGATCCCGCGCCCGCCCAGGAGAACCGCCCCCCGGTTTTCTCCAAACAGTCCAACGAATCGAGCGGGCGCGGGAACCTGTGGCTACTTGCGCTGATTCGGAAACTTCGCAAACAGCGCCTCGCACCAATCTGCGCAGACGTTACCGGCGGCGAACACCCGCTTGGCCCCGGCGCTCTTCTCGTTCGTGATCGTGTCCACGCCGAATTGCGTCACCAGGAAGCGCGCGATTACCTCAATCGGGATCGCGCGGAGGACGATGTTTGACGTGGCCTGTTTGAAGCCTTTGTTTTCAGCCATAACGGTTAATGAATCAGACGGCAATTTCAGCGGGAAACCTTGCGTCCCGGTTCAAAACGGCGGGATGCCTCAGTCCGTTTTTCACCCGCAACTCTTCGCCGTAATACCCCAGGTCTTTGAGTAAGGCCCAGAACGGCGAATCGGGATCAGTGTCCACGCCGAGCTTTTGCGCGTATTTCTCGCCAAGATATTCGATGTGCGACTGCATCAGGCTGACCATAGAATCGGCAATCCAGCACTGCCGCCCCCATAGTTCTGATGCGCTGCCGCGCTCTCGATTGCAAACGGTTTTATCTGTTCCCATAAGCTAAAACCTGACGCCGCCGCCCGCCCCGTAGCGGTTGACGGTCATTGGCACGCCCTCGATCCTCAAGAAATCGAGCGCGAACGGCCTGACGAAGAAGTTACCGAAGTTGACATCAGCCCCGCCGCCGTAGGTTCGCGTGAAGAAGCGCGTGCCGGTGTAATTGGTGGTGGCGCCGAACAAAGCACGTCCGAACAGCGAAATGCGCTTGTTGAACACGTCGTAGCTCAGTTGCGGCCCGCCTGAGTAGGTGTCGAAGCGCGGCGAACAGTCGCTGCAATGGCGTGCGAACTGGAAGACGCCGCCGATGCGGAACCGCTCTTTGCCGAGCACCTTTGCGTCAACTTCGCCGCTGAAGCCCTGGCGGTTGTCCACGCTGAAGTCAGAGTTGATGAACGACACGTTGACTTTGATCGCGTCTTGCGCCAGCGCGGGGAGCGCGAGCGCGAGCGTGAAGAGAATTGTTAAGATTGTTTTTCGCATTGTTGTTACTCCTTGATTGATGGTTGATTCCATCCCTGCAAAGCCGCCTAAAACATGTTCTGCTGCGCAGGCTGCGATTTAGCTAATAGGTATTGCTCTATTTCGCGTTGACGCCGCTTGCTTAACTGACTATCGACGAAGGCTAATGCTATATCTGTCAGTCGCAGTCCGTAGAAGACCGCGCTGCCATGTCTCTTGTTCTGCTGGCGCTTACCTATTACGGTAATGCCGCCACTCTTCATCACAAGCAGCTTGTACTTAACTATGTCCAGAAGTATCCACTCCTGGAAGTCTGTTTGATCGCGATTAGCCCACCCGTAAAAGTACAACTGTGCGGCGAGTTTGAACCATTCGCCCGGACTCTCGTAGGTCGTGCCAGCCGCATTGAGATACTCTTGTGTAAAATCTCCGAAGTATAAATTCTCGTATTCCCGGTACTTCTCCTGTAGGGTAAAAAATGAGCCATCCGGCAGCCGAATCAGAGAATCAATGGCAAAGTGTTGATCTAAGATGTGAGCGCCTAGCCCCTCTGTCCGCAAATCCTCAACAGCGCATCCCGGAAAAATGCGATCATAAATCCTGCGAGCATGCGGACGCATCCGCAACATAAAGCCTTTTCTATCCTGGAATGCTTGGCCAGAAGACCCTTCAAACGCCATATGTCCTGATTCGATCCTCCGCCAGTTTTCGATATTTACTATCCGTTTCGATGCCGTGAAATCTACGCCCAAGTTGCGCCGCCGCTATGCCCGTCGTACCGCTGCCCGTAAACGGGTCACATATCAAATCACCGGCACGGGTAGATGCGCCCACCAGCCATCGCATTACAGCAGTCGGCTTTTGCGCCGGATGCTCCTTGCAGTCCGCTCCATTGAAATTCGACTGCGGCACGGCAGCCGAGAGACAATCAAAATCATTCTGCTCCTTGCCCCATTCGCCGGATGCGCTATCCACAAGAATCTTTTTCTTTGAGCCTTGACGCCGATAGAAGAAAATCGGCTCCCATGTTTGCTTGAAGCCAAGCTGGTTTTGATGCTTCTTGTTATTCGGGTAGTTCCAGATCAGTAGCTGCTGGAACGTGTAGTTGCCGAGACTTGAATCAAACCATTGGCGCCCAGACCAGAGATGCGCCTGACTCCAAAAAATCAAGCAAAAATCTGCCCCGCAGTTGTTCCATCGCGATGCCCACTCGCGTGTAAACTCTTCTAGCTGCGCCGGCTCCCATGTTTCCTTTAGAATGCCGTAGGGTGGATCAGTAATAAGAGCATGGCATTGAATTACATCCTGCACATCGGTAATCGTCCACAGTTCGGAGCGAGGCTTGCTGGCGGCTTCCTGTTTGGCGATAGCTTGTTTTACTTGACGCTGAGCCTGTTTTACATTCTCAGCGTCACCGCTCGCTATGCGCTCAAGTACGGCATCCTTTTCGGCGTCATCCATCCTTGAAAGAGCAAGCAAGTCCTTTTGGCTGTCTTCGATGACTGTGCCCGCGATCTTTGCAGCTTTGTTCTTGAGGTTTTTGCCGATGACGGCTTTGCGGCGAATCGTGCGAGATGTCTTGCCGGTTTTTTTAGCGGTATCCTCTGTGAAACTTGAAACGGACACAATGTCCGTTTCAAGTGGGCCATTTCGACCACCCTTGTTGCCGTGCCATCCACCGTTCGCGCCATGCTTTGTTTCAGGATGCTTGATCTCGTAAATCTCTTTGCGGCGTGCGATCTGCAACGATTCCTCAAGCTCGGTCAGTTGATTGCGAATCAAGTTTTCATCGATCTCGGCAAGCTCCCTATCCAGGTCATCAAGCTTTACCACGACCACGGGGATTTTCTGCCAACCAAGTTGCTGACAGGCGGCAAGACGATGGCGACCGGCAACCAATCGGTTATCCTGCGTCACCGTAATGGGATTAAGCAGCCCAACGTCTGCGATACTGCCGATAAGCGCGCTTACATCGCCCATTACGCGATTGCGCTTACCGACAACGATGTCTGAAATTGCGACTTCCATCAGGTCTTACTACCGCGATAAATCATTGCTTAGCCTGCGATTCGTCATCGCCCATTGTTTTCTAAATCTGTGCAAATCCACTTGAACTGGCTCATAACGCGACAGGATTTGCTCTAACATAGCTTGCCCTTCAGCTACCGCCTTCCAGTCGTTCGTCCGAATACCACATTCAATCGCTAGAGCAGCCGTGCGCAGCAGGTCGAACGGCCCGGAATCTCCTGGCGCAGCAAAACCAACTTCCCGCTCTTCCTCGTCACGCTCTGCGTTCGTCTTTCTGGCTTGCGCCATCAATCGCTCGTAATCCATTTGGCCTTCCTATTTGAAATAAACCAAAACCTCATTGCTCCCCCGCCCATCCACTACCACCCGCACCGCGCAAAACCCCCTATCAACAAACGCCGCTTGCAGCGCGACATTCAACTGCTGAACTCCGGCCAAATCCGGCGCGGTTCCGGCGTAGACCACCGTGCATTCCAGCCCGTCCACGAACACGCGCACGTTGCGACCGGCCAGCGACGCGCCAGTGCCGTACAGGATCAGATAGTTCGGGCCGGACGCCGACACCGCCACGATAGGGATTGGCTGTATTCCAAACTCGGTTGTGGTGCTGTAGAGCGGGAGGTATTCGCTCGTGGTTGGATCGTAAGCGAGGCCGGCGGCCAGGCCCGTGCCTCTGGCGTTCGCGGAGAAAACGCCAAAGTTGAGGGAGACGGTATAAACAGACGAATGATTCAGCGCGCCGTTACGGTACACGTCGAGGTTGACCGTGCGACCGCCGAACCGCGCGTTGACCAGCAAATTGACTTGCTGCGGCGAAACGAAGAATAGTCCAGCCGCCTCACCGTCAATCAGCACTTCCACGCCCGCGAGTTTCGTCGGCAACGGCGTTGATCCGGCGACGGCTGTAATTGGCGAAAAAGACGTGTGCGCAAACACGGCGTTGACGCCGACGCTCAGGCCCGGCTCGAACGATGCGGCGTTGGCTGCGTAGGCTCGCGGAACCTGCGCGGCGGCGGGGGATGCCGTAGCACAGGCGAACGTGAGGACGCTAATGATGAAAGTAAGTATTAGGCGTTTTCGCAAGTGCGCTCCTAGTTTAGCGGGGCACAAAAAGCAAAACGCCCGCACTGACCAGAGGCGCCTTTCGGGATGTCCGGTCGTGCGAGCGTCGTTCTCTATTGGAGAATGTCGGCCTATTCGGTTGTAGGTGGCGGCGGCTCCTGCGCCTGCCGCTGCATCTGATCGTATAAAATCGCGGTCTTCCTGGCCTGCTCAATGAAGCCGTTGAAGGCCCGCTCTAAGATTGCGATCTGTGCAAAAATCTCTTCTAACGTGATTTTACGCGGTTCCGCGTCGGTATTGCAACCAGCTTTTACGAGCCGCGCCTTGCGGCCCGCCTGTGAGGTATCGCCCATTCAACCCGTGCCCTTGTTGATTGGTTGATCCTGACGGCTTATCCGCGCCGCCTCGCGGGGAGAATTCAAGCTTCGATTTAGCCTACGGGAGCAGGGTTGCTTTCGGTTTGCACTTCGTAAGCCTTCACGCGCCAGCCGTCCACGCTGGGCACGTTCCACAACTTTTCGCCGCGCCAATCCAATCCCCCGCTGCGCCCGTTTAAGCGCCGCATTTGCTGATTGATCAGAACGTCCTGAAAGAGCCATGTAAACATCGCCTTCGCGGCCAGCCGCTTCGTCGCGTGAAGGCTATTAACCGTCCAGCCCGACTCGTATCGGCAATAGCAAAGCTCGAAGGCATAAACAATCACGCAGCCTCCATCTCGCGCGCTGCCAGCAATCGCAAACACTTCTTGCACGTCACGGCCTCATCGCGCAACGTCCACGAATACCCGCGCCGCAGATTGATCGCGCGCGGGCGCTTGTAGCACAAAGCGAGTACGCCACGCGCGCTGAACCCGGCAAACCGGTGATAAACCTTGATGTCGCGGTAAGGATCATTTCTGCGGTTCATCATCGCCCCTTCTTCGGCCTCTTCAAGCCAGACTTGCCCGCGATGAGTTTGTAAATCCGCTCCTGCCGCTCCGACTGCGCCTGCCCCAGGCCGAAAGCCAACATCGCTTCTTCCGCCAGCGCATCGCCGAAGAAGCCCGTGGTCATAAAGCCGCCGACCATTCCCTCATTACCGCTTCGGCTTGTTCGCGTTCACTCGGCAGATAAGCGTCAGCCCAAAAGCCGCCGGAGTCGTCGAATACGAGCGCAAGCACATCCTCGCCCGTCTCGTCTGTTTGCAGCAAGCAGAGTAACCTCCGCTCAGCCGCGAATCGCGCGCCCGCCGCGCGGTGTTCGGCGGGGAGCGCGGCGAGCCATTCGGGAGAGCCGATTTTAGGATGCTTAGCCATTGCCTACCCTCGCTTTCGCCTGCTCGCAAAACGTGATCGCCCCATCCAGCCCGAATTGATCCTTCACCGCATCCATCGCCTCAATCAATCGCTCCGGCGCAATCTCCGACCTGCTCTCAACGCGGAAATGGCCGTAGTACGCCGCCGCAATCAGGCGGTCATCCAGCATAGTTTTCTGCGGCAACCCCAGCCAGGCTCTCACGGCGTCGCGGTAATGGAAGCCCGCCTTGTGCAGTTCCGCCCAGAAAGCGCCGTGTTCGCCTTTGGTCTTCGCTGGCGCTTTCTGCTTTGTCGGTTTTGCGCCTTCATCCGCGATCTCGAACCGCAAGACCTCCGCGTCTTCATAGCCGACCACGCGCAGCGCCTGCGTTACGTCGGTCGCCGGGATGTCGAGCTTGATCAATGGCGCGGCCTTGCGCGGGAACCTTATCCCGCTCTGAATCTGCGGGATCGTGGCGTGGAATTCGGCGACCGCGTTAGGCTGCGCGCCGGGGTACGCTTTAACGAGCAGCACGCGGCCACGCTTCCCGAAAAGAGACATCGCGGCGGCGTAATCCGGCGGCGTCCGCTGTACGCGCAACTCCATCCGCACGTCATCCCCGCCGCCGCCGACCGTCTCGGCTGTGGCGAAGAATTGAATGGGTTGGCCGTTGGACTCGCTCACGCCGCCTTCGCCCCCTTCACCGCTTCGCGCCTGCGCCTTACCTGCTCAGCGATCAGGCGGCGGTACGGCCTCACTTTGTCTTCTAATTTCTCATACGCGACCACGCACTGCTGCGCGGCCAGGCGCGCGTCGCAGTACGCCCACGCCACGGCGTAGCGCACCATCTCCGCGCTCACGCCGAAGTCGGCGGCGATGCTGTCCAGCGACTCCCCCGACGTAAACCGGTCGGCGACGGCGTGATCGCGTCGGGAATCAACCGGCTCGCGGCCCAGGCAGTAGTGCGCCAGGGCAAGACGGGCGGCGGGTTCGGACAGGCCGTACTCGGCGCTGAAGCCGGCGACTAGGCGACCCAGGAATTCGTTATAAGGACGATCAACAACTTTCGGCATTTACTTCTCTCCTTGACTGCTATTTTATTCTCAGTAAGTGTCTATGCTCCCACGCAAAGCGCATCGCGTCGCGCGTGTGCTCGTTCGTTCGCGCCTGATAGCCCGTGATCTGGCGGCATTCATCCTGCGTCCACTTTTTCGCCCGTTGCTTCCACGTCGAACGCGGGACGAACTCCACGACCTCGAAGCCCCTGCGCCTTAATTCTCCGATCACAAGCTCGGCCTCGCGGTTGTTCTGGCCGATGCTGCGCGCCTGCGCCTGAGCCACCGCCGTTTCCTGATGCTTGCGATGCTTGTGATAGACGGCCAACTGCTTAGCGGACTCGACGACGATCAGATATTGGCCCCTGTCCTCCGGCGCCACATCGTCGGCCCACGCCATCAGCGCGTGAAAATCCGTCGTAGCGGCCTCACGCCAAGCGCCGCTCAGCGCGTCGAGCAGCGCGAAGCCGGTTTTAACGCCGGGGTCTATGCCGATAATGAATTGCTTTGCCGCCATCCCGTTTACTACCTCATCTTGACCGCGCTCCGGCTAAACACCGCAGCCATCTCTTCTTCCTCTTCGTCGATCAGTTTCAAGTCGCCTGCCAGCCGCAGAATCTTTTCCGCCGCTGACCTGTTTAGACGCGGCGCGCCGTTCAGGATTTGCCCGCCAGCGCCGGACATCGCGTCGTAATACGCCTTCGCGCTCTGCGCCTCTTTGATCAGCAGCAGGCCGAAAGCTTGCCAATTGTCAGGCGTGTCGTCGCGTTTGCTCATTACTCAGTCTCCGGCGGATGGCACACATGCGCTTCCCCGATACGCGCCACCTGCTCAAACTTCAGACGGTTCCACGCTTCGGCGGGCCGCTCGCTGCCGTCGTTCGACTTCGGTATCAGCGCGCACGCCTGAACGCCCCAAGATTTAACCTTGCCAACAAGCAGCAAGCAGGGATACCACGAATGCGCCTCGTCCACTATTTGCACTACATCGCCTGGCTGAAATTGCTCGTTCATTGCTCAACCTCCACCGGCCCCGCCACGCTCACCCGCTCGCCCGTCGCCGGATGCGACAGGTAGCCTTGCGCGCAAATCAACCGGAATAATCCCGCAGTGATCATCACGTCGTTCGCGCAATCCCTACGCACGCTCTCCCTGTCCCCCGGCCCGTTGCGCTGCCATCGCTCCGGCGCGGTCACTGCGTCGAAGCTCTTCTCGCCGCAGCCGTTCGCTTTGGCCCAATCGGTCAGGCCGAAGCCTGAGCGGTCTTGCGGTTTCAGCCCCAGGGCCTCGCGGAGACCTGTGCGCAGATCGTAGGACTTGGGCAGATGATGGATGCCGTGCGCGCGAAGCATCGGCAGGTCGAAGCCGTCGCCGCCGAAGGTGACGATGAGCGGCGCAGACGTGCAAGCATCCGCCAATATCTGCATATCATAATCATTAGAACCGTCAATCTCGCCCACGTCGGCGCCCGCGTCGCTGCGCTGCACCGCAACGCACGCAATGCCCATCGCCCGCCGCTCATCGTCGGTTTGCGGCCAGCGTTCGACGTATTCAACGCCGGGCTTGACTTGGGCAGGGTCTTTCGGGCGGACGGCGCGGACGGTTTCGAGGTCTAGGATTAGAGCGGGCGGAACGACCGGGGAAGGGGAATCCTGATCGCCCAACACCCGTTGCAACTCCGCCACGATTTGCGATGCGGCATCCACGCGGATTTCAGGCTGCTTGGACGCCAGAATGCGGCGCACCTGAAAGCAGATGAACTCAAGCCCCGCGCAGTCCTCTTGAATCTGGCGCGCCCAGCGCCGGACGTTGCGATCCGCTGGATAGTCAACAATGTCCTCAGCCGCCGTCAGGCTGTTAAGCAGATCGAGCTTCGCGGGCAAGTTCGCGTCGCTTTCGCTCAACCTTGTCGGCGAGAACTGCGGCAATGTAGCTGTCATCATAATTCGACCTCAATTTGTCCCACGTTGCCCACCGCACGCGGAAATATCGCTCCGTTGCGGTTGTGCCAGGCTTATCCCAAACCCGACGGATTTTCCACGCATAGCCCTCGTTTTCCACCGTCCACCGTCCGCCATCGTCCAAATCCGGGAGCAGGCGTTTGAGCCGCTCAATCTCGCGGGCGGGCGGCGCCGATGTGCGCCAGCGCCGCTTTCCGTCCGGCTTCGCGGACTCCCCGGCAGGCGCTTTCCGTCCCGTGACGGATCGGATGCTTCCGTCCCGTGACGAATTATCAACCACCAAACTCAGACGGCCTTTTGTTTTCTGCGGCTTACCGGAATTCCGTCCCGTGACGGAATTTGAATTTTCGGGCGCGTTTTTTTGCGCGTTTTCGTCGCTTTCCGTCCGACTTCGCGGACTCCCCGACAGGCGCTTTCCGTCCGGTTTCTCTACCGCCCCACCATCCGCCTTAACGCCCCCGTCACTCTTGCCCACCGCCGGCGCCACGCCTCCCGCTTCCGCATCTGGCGCTGAAGGTCTGTCCAGTGCCACTCCATCAACACCGCCTCTAATTTCTGCTCGCTCATTCTCACTCTCCTGCCTGTCGGCACTCACAGGCAATTGATTAGTTTCTGCTATCTGAATATCGGCGGTAGTATCAGCGCCAGCCCGATTTCCACCGCCGCCACGAACGCCACCGTTATCAAGATCGTCACCCTGTCTAATCTGCTCATCGTCTCGATTAGCCGCCGAACGTGCGAGCACGGGAACCGGGGCAACGCTCGCTTGCTCAATCACCGCGCTCTGCGCCTTCAGCCGTTCACCTTCGGCGGCTAGTTGGGGTCTATATCCGCCTCGCGGCGGGCCGTCGCTGGCGATAGGCCACCACCAGCCGCCGGGCGAAAGCCCGGCCCATGCTTGCCCGGAGACTTCCCGAACTCCGCGCCACCGGGCAGAGCAATGGATGCCACAACAATGGCTTTGCCAATCAAGCCCACCAAAAACGGCACAATGTACACCCAAAACACCATATACCGCTGAATCGGCTCCGGCACTTTGGAAACGTAGACGGCCTCGGCGTCCGGCGCGGCCTCTTTGCCTTTATCTTTCCGCTGAAGCGCCTGACGTTTCTCGCGCTCGCTCTCCGCTCGCAAGTAGCTCTGAATCGCCCTATCGGACACCCCGACAGCTTTCATCCGCGCCACGTCATCGGCCCGGTCAGACGCAGCCGCGTTCTTCCGGCCCGCCGTCGCCTCCTGGAATCCGGCCTTTTCCTTATTGTCCCAGGACACGGCCAGCACTGCGCCAGCGTTCAGAATCATCGTGAGCGCCATCCCGAAAGCCGTTATCATTGCGGCGACCTTGACGCGCTGATCCTGTCCGGCTTTCGCGTACCAATAGGTAGACCAGTACGCAACCCAATCGGGCAAGAGAAGCCCGACAATCGCAATCAGCCAAATGCCGGAGAGCATCTCCCAATAGTGCGCGCCGACGATCACGCTTGTCGCCAACGTCAGAAGGGCAGTGGCGCCCATCGCAAAGACCATTACTTGTTTTTTGGAATCCATATCGCTGCACCATCCTTTCATCGCAGCGATTGTCAGCAAGCCGCATCCCACGTATATTCTGCGGCGGCTGGCAACCGTAGCTTGTGTGTAATCGGTTGTCGCCACGCGGCGGGCGGTCATCGGAGGCAGCCCGTCGCACAAATTCAATCAGCCTTAAAATCAATCCGCAAAAACTCGAAATCATCCGCCGTCGGCCTGAGCGTCCCTTTGCGCCCAGGATCGCCCACCCGGTATTTCAGCTTGGCGACCAGCATCACGTCACCGTCGCCCAACGTCGTCTCATCGCGGCTGAGCGGGACTTTTACGCCCGCGATCTGCTCAATCACCGCCGCCGTCTCCGGGTAGCCGACGAACGACCGAAACGGCTGCGCCCGGAGCAGGGCCGCGAACTCGGAACGTGAAATACTCCGGCGGCGATAGTCGCCGTCGGTGGGCATCATCGCGCTGTTCATCAGAATCAGCATTCTCCCTCCCCCTCCTTCAAATCGGCAATCAGCGCATTGACCTCATCCGCCACGCCAGCGATTGCCGCGTCGCGCTCGGCGGCGGGCAGGGCGGTGATGGTTTTTAGGCGTTCGTAAGTTAGCATTACTTTCTCCGCTTGCGACCTTTCGGCTTGCCGACGGGCAAATCCCAATTGGCAATAACCCGCTCCCAATCAACCTGAGACTCCGACGTGTCGGAGCGCCCGGCGGCGAACACCGCCTGGAATTGCCGCCGGACGTGCGGCAGGCGCAACGCTTCAGCGACGGTCGCGCCGGACGGCAATAGCTCCTCAATCGGCATCTCCACTTTCAGGAATTGCGTGATCACGCACGACACGCAATAGCCTTCATCGGCGGCGTGCTGCACCGGGCGGGCGGTACGGTTCGCCGTGGCCGCGATCACGCACTCGACGCCGCAGCGCAAACAGTTGCGACGCTGACCGGCGTTCTCCAAAATCTCTATTTCGTCGGGCCAAATGAATTCGTCCATATCTCTACCTCTCATTGTCTACCGCAAAACTCTCCGGCTCTTTCATCTCAAACCCCAACCGCGCCACGTCCGCCCGCAGCGCGTCCACCGACTCAAACCCGAAGAAGCGCGCCAGGTCGTCGGCGTCGAATACCGCGCTCCCGTCGTTCAGCCGGTAGCACTTCAGCGCCACGCCGCCAATTTCGAGCACGCCCGAATGCGTGGCGTAAAGCGAGCCGTCGGCGGGCGGCTGCGCGCCGGTCGGCGTCCAGGTCGCGCCGGCGAGGAGCATTTCGATTGGTGGTTTTGGAGTGTCAGCCATAACAGTTCTACTAGTCCGCTGATGCTCTTATACGCCTATCCGTTGATTTCCGCAAGCTTTTGTTGTACCTTCTCGCGCCAAATGCGAGAAAAACTACTAACAAACAAAGAACTCATCGCCGAAATCCGCGCCGCCATCAAGCGCGCCGGGTCGCAGAAGGCGTTTATCGAGCAACTCGGCAACCCGTTTTCCGAACAGTACCTGAGCGACGTTCTCAACGGGCGGCGCGATCCAGGGCAGGCGATCCTTGACGCCATCGGCTACACGAAAGAAGTCCGGTATCGAAAGGGCAACTAGCCCCACCCCGCCGCCCGCCCGCCGCGAAGGACGGCTACTCGCACTTTTGCGGCAGCATCGCCATTGCTACGTCGTTCACCGGCGCATCAACAAAATCCTCCGGCGTTAGCGGGCGCCCTAGCGCGCGTGCGAGGCATACGGCGTGCGCCAAATCGTTCCGCTTCAGTCCAGCCTCTGCCCACACTTCATTCCGCACGTTGTAGCTGCCCCATTGAACCTTGTCGCAAAGCGCGCACTTGCTGTAGGCGTCAGTCTGGTCAAACTGCGCGGCGAAAATGTCGCCTATCTCCGAATGAAAGCGAATCGTTTTTTCCCGTTCGCCGTGCTCAGCGTCGCGCCAGTCTTGCTCCTTCAGCCGATCAAATATCGTGCGAGCGGTGGCCATTTCAGCCACAAAGAAGTAAACATCGGCCACGCTAATTCGTCTTGTTTTCGTCGCCATCTAAGCCTGTTGCTCCTTTTACCCTGTAGTCCTTCTTGATCTCGCCTGCATCCTTCGAGCCGCGAACGTGCGCGGGAATCCAAAAGCGACCGGAAACCTTGCCAAAAAGCGGCCTTTCCTCGCTGTAATCAGCAAAGTGACCGCGACAGATATGCAATGCCCGCTTCAGCCCTAACTCGTCGCTGCCGCCCTCACTACGCAATACCCGCTTCATTGGCTCAATTTCCAGAGTGTAGTATTTTGCCATGGGCGGCTTGTTTCGCCGTCTACGCGCGGCGGCGACCTTCTTATCTGGCGCGTGTTCGCTCACCGTGACGTTTTTACAGGACATAAAAGCGCAAGCCATTCCGAATACGGACATCATTTCAAGCGCAATCATTGACAGCCCGCTCTCCTGTTCGGCGTCAAGCGGCCCGTCTACCAGATGCCCGGCCAGCATTGGCCGCAGGATCGAACCGTTTTGATCCAGCAAGAAATACGCAAAAGAATGCAGACATCCCAGAACGCCGTTGTCCGTCAAGGATGAGAACTCGCCGCGCACCAGCCATGACGCTTTTGACATGTCATAGCGACGCTCAGGCGGAACCCGTAGTCGCCCCGCAACCTCACTCTTCTGCGACTCGGAGTACTCCCTTATGTCCAACGTCGTGAGCAATGCGCCTGCCCGAACGAGAGCCGACGGCAGATACCCGCGCTCTGTAACCTTGCACTCCATCCAGCACAGTGGGAATGGCGGTAACGCGGAAGTAACGACATCTCGAATAGATTCCTTAAACCGAGATACGTTGACAGCCATATAGTCAGCCACATTGCTGACATCAAAGACAGGTAAATCCAAATCACATATCGCGCCCAGGTAGTCAGGCAGCGCATATTCAGCTTTGGAGTGAAAGTTGAAATCATTGGCACGCAGCATGTTGATCAACTTAGGCATATCAGTGTCCCTTTTCTTTCTCGTTCATCGGTTCCAGTTGAAAAATCCAGACAGTCCCGAAGTCCGCCGCGACCTCAATCTTCTTCCAACGGCCTTCGCCAGTCGGATCGGTTGTCCACGGCGTTTGCGCCAGTGCATCGTTTAGCCTGTGCATCGTGGCTTCATCGGGAACCATAATGTGAACGTAGCCTAGTGAAATCGGTAAATCGCTCATAATGAAATTGGCTGCAAGGTTGGAAAGGGAAGGGTTGGCCGCTGCCGGATTACAGATAGGCCGAAGGCAGGATGTCGAGTCGCTGCCAACAGCGGCCATATTCATAATAGCCGAAAATCTTCCTCTTTCAAAAGTTAATCGCATATGTTATTTTCATTGCGTCGAGTCGTTGAAAATCTTGCAGATAGGTAGTCCGCTAGGATTCCCATTCTCAGATTTTCAACCGCGACACCGGCTCCGACTTGGTGTCCACGTTCGGTGTTTGCCTGCCCAAACGCTCACCAGCCTAGCCAATCCCAAAAGCGGTTTGGGGTAGAACGCGAGTTCCCGCACAAAAACAAGCGTCTTCGTCGCCGTTGGTCGGCGGACAGGAGCGATTGCTCAACGCTCACAACTCCCGCCTGCCGAATTGTCAACAGCGACCGCCCGCGACCTGACGCGGGATTTCGGGGATTAAGAGTTTGCAAACCGGCTTGCGACCGGTTCAGGTTGCTCTTTTAAGATTGCGGTCGAAATAGGTTGCTTACCTTCCGATTGGGGAAGGGTTCGTTTATCGATGCTCCGGGCTGGTCGGTTCTCCGCGAGAGAGCCGGTAAAGGTTGATCCAGCACTGTGCGCCGTTAGGCTTCACCGCTCGCGGCGGCGCGCTTTTACGGGATACGTCATCGTCAAAACTTTGCGCACCGGCTTCTGCCGGGACTGCTGCTAAGCCAACCGAGCGGCCTTCGCGCAACCGCTCAGACACTAAGCCCGCGATCTCTCAAGAAGCAGGGGAAGGAAAAACTTTCTCGCTTCCCGCTGTTTCATTCAGGCCATTCAAAGAACTCATCGCCAAAGCGTCTTATCAGTAGCAGCGCGCGCGTTTTGGGAATCCCGGACTGCGCCCTGATATACTCCACCTATGAACTATCAACGCATCAGAGAAAAGCGTGAACGCATCGCCCGCCTTCGCGTTCAGCAGGGCAGAGCGACGAAGAAGCAACTCCGGTTCCTGGAACGCCTTGAACAACAAGAACGCTTGCTGCGGGCGGAACGCGAGCGATTGGCGGCGTTCGAGCGGGCGGTTGAGAAGGGCGATTAGCCGCGCTTACTTGCCCGTCCATAGAAAATCCATACTCACTTTCAGCGCCTGCGCCAGCCGAAACAGCTTGCCCGCGCCCGGCTCCCGCTTATCGTTCTCTAAATCGCTCAGGTAGCCCTTCGCCATGCCGACGATCCGGCACAGATCGGCTTGCGACATATCCGCGTCCGCTCTCAGCCGCCGCAGCCTTGCGCCGAACTTCATCGCTTCGGCGGCGCCGAGATAACAGGCGTCGGATGCAGATAAGGGCTTGGCGGGTTGCGGCGCAACTGGCGGGGGTAGGGCGCGGCGCTTTCTCATTTGGACTCCCGCGTAAATACGGTTTGATCGAACACAATGAAGCGCAGTTTGTCCTTGTGGTTCCCGTCGCCTTCCTGCCAAATGCCCCAGACATCATCATCCAAACTGCGCTCAATCGCCTTGCGTTTTGCTTGTTCCAGATCGCCGAACCTGTCCGGCTCGCTGTAGCCGATCAGGAGCGAGACTTCGTAGATTTGATCGTTCATTGGTCAGTCTCCATCGTCACAGTGGGCGCGAGGAACACCCGCGCCGCCGTATACGCTTCCTCATAGCCATCGCCGAACCTCCGATAGAGCGCCCGCCGCATATCTGGCGGCAGCGCGTTGTACTCGCGGCGGCAGAAGGTCTGCCGCGCAGTTTTGAAACCGCCGCAATAACACACTGCGGATTGTAGTTCCGCCAATATGCGCAATCGCTCCTGCTTCCAACATCCGGCTATGTGCTGCTCTGAATGATTCTCACTGATCGCTTCTTTACAGTGCGGACAAGTCATCGCTCTACGTCCTCCCATTCGCCATCAAGCGTCGCTTTCAGTCTCTCTATCGCCTCCGGGCTGCGCAATCTCGCCAGCCCGCGCTTCATCTCCGCGCGCTCGCGCAGAAACGTTTCCACGTTCTCTTTGTGCTCCGGCAATCCGGGCTGCAATCCGGCATTCCAGAGATAGTCGCAAAGCCGCTCGCCAAGCTCGTTGTCGGTCAGTCCCTCTTCCCATCCGCCCCTGTGCATTGTCATATAGGCTTGCAGGATTAACTCAATCGCATCCTCAAGCGCGTTGACCAATTCGGCCTTTTCGACTTCCTCAACCGTGGTCGGGATTTTTGCGTGAATAAATAGCATCGGTCTCTCCCTTCATAATTCGTATCAGGCTTTCGCTCGTCAGCCGCACGCTAAACCCGCAAGCGTCGCATTTCGCCACGCGCTCAGCTTCGATCCACGACCAGCGGCATTTACCGGGGCGGCAGGTCTTACGATTGTCTTGCTTGCGCTTCAAATTGATCAATCGCCCCCTCGAACTCAGCCCGCCATCGCTTCTTGTCCGCCTCTCCCGCCAACTCGTTCCCGCTGTCGCTCAGGAACTGGCGCGCGGCGGCGATAAGCTCAGCGGCGGCTTGGCGCAATGCTCCGACTTCAGCCCGCGCCGCGTCCCACAGCTTCAGCGCGTGGCCGTGATCTCGGATGGCGTTGCCGCGCTCGCGGAGCAGGGCGTCGTTTTCCCCGACGAGTCGGTCAACGGTGCGCGCTAGGCGCTCGTTTTCGGCCTTCAGCGCCTCGTATTTCGTGAAGATGTCCATCAGCGCCTCGTATTTCAAGATGTCCGATTGTTTTACTATTTTCTAATCCTTGCCTCTAAATTGCGCCTAAAACGGCCCCTGTTGTCCCTGAGTCGAATTACCCGACTCCCGCCCCAAAAACGCAGCCAGCGCCTTCCTGTGCGCAGGAAATGGCATCAGGCGCGCCGACGGGATGCGGGCGGGCTTCATTGGTTGCCCTCTATAGCCGAGCGGATACGCCTGCCCACGTATTCGGCTACGAAGGGGGCAACGGCGTTACCGATTCCTCTAAGTCTGTCCATCCGATAGGGAACCCCATCAGCCACTCCCCGAACTCCGGGTTCTCTGGCCCCGATTGCCCTAACCACTTCCTGATCGCGCTGCGCAGCCCCACCTGAACCTTTTTGCCGTTCGGTAAGTACGCCGACGTGCGGGTTGTCCAAATCGCCCCATCCGGCACCGAACGACCGCCGTTCGGAACGTTGGGGGTAGGCCACAACGAACAATCGCTCCCGTGCGTGTGACGCACCAAAGGCGCACGCGGAAATAATCGACCATTCAGCGTCATACCCGATGTCGGCCAAGCTGCCGAGAACGTCGCCAATTCCCCGGTTAAGCAGATTTGCCACGTTCTCCACGAGCGCGAAACTCGGTCGTAGTTCGCTAATGATCCGGTGGAACTCCCACCACAATCCGCTCCGCGCGCCACGCAATCCGACCCCGCCGACGTTAGCCTCGCTGATGTCCTGACACGGGAATCCGCCCGCGATGAGCGTGACCGGCCAGAGGTTGGCCCTGCCACAGTCTCGCACATCGGCGAACATGGGGACGCTTGGCCAATGTTTTCGCAAAACCCGTCGCGCATAGTCATCAATCTCCACCTGCCACGCGCAGCGCCAGCCCGCGCGCTCAAGTCCTAAATCCATTCCGCCAATACCGGAAAACAAACTTCCGAACGTCATCAATCGCCCTCCATCGCCCGCATAAACCGCTCGTCGCCGTCGTCATCATCCCGCAGCCTCAATTCGTGGTTGGCCGCGTCCGCCAGCGCGAGCGCGCCATCCAGGTCATCGGCCAGCGCGTCGGCTGTGGCGTGCGCTTTGCCGGCCTCGTAAGCCATCACAACGGCGGTTAATCCAAAGAAGAGAACCAGAAAGTCTTTCATAGCGCCGCGCCCTCTATCGCTAACCTGAACGCCACGTAGCTCATCGTCCCGCGCCTCAACCGTCTCCGCAGACGGCGCGTCCGCGTATCCGTCCGCATCCGCTCCCGCTCGTTCTTGCGTCGCCGACAGAGCGAACAGCGCGTGGCGTCCGGCAACGCGGGCAGGGTCGCGCAGTCAACGCAGATGCCTCGCTTGATGTTGGCGCGGTCTTCAGACGTGTAAGCCATCAGGCGATTCCCTCCGGCAGCGCGTCGAGCACATAGGGGCAATCCTCCGGGTCTATCCCTTTCTCGCCGTCCCTGAAGCCAATATCGAACGCCCTATGCTCTTCGTCGCTATGACGGCACTCTTCCAGGCCAGGGCAGGGCGATGCGTTCCAGTCCTGTCTGTCGCACCACTCAGCGAACGGCCCTTTGAGCAGCGCCAGGAAAGCATCCATCGCTATATCGCTCTCGCCGACGCGATCCAGGGCGGCGCGATTGCCGCTCCATTCGAGCCAGTTGGCGAGCGTTTCCATTGGGTCGCCGGTGATGATGTCCCGCTCAGTCATTGCTTTCTCCCTCCTTCGCCCCACCTCGGTACTCCCGCGCCGCCTCAACCAGCGCATCAAACGCCGCCGTGTTCGCGTCCTGGCGCGTGTCCCAATCGTCGCCGCCACGGTTCGCTTCGTTCGCGGCGTCAACGGCGCGGAGGGCGGCCTTTAGCAATGGCAACGCCCGATCCACTTCAGCCGCATATGTTTCTTTCCACGCGACCGCGCGATCCCGATCAGCGCGGTAATACTCGGCGTCATCCTGCGCCTTGACGATTTCGACGCGCAAATCCACAACCTGGGATCGGGCATCGTCCAACTGGCCCGTCACCTTCGCGTGCCGCTCGGCGCTCGCTTTTAGCTCGGCGTTGGCGTCGGCGAGTTCGGCGCGGAGCGCGTCCAACTGCCGATTAAGCGACTCAATACCCGCCGCATCCATCGCGTGCTGGTCGCGCAACTCGTCGGCTTCGTGTTCTAAGCGTTCCAATGCAAAGATTGCAGAATCTCCTACCATTACCTACTCTCCTTGCGCATTTCGCTTCTGCGCATCTGTTAGCCCCACGGCGTCCATCCCCTGCTCGGTCGCAAAGAAATACACGCTTTCGCCCCCATTGATCACGTGCCCGCGCCGCACAAGCCCTAGATCAACGAGCGCCATCAGGTCGCGCTCGTCCTGCCCGCCGACTCCGGCGCAATAATAATTGCGATACCCCCACCTGCTTGTTGCGACGTGGCGCTCCGCGCCCAACATGTGCGTCAGGTAATCTCGCTGCTCCTTAGTAAGTTGCATGTCTGCCATCGCCCTCTCCTTACTGCGCCCTCGCGCGTTGCTGCGTTATTCTTGCGCGCCCGCGACGGCGGGCCGCTGTTGTTCATTCAACTAGCCTCATCTGCGCCGACGGCAGCCAGTAAACCCACAGGTTAAGCCTGCGCCCTCTGCGTCTTCCGCCCGCCTTCGTCTTCAATTTCTGAAAACCAGCCGCAGCCCAAAACTCGTTGGCGGGCAAGTCGTCCGCGCACCATAGCGAAATCGCCTCGTATCCACGCTCGCTGGCCTGCGCGATCAACCGTCCGACCATTTGCAGCCCGTGCGCTTGGCGTTGCGCGTCATACTGCACGCAGGCTTGGTAGATTTTCAGCCGAGGCCAGCCGTTGCCGAAAATCAGGAAACCGCACGGCTCGTCGTTCTCGCGAGCCAGCAAAACCTGTCCGGCCTCGACGTACCGCTCCACCGTCGAGCGCGGCAGGAAACCGAGCGCGTCGGTATGCTTCTTGGCCAAGCTAATCACGTAATCAAGCATTGTTTGCGCTCCGTTGCTCGACGAAAGCCGCGTGCTGTTCGTCATACCAATGAACCGCCGTAATCGCCGCGTTCATCTCCGCGTTAAACGACGGCGCGGCGGGCGGGTGGCCGGCGGCGACAATCTCCCGGCCCTTCTCGATCAACTCTGCGTCCGTGAAGCGGCGCGGTTCGCCAGCGACGAAGATGCCGGCGGTTCCGGCTTCGCGGCGCTCGGCGGCGATACGCGCCTCGAAGTCCCTCGACATCTCGCGCCACATCTGTTCCAGCGATTCCCATCCGCCGCTTTCCAGCGTTTCTTTCAACGTCATCCCGCTGCTCCCTTCGCTCCCGCCGCCGCAGCAGCCCTCTCTTGAGCCGCCTCACCCACGATCCATTCGCAGTGGGCGCGCATCCCGTCTTCGTATTCCAGGCACAGCCGCACGAGCACTCCCATCTCGCCATTCACAATTGCCGCTTCGATTTTCACCTCCATCTCGCGCATCTTTTTCGTGTTCAGTACCGTCGGCAGCGCCAGCACCCGCGCGCCCTCCGCCTGACGCAGCGTATCCCGCGTCAGCCGCCGGACGCGGGCGACCATCCACCGCGCATATTCTAGGCACTCGCCTTGTGCTTCTTGTTCAGCCATTGATCGATCCACTCCGAAGCTTCCTTTTTCGATTGCGGCGCCTCTCGGCACCCCAGGGAGCGCAGATAATGCAACTGCTTTTCCGTCGGCGGCTGATCGGCCATGTAAGCGGCGATGTACGCCTTCCCGCTTTGCGCCTTTAAGCGCGCCTTCTCTTCGGGCGGCAAACCTTCCCGCCAGATCACGTGCTCCGCCACGGCTCTTGCTTCATCGCCTTCAAGCGCGGCCACCAACTCGTCCAGCCATTCATCAGTGAGGCAAGAATCGCTGTAGCGCCCCTTACGCCTGAGCGCCTGATACTCAACCTGCTGCAAGACCGCGAGCGGCGACGAATGGCCATCGCGCACGGCGTAGCAAAACAAATTCATGATCGTGCTCCGCGTGTTCTGCGGAAACCGGTTCATCCATTCGCCCTGATAGTCCCAAGTTTTAGTAAGCGTACTCATCTACCGTCCTTCTCTCCGTGTATTCCGCTTCATCGTAGCGCCCGGTAAATACGTCGTAACTGAGCGCGCATTTACCCTTGTGGCCCGTCGAATAAAAGCGGACTTTTTGAATGTGGATATGCACCAGCGGCGCTTCGTCGTTTGGGCGATGCACCACGATCCCGTAATCGGCCTTGTTGTAAAAGTGCGCAGAATCGGCCACGTCGTACAGCGTCGGGACTTCATTCTTCTGGCCCTTCGTCATAAACTTCGCCGGATGCGCAACCAGCCAGGTGTGAATACTGTTCTCGCGCGTGAAACGCCGGATTTTATTCAAGCCTTGCTGAACAAATTGCGTGTAGTTGCCGACCAGCTTGGACGGCGGGTTTAACTCGCTCCACGGGTCGAAAACGAAACCGTCAATCGCGTCGTCGCGCACCGCGTCGAAGGCGTATGACAGCACCCCGTCAACCGTCATGTCGTCATCCGGGATTTGCGCGAACTGGAACGTCTCAGGGAACTGATCGAACGCCCATTGAAACTCCTCGTCCGTCGCCGCGCCCTCAATGCCGACGAACGACGGCTTGCCGGTGATGATGCGCGCCAGGTCGCAGGCGTGCTGCTCAAGCGGCTGCGTCTCGAAAGAGCAGAACAGGAACTTCCATTGCGCGGTGAGCGCGAGGTTAAAGCAAAGCGCGTTCAGCCAGGAGCTTTTGCCGTGCGACGGAATCCCGGTGACTATGGAAAACAGCCCCTTGCGCGGGCGGTACAGGCGCGCCACGTTCTCCCACCCCGGATTCTCGCCCTGCGTCGCCGGCTGATGCCGGTAGGCGTTCGCCCGCTCGAAAAGCTCGCCGAACTTGAACCGCCGCGCCTTCCGCTCCGCGTATTGCTCTTCGGGCGCGCCGGCCTGCCCTCTGTCGGATGGCGCGGTTGACGGCAACGGCCTGCGCTGCGGATCGTAAAACTCCGTCTGGCCGCTGAGCGCCTTCGTCACCGTCATCTGCCCGTAAGTCTCGCCGCTGGCGCTATGCTTCTTGTCCCACTTGTCCCGGTACAACCGGGACTGCCGGAACATCGAATCCAGCACGTCCGGGCGGTTTTCAGACCAGAAAGCGAGCTTCGAGCACAGGGCCAAGTCCGCCGCGCTGTCGTCGTGGTTGTAATCCGACGTGTCGCCGTGAAAGAGGCGGGCGATTGACTGGCCGTTACTCGCGGCGAAGGCTTTCTTAAGCCGGTCGTCCACGGTGAGCGATAGCGCGGGTTGATGTGTTCCGACCTTCGCTTCGGCTTTTTGCCTGCGCAAGCCTTCGACGATCTGGCGCAACTGCGCCGTCCGCTCCTGCACCGGGATGAAATCCGACCAGACCGAACCCGTGACGGTAAAATACCGGCCCTTGTTGTAAATCTCGATCCCGGTTTTCGAGTCCTTCAGCGCTTCCGAGAGTTCGGCCCTGACCAGGACATGAATCCCCGACCCGGACGGCGAAAGCTCGGTGTATGAATCAAGCAACTCGATCACCCGCGCGCCGACGCTGCTGATGCGAGGCTCGCCGTCTTCGCCCGTTTCCACGCAATTGTCCACGTCCACGCCGACCACGCCGCTTTCCGGCGTGAACATGAATCCCAGGCCGTCGAACGACGATCTGGCGCTATCCCAGGCGCTGAGCGCGTCTTTGAACGTGGCCCATGTTTGCGGGTCGTTGCTCTTCGCCGCCCGCCCGTCGGTCTGGCAGGGGAGTTTCGCCCACTCCGAGCGGCCCGTGCTATCGTCAACCTTCCACACGTAGCGCCACAAGACCCACTGGCGAAGCTCTTGCAAGTCCGCCGGGATGTTGGCGATCATCGGCCTAATCGCTCGCGGCCTGTGGTTTTTGTCGGTATGTCTCAAGCCGCCGCTCCTTGCCTGTGGGTTTCGTGGTTTTCGATTAACCAGCGGTCGTAGGCATCCCATTGCTGAGTAACCCAATCAGGTTTTGGGTTGCCCTTGCGTTTGAGCACATTAAACCAAAACTCTTGAAACAACTGCGGCGTTCCACCCACTTGCGCCTGCCAATCCACCTTGCCGTCAATCCACGCGCCGTGTTGCTTGGCGGCTGTTTTTAAGTGCCAGTCCGCTTCTAAGGCGGGCGATTCCCATAGTCCACAGGCTTTGAGGATGAATCGTTGTCCAGGTGTCCACTTTTCAGATTCCGGCGGTTCGGAGAAATCGTCGTTCGGGGAACCGCCTGCCGCCATCTGCCTTTGATGTTCGGCGACCACAAGGGCTAAGGCGGGCTTGTGACGGAGAGCGTGGGCGCTTTCCTCTCTCTCTGTTTCTGCTCTTGCTTGTGCTAATGCTTGTGCTAAAGGGGGATTGTCAGCAAAGGACTTAGGTGGCGAAAGTTGTTTTGATTCTGTTCTGACTCTGTTCTGACTCTGTTCTGACTCTGTTCTGACTCTGTTCTGACTCTGTTCTGACTCTGTTCTGACTCTGTTCTGACTCTGTTCTGGGTCTGCTCTAGTTCTGCTGGCAATTGCGCCGCCGGTGGCATAAAATCAGGTTGAAAATTACTTACATTCTTGCCGTCTTCTTCAGCGGGGGCGGCTTTTTTTTGCTTGGCGCCCATCGCCGCCATAGCGTTCTGTAGCTGTGAGAGCAGGCACGAGGGCAACCATCGCCCGTCTTCATCCTGCTCGCTGATTCGTTTGTAGTATTCCAGGTACACCTTGAAGCGGCATAGCGCCAAGCCGAACGCCTGGGCCAGCATCTTCATCCGGGCGGGGTAGGTTTCATCTTCGGTCAGGTCCAGGCCCTGCTCCTGCCATGCGAAGAAAATCAACCTGTACAGGTTGCCCCTGTGGGCCGGAGGCACGCCCGCTTTGCGCATCATGATCTCCCAATCAGTAGGGAAGGCTTTGAAAAAGGGATAGTCCATTGATTGAGCACCTATTGAGAAAGACACTTCCGTCGTCACGTATCGCGCGATACGTCGTTGGGGCACCAACTTAGCGGTCACTTACGGGAAAGAAGTGGCCGATTTCAAAAGGTAAGTAGTGAGAAAAATCCTGTGCCTACGCCCGCGCCGCGCTACCCGGCGCTGCCCGCCTGCTTCTGCGCGAACTCCGGGCAGCATTCCAGCGTCGCGTGATAGGTTTTCGCTGACCTGCGTCCGTTGGCGACTACTACACGCGGTTCATCTGCGCCGACAATGCCGCCGCAGGCCGCGCAGTGACGTGGTGGCGGCGGATTGTTTAACTGTTCAGCGGCATGGCGGCAGGCGAGCGCGCGGTCACGATTCATTCGCGCTAGCGCATAGTTGTAGCTCATCCCGCCTTCTCCTGCGCGGCCTCCGGGCAGCACGTTTCGGCGTCGTTTTCGTCAAGGTACTGCTGGTTACAACCGCCGCATGTAAACACCATCGTGATCATCGGCGGGCAGCATTTCGCCGCGCCGTCGCTGTCATCGAACAGTTCGGCGCAGTGATCGCAGCGCCATTGCTTCGTCGCGTTCATTTCGTCTCCTCCTGCGCGCCCTCTGCGGCGGCGATTGCGGCCTTGAGCGCATTGATCGTATGCCCGTCCGACGGGTAGCCTGCCTCCGCGTCCGCCAGCGCCGAGTGGCACGCGGCCAGCAGCGCGTCGTGGGCATTGACGGCGCGAACGATGAACTCGGCGTTGGCGCGCCATCTGCGCATCGAGTCTTCAAAGACTTCCGGCGCTTCGCAGATGATGTCGCCGCCGTCTACCGGTGTCACTGCTGCGACAATGCCATCGTCTTTTACTACCCACGGCCCCGGCGTTCGATCCTGATTACTCATCGTTGCGCTCCTTCCTGTGTTTGCCCAAACCACGCCGCCGACACAATCGCATACGGCGCCACGCTGTCCGCGTCCGGCGCCCACCCGCTCGCGATCAGCGCGGCGTCGGAGCAGGCGCGGTACGTTGCGCCGGACGCGATGATCTGGCGCGTGGTGTGGGAGACGGCGAACCATTTGATTGAGATTGCGGTTTTCATAGGTAAATCCTATGCGCGTCAGTTTACATATCTGTAAGTATCAAGTCAACGCCTAAGTTTATACTTTCGTAAGATTCTGAATCCATTTGGGTTTACACTTCAGTTAGGTTAGAATCGGCCTATGATCGTGAACCTGATTCAAACCGTCGCGCGCCGTCGCGGGATTGAGAACGCCAATCAACTTGCGCTGGCGATTGACGTGCCCGCCAACCTTGCCGTGCGCCTGTGGAGCGACAACTTCCAGCGGTTCGACAGGGACACGCTCGATAAGCTCTGCGCTGGCCTGAAGTGCCAACCGGGAACGCTTTTCAAATACCAAGAGTCTGAATCAGTCCAGGAAACCGCTCAAGACAGCGATCCCGAAGCCGAGCAGAGAAGCGGCGATGTCCCCGCTCAATCAGCGACAGAGCCGCAGGAGAAACGCTAAGCATCCGCGCAAGCTCCCGTTGTTCGATTCCCAACACCAGCCGCACCGCCCGGAAGTCACCCGGCAGTCGCTGCAACACCATCCGGTCGCCGGTCTGCTCGACGACGACGTAGCGGGTTTCGGAGATGGCGATGATTTGGCGCATAGCTATTTATCCTGTTGACGGATCAAGCCGCGCAGCCTCCGCTTCCGCGTAAACGTCGCCTCGTATTGCCGGATCACGCAATTACCAGTGAAAGCGTCAATCTTTTTGGTTGTGTCCAGGTCGGCGAAGCGCAACTTGAATCCCTCGATTTCGTTGCTGTAGCCAACGACCATTCTCGGAAATTCAGGGTAAAGAAAACGCGGGTCTTTATCCCTGAAGCCTTTCGGCCTGTACCGTCGGCCCAGCCACACATCGTCGCTGTTCATCGCCAGCACGTCGAATTCAACCGCGTCATCGCCGAACCTGACGGCCATGTATTTGCCGCATTTGCTGAGCCAAACATCTCTACTCATTGTCTTTCTCTCCGTTCGCGCCACCCACGTCCGCCCAGGTATTGCTTTTTGGTCTGTGTCGCCATATTTCCGCGAGTCTTATAACGGGTTAATTATTATCAGATTCAGGTTTCGCATCGCCGTTCGCCGTCTATCCCACCGTCCGGCTTGACGCGGCCCGCTCCATCGCACCTGCCGCAGCGATCCCACGTAACTACCGGATAGGCGTCATTCAGCGTCCGCCCTCTGCCGTCGCACGTCGGACAGCGCGGCCCAACCGTCGCGGCGCAATACGCCGCGATCACGGCCTGAATGCTCTCTGGTTGCAGATGCCGCGCGTCCACGCCCAAGACATCCCGGAGGCCATCCAGCGTGCGCTCATCGCACGCTGTAAACACCGTTGCCTCTGTCGCCTTAAGCGCGGCGATGTGCTCGGCCACGCGCTCCGGCGGGTTGAATCCCGCTTGATAATATTCTTCGGTCATACGTTCACCTTGCCGCTCGCGTTTTAGTAAGCGAATCCATCCGAGCGATGGACTCGCTTGAGATATTTCGGATGCACATCTGAGCCATTCAAAATAAAAGAAGGCCGTTGCCTGATCGTCACACGGCCAGCATAGCCTTGAGCAAAAGTCTTCTTTGCGATACCTGCCTTCACGATGTCGCCCGTCTTGAAGCCTGTGAAGGTTTTATTCCGCGTGCGATACCGAATCGGAAAGCCGTATTTATCGGTCTGGCACATCTGGCGCGAACCGTGTCCTGTCGCTTTGATCGAAAGCGGTCTAACACATTCGGCATTGATCCTTAGCGGTGTACTCGCGCCAACGCAGGCCGCGTCAATCCAGTGAGTCTTTGGCAGGCCACGCTGAACGCGATTGAACTTCGTCAGTCCGCCTGATCCCGTCTCAACCGGCAGGCCAGTCATCTTCAGGCGATTGAATAGCGCCCACCTTGTCGCACTTACCGCCGCCGCGTCTTTTAAAGGCGCTCTCGCCTGAGCCTTAATGCGCGAGAAATCAATCCCGCGCTTCTTTCCGTATTCTTCCAGCGAAAGATTGCCCTTCTCTTCGTTGTGCTTGCGACAACTCAGTACAAGATTGCTCACCCGGTTCGAGCCGCCCTTTGATTGAGGGATAACGTGGTCAACGTTCAAAATTTCATCGCAGGGACTGCCTGCTCCGACATAGATGCAAGTGTGATTGAATTTGACCAGCACGTATTCGCGCAACTCAAAACCGGCCAATTCGCCTTGCTGGTACTCAATGCCATTGATTTCCGGGTTCTCCATCAACTGCATATCGAACTTAACCAGTTCCATCGCTAGGCCGGTAATCGGATAAGCACGCCGGAGGCGCTGTGACCACGTATAGACGTTCTCAATCCGGCTTTCGAGCGATGGTGGAAGCCAACCTTCCGGTCTCATTCGGTTGTCGAAGCGAGGCTTGCGATAGCGGGTCTTTCGTTGGCGGCGACTGTGGCGAAGGGAGCGGCGGGAATCAAGGCTTGCTCTGATTACGTGTCCGCGATGATGGAGTTCGGCAGCGAATACAACCTCGCCTGAAGCCTGATTGACGATAGCAATGCCCGATATTTTTGATCCCGGATCAATCTTCAGCTTTAAATCTGGCAACGACGGATTGACGACCTCTCGCTTGAGAATGACCGTGAAAGGGTATCGCCTGAAGATTGCCGCTTTGCCATTCTTCAATAAAAGCCTGGCTCTGCGCGGCGATGTCGGCGCTAACGGTTGTTTGTTTGTGTCCAAAACTGCGACTTTCATAAGGTTGAAATCTTTCGATTTCGATTCGGGATTGCTCCCGTAATGTTCGCCTAGACAAGGTTCAAAGCGGTTTATTTGCTCGCGTCACTGTCGTATGCGTCATCGTACTGTTTAAACGTAAGCCTCAGAGCTTTAGCCTGGCAACGCAGCTAAAGGTGACTATCGTTATATTCGCAATGAACGTAGTTCAATCATTGATTGAGCTTAGTCGGGTTGAGTCTCGATCTAAAACGCGATACAGCAGAACCGCCCGAACGCCCCAGAGGGGCAATAGGGCGGCGCGTCTTAAACCGGACGCGACTCAACGCATCAGGCAACTGCGCGGGCGCGCCGGGGCAGGGCGCTAGTAGGTAGGCATTG